>Ga0137438_1000187_pt1 | contig 11639 bp, 11 predicted proteins | sample EasRivERMGT157_2_FD_102327 | JGI IMG/M metagenome (GOLD analysis project Ga0137438, IMG submission 102327) | Soil microbial communities from meander-bound floodplain in the East River, Colorado, USA - East River MetaG ERMGT157_2 | ecosystem: Environmental > Terrestrial > Soil > Floodplain ... | reverse complement strand
GGAGTCGACCTAATCAATAATGTTATAATTCATAATAGTCTGTACCACGGTCAGTATTGCCGAAAAAAGGCAGCCGCTTGCGGAGTTTCCGGCATTCTTCCCTGACTCTTTAACTTTCATGCTTATAAACAGAACTAGCCCGGAGACCAATGAGAAAAGCACCAGTTAACAAAACAAAAGCTTCACCTTACATTACGCCCGTAGGCCATAAGCGCTTAAGTGACGAACTGTCCCACCTATGGAAGGTCAAACGCCCACAGGTCACTCAGGCGGTGGCTGAAGCTGCTGCGATGGGAGACCGTTCGGAAAATGCCGATTACATATACGGCAAGAAGCAATTGAGGCAGATCGATTCCCGTGTGCGTTTTCTTATGAAGAGATTGAGCGAGCTAACTGTTGTTGACAGAACACCGGATGATACTTCGACGGTATATTTCGGGGCTTGGGTTGACCTCGAGGATGACGCAGAAAATGTTTATCGATATCGAATAGTAGGACCTGATGAGAGCGATGCCGAAAAGGGATTCATCAGCATCGATTCCCCAATGGCGAAGGCGTTGATGCGGAAAACTGAGGGCGATGAAATTGTGGTTAACAGGCCTAACGATAATACGGCAACATTTTTCATAACATCGGTTTCATATGAATTACCCCACAAGTGATTGTCCCGAATGATAGAGGTGTAGTGTGGCATTGATCAGCTTGCAGAATGTGAAGCTTGCCTTCGGTGGCCCTGAGTTGCTTGCCGGGGTGGACCTTCAGATAGAGCGCGGAGAGAGGGTCTGTCTTGTCGGCAGAAATGGGGAAGGTAAATCCACGCTGATGAAGATCATGGGTGGTGAGCTTGAGCCGGACGAAGGCGTCGTCTCGCGTGAACAAGGCTTGAGCACCGCATACCTTGCGCAGGAGGTTCCGCAGACTCTCACCGGTACCGTTTTCGATGTAGTCTCAGGCGGACTTGGAAACATGGTCGACCTGCTGTCCGAATACCATGCCGTAAGCAATCGCATCGCTTCAGGCAACGATTATGATATGGTCGCGGATCTTGAACGCGTACAGCACCTGATCGAATCATCAGGAGGCTGGCACATTCAGCAGAGGGTCGATACAGTCCTCACACGCCTTGAGCTGGATCCTGACATCACAGCAGATGAACTCTCCGGCGGCTTCAAGAGGAGGGTCCTGCTGGCGCGTGCTCTGGTTAGTGAGCCGGATTTGCTCCTTCTCGATGAACCGACTAACCACCTCGATATCGGATCGATCGGCTGGCTCGAAGAGTTCCTCCTCGAATTCAAAGGAGCGATACTCTTCATAACCCATGACAGAAGATTTCTCCAGGCACTAGCTACGCGAATCATAGATCTCGACCGCGGAAGGGTCACTGACTGGCCGGGGGATTATGCAACCTATCTTAAAAGGCGGCAGTCCGAACTCGATGCAGAAGCCACTCACAAGGCCCTCTTCGATAAAAAGCTTGCGAAAGAAGAGGCCTGGATACGGCAGGGAGTCAAGGCCCGGCGGACCAGAAACGAAGGGCGGGTCACTGCTTTGAAGGAGATGAGGAAAGCGCGGATTGCGCGTCGCGAAGAGACCGGCAGTGCTGTTATGGCACTTAACGAAGCCCGCAGGTCCGGCAAGGTTGTTGTCGAGGCCGAAGGGATAGGACATGATTACGGCGGACCGGCAGTTATCAGCGATTTTTCAACGGTCATTATGCGCGGAGACAAGATAGGAGTTATCGGGCCGAACGGCGCAGGTAAAACGACGCTGCTTAAGATTCTGCTTGGTGCAATGGAACCTCGCAAGGGGTCCGTGCGCATGGGAGCAAATCTCGAGGTCGCTTACTTCGATCAGCATCGCGCGCAGCTGGATGACGATAAATCGGTTATCGATAACGTAGCTGACGGAACCGAACATATTACTGTCAACGGAAGGACCAGGCACATCATAGGGTATCTTGAGGATTTTCTCTTCCCGCCCGAGCGGGCGCGCATGCCTGTGAAGGTGCTTTCGGGTGGAGAACGCAATCGCGCGTTGCTCGCTAAGCTTTTTACGGTCCCATCTAACGTGCTGGTGATGGACGAGCCCACAAATGACCTCGATACCGATACCCTGGAGCTTCTGGAAGAGCTGCTTATAGAGTACAAGGGCACGGTAATCCTGGTGAGCCATGACCGCGAGTTTCTCAACAATGTAGTTACCAGTACGATAGTATTTGAAGGCGGCGGGGCAGTCATTGAATATGTCGGCGGGTACGATGACTGGCTTAGACAGCGCAGCCCTCAAACCCCTGATAAAAACGAAAAGGTTGTCAAACCGGGGAAAAACAGGCAGCAGAGGGAACGTCCTCGCACCATGACCTTCAACGAGAAAAAAGAGCTGGAATCACTGCCGGCACGCTTGGAGTCGCTGGAGGAAGAGCGGAACAGGTTCCATGAAAATCTTGCAGACCCCGAGTTCTATCGGCAGGATGGAACCAGACTGCCCGAGATAAAGGCGAGAATTGAAGAGCTCGAAAAAGATATCTCCCTCTGTTATGAACGCTGGGAGGTTCTGGAGTCAATCCCGAAAGGGACATCGTAATACGTGTTATAATAATTGCCGCAAATATGCTGATAAATTATGGAGGAGACAGATCATGACCGATGAATCCAGGCCGAATGAATTGGAGACGATAGAGGAGCTTATCATAAGCAGCGCCCTTGAGCAGGAGGCATTGATAAATATACTCTTGAAGAAGGGGATTATTACCCCGACGGAATTAGTAGAAGAGATCAAAAAACTCAGAAGAGATCAGTAGGCTGCTTCTTGGAAATCACCTGGCATTGTCACTCTGCTTATACTGCATGTTAAGGTAGTGCAACTTTACTGCGCATAGTATTCCCCAGTCTATAAGCCTTTTAATAAATCTATAAAAAAATATTACTTAATTTTCAGCTGTCTTTACGCAATAAATCTGCTATAATTTGCACATTTCGTGAATGATCATGCTTCGGGGGAAGGTGTGAATCATATCTGCGCTGGAATGTCTACGGAGGGAATAAGAACTGTGAAACACAATGTGAGTGACTATCTGTCGTTTAAGAGTTTGCCGGTATTCTGGAAGATTTCATTAATGCCGATGCTTGCCGTAGGGCTCATTATGATCGGGGTCTTTTTCTATGTGCTGCCTCTGACAAAAGACAAGCTGACTGACGATAAAAGAAGCAATGCGGCGGATGTTGTTCGCATTGCCTACAATCTGATAGCAGAATATGACCAGCGGGTCGTCAAAGGCGAGTTTACACCGGCGGAGGCCCAGAAGAGGGCAAAGGAAAGAATAAGTAAATGGCGATTCGGTAACGAGGAAAAAGAATATATCTGGATTACCGATGCAGAACCAAGGATGGTAATGCATCCTCTCAAGCCCGAACTTGACGGGAAAAGTCTTGCAGAATACAAAGATCGGGACGGCAAGTATTTTTTTGCAGAGATGGCCAGGGTAGTTAAAGAAAAGGGTGAAGGCTTTGTAGAATATGTATGGTCGAGATCGGAGGGAGCGGAGCCTTCGCCCAAGATATCTTTTGTCAAACTCTACAAACCCTGGGGTTGGGTAATCGGTTCGGGAATATATGTGGATGACGTAATGCAGACCGTCTGGAAGATACTTATCGGAATAGGAGTGCTGATGATTATCGTTTCAGTTGTTGTTACTGCAATGACTTTCATCGTGGGCGGAGGCTTCATCTCCGGACCTGTGAAGCAATACGGAAAAATGATGCAGGATTTTTCATCGGCATTGTCAGAGGGGAAGGGTGACCTTACCGGAAGACTCAGCGTAAAAGGAAGAGACGAGATAGGATTGCTTGCCGGGGATATCAACAAGGTGCTCGATGCATACGGCAAGATGGTCGAAAGCATGCTCGTTTCCACGGGACAGGTTGTCACTACATCGGGATTATTGAAAGACAAGGCTAACGACATGACGGCCGGCGCCAGGAAACAGGCTTCACAGGCAAACCAGATAGCTGCGGCAGCCGAAGAGATGAGTCAGACTATCAACGACATAGCAAATAACGCATCCTCGGCATCGGGAATCTCGGCTGAAGCCATGGATATGGCAAACAGGGGCAAGGATACAGCCCAGGGAGCCGTAGAAACCGTCAATCGTGTGCATATCTCAACCGTGGGACTTGCAGAAATGATCGACAGACTGAACAGAAAGGCTGCGGATATCGGTAATATAGTAACCGTGATAAAAGAGATTGCCGACCAAACTAACTTGCTCGCGCTGAATGCGGCTATCGAAGCGGCAAGGGCCGGGGAACAGGGAAGGGGCTTTGCCGTGGTGGCGGATGAAGTGAGGAAGCTCGCCGAAAAGACGATAAAGGCGACGGATGAAATAACGTCCGAAATACGCTCGGTGCAGGGTGAATCCGCGGAAACGACCAAAAGGATGAGCGAGACGGCAGAGGAAGTGACAAAGGCTGATGAGTCCATCAAAGAGGTTATGAGCGCCCTGGAGGGAATGACTGAAGCCGTTTCAAACGCGAACGATAAGATAACCCAGATAGCCACGGCAGTGGTTCAGCAATCCTCTGCGGCAGAGGAGGTTGCGCGCAATATAGAAGTTACCTCTTCGATAGCTAAAGGCACTGAGACCATGGCAGCGGATGTATTGAAGGGCACCGAAAGGATTGTAAATGTGGTCGAGGAACTCACGAAGTCATTCTCAGGATTCAAGACTGTCGGCAGCGCAGCGGCCATGCTCGAGATAGCGAAGGGAGATATCAGGTCGTTCATGTATAAAGTCGGTGATGTCGTTAACGGCCGCAAGACCGCTAATGAAGCGGACCTTGACCAGCAGGCATGCAAGTTCGGCAAGTGGTATCAAAATGAAGGCCGGATGATGCTTGGGCATCTTTCAAGCTTCGGCAAGTTGTCGGTGATGCACGAAAAAATTCATTCCCTTGCCAAGGAGGCGGTCAGGGCTGCCAAAGCCGGAGACGGCCGGGCATCCTCCATCTACAACGAACTTACAAAAGCTGTTCAGCAAATTCAGACTGACATCGATGTGGTTAAATTAGAGAGTATTAAAGAGAAAGGCCCGGCCGGCAAGTCTTAACCATACTTGGCGGCAGGTTATTTCTCAGGTGTCGTTATCCCGTCGATGAGCGGCGGCGGAGTTTGCGTTGTACCGCGCTCGTCAGGGCTTTTCATGACGTCCTCATATTCTTCGACGACTATGCCCCTCTTTACCATGATCTCGTAAATGATTCGGGACCGGTTGTTCACATAACGGGACGTACCGGTCGGGTTATATTTTCGTGGATTGGGAAGGACTGCCGCGAGGTGGGCAGCCTCATCTGCGCTGAGATCAGCGGCTGATTTTCCGTAGTAATGGCGCGCAGCAGCCTCAATACCGAAGATACCCTCGCCCCATTCCGCGACATTCAGATAGAGTTCGAGAATCCTTCTTTTCGAAAGGTTCTTTTCCATCCGCCAGGTCAGGATAGCTTCTTTAATTTTACGCAGCGGATTTTTTGACGGATTGAGGAAAAGGTTCTTGGCCAACTGCTGGCTGATAGTGCTGCCGCCGAATTTGAATTTCTTTTCCTTGAGGTCCTTTTCGACCGACTTCTCTATGGCTTCGAAATCGAAGCCGCCGTGGGACCAGAACTTGTCGTCCTCGGCGATAATAACAGCCTTCGTCATGTAATTGGATATCCGTGAGAGGGGGACCCAATATTGGCGGATCGTAATCCTTTTACCCTCCTCCTTCCACTGCTTCTGGCGGAATTCCATAAAAGAGGTTTTTTTGGGGTTCTCTTTTTTCAGCTTCGAAACGTCAGGGTAAACGAAGTAAGCCGCGATGCTGAGAATGAAGGCAAAAATAGAGAGAAGCAGGATTGCCTTTATCCATATTTTGCCTTTTTTCTTTGACATGTTTATCTTTCCAGTAACTGTACAGCCTCAGGAATATAACAACTGCAATTTAATCTTTATTCACCCTCGGCCTCTTATTCGCTTCCAGCACTCTTTTCCTCAGCCTGACCGACTGGGGCGTGACTTCGACGAGCTCGTCCTCTTTGATAAACTCCAAGGCCTGATCCAGATTCAGCATGCGGGGCGGGACAAGCTGCATGATGTCATCGGCGCTTGCGGCCCTCATGTTGGTGAGCTTCTTTTCTTTCGTTATGTTTACATCCATGTCGGCTTCACGGGCATTTTCGCCGATGATCATGCCCTCGTATACGGGAGTACTTTCGCGAATGAAGAGGGTGCCCCTCGGCTGGAGATGAAACAGCGCATAGGTGTTGGACTTGCCGGGCCTGTCCGCCACGAGAACGCCTGTCTGGCGCTTCGTCATATGTCCATGCCACGGCTCGTAGCTGTCGAAGATATGGTTTAAAAGGCCCGTACCCTTGGTATCAGTGAGAAACTGGGACCTGAAGCCGATCAGTCCTCGCGAGGGTATCCTGAACTCCAGCCGCACCCTGCCGTGGCCGTTGTTTTGCATCTTTTGCATCTTTCCCTTTCGCATGCCTGCTTGCTGGGTAACGACGCCTACAAATTCTTCAGGTACATCTATCACAAGCAGCTCCATTGGTTCGTGCAGCTTGCCGTCAACTTCTTTGGTGATTGTTTCAGGCATCGAGACTGAAAGTTCGTATCCTTCCCGCCGCATCATTTCAATCAATATGGCAAGCTGAAGCTCTCCCCTGCCCATAACCTTGAACGAATCGGGGTTATCGAATTCGACCTTTATAGCGACATTGTAAAGGAGCTCCTTTTCGAGTCTCTCGCGCAGGTTCCTTGATGTCACGTATTTGCCGTCCAGACCGGCGAACGGTGATGTATTGACCGAAAAGACCATAGATATGGTCGGCTCGTCTACAGTGATTCTCGGCAGGGGTTTTGGGTTCTCGCTGTCGGTGATCGTGTCGCCGATATTGATTCCCTCAAGTCCCGCTAGCGCAACTATATCTCCGACGGCTATCTCGGTTTCAGGGACTCTCTCAAGTCCCTGGAAGGTAAAGATAGACGTAATCTTCGTCTTCACGGTTTTCTGATCAATCGTGACCATGGCTACCTGGTTTCCGACTTTAACGGTACCCGAGAATATTTTGCCGATGGCAAGGCGGCCTACATAGTCGTTGTAATCTATATTCGTCACGAGGAGCTGAAGGATGCCCTGCGGATCGCCCTCGGGTGCCGGAATTGTGCTCAGTATAAGGTCAAAGAGAGGTTTCAGGTTCTCGCCCTCAACGGCAAGATCGGTTGTAGCTGTGCCGCGCCTGGCGTTCGTGTATGCGATGGGGAATTCAAGCTGCTCTTCGGTGGCGTCGAGATCGATGAAGAGATCGTAGACCTCATTCAACACTTCCTGGATGCGCGCATCGGGCCGGTCGATCTTGTTGATGACGAGGATCGGCCTGAGGTCAAGTTCCAGGGCTTTCTTGAGCACGAAGCGGGTTTGGGGCAGGGGGCCTTCCGACGCGTCGACGAGCAGCAGCACGCCGTCTACCATTTTCAGTATCCGCTCTACCTCTCCGCCGAAGTCGGCATGACCGGGTGTGTCGACTATATTGATCTTGCAGCCGTTATAATCTCCTGCAGTATTTTTTGCCATGATCGTAATACCGCGTTCACGCTCCAGGTCGTTAGAGTCCATGACCCTTTCCTGGACCTGCTGATTGGCCCTGAAAGTGCCGGCCTGCCTGAGCATGCAGTCGACCAGCGTTGTCTTGCCATGGTCGACGTGGGCGATAATGGCGATGTTTCTTAAGTCTTCTCTTTTCATTAATTCTCTCTTTGACCTCGATTATCAATTAAATGTTATTAGTGCGAAAGACGCCCGGCCTTCAGTGGTTTATTCGATCATAGCGAAATATGAAAGACGGCAACCTGATTGAGACGGAGAATATTTATTTTACCCGATCTAGCCGGGAAAATACCAATCGACGATCAGGCGGCCGAAAAAGAGTGCCACGATTGAGCCGAGGGCGAGGAAAGGGCCGAAGGGTATCTTGGTCTTTCTCCCCTTGCCTTTGAAGACCATAAGAGCGATGCCTATCAGAGAACCTGTAAGGCTGCCGACGAGGGTCGTCAGAAATACGCCTTTCCATCCCATGAAGGACCCCACCATGGCCATCATCTTGACATCTCCGCCTCCCATTCCGCCCCTGCTCAGAATGGCGATCAGGTAAAAAGTGATCCCGCCGGACAGAAGCCCGATTACCGAATTCACAAAACCCAAAAGTGAATATGTCGCGAAAGGATCAGGCATGATAAAGTGCGAAGCTGCGAGTCCAATGATCATGCCGGGAAGCGTGATGACATCCGGTATGATCTGGAAATCCAGGTCTATGAAGGTGATAACGATCATCGACGAGACGAGCGCGAAGAGCAGGGGCAGGTGCCATCCCGGACCAAAATGATAAAAAACTGCTGAGTACATCAGGCCGTTCAGCATCTCGACTGCAGGATAGCGGAACGATATTTTTTCTCCGCATTTGCGGCACTTGCCTGCAAGTATAAGGTAACTGACAACCGGTATGTTGTCCCACGGCTTGATGGGTGTTTTGCAATTAGGGCACGATGAAGCAGGGCGGATTATCGACAATTCCCTGGGGACCCGATAGATGCAGACATTAAGGAATGAGCCGATGACGAGTCCGAAAACCAACGAGATGATTGCCGCAAGGATCATGCAGTAATCCTGCTTATCTCCGCGGCCTTGTCAACGGTCTCTTTAATCAGGGGTTCGAGGGCATCGATTTCTTTTATGGCATCAAGCATATCTTTGCTCGGATTGATACCTTTGTCGCTCTTATTCATGCGGTAAGCCTCTTCGCCGATCTTTTTGATCATGATATCGCGTTTTTTTTTGAGCTCTTCGGATTTGTGGAGCAACCGGAAGACAGTCAGCTCGATCCTGATCCGCTCCGACAGCAGACGCGCGAACCATTTGACCTTGTTCAGTCCTTCATCGAGATCGTTCTTTATCCTGGTGTACATGTCAGTTAATTGTAATGCAGCAATCCAAATTTAGCAACCGTCAGAGTCGGCCTTTCACGATTTCCACTTCTTCCTCTGTAAGTCCATATAACCTGTACACTATCTCATCTATCAGCTTATCCGTTGCGGCGATTTTGGCTTTTAAAGGGCTGAGCTTAGAGATGCTTTTGGTGAAGTTTTCGTCAAGGAGTTTCCTGAAACTTTCGCTCTGATGGGTTAACGGTAAGTTTATTTTTGTTCTTTTTCAAAACGCATTGTGCTTCTCTTTTAACTCCGTGTCCATCCAATCAGGAGCTTATCAAGACGTATTTGGATTATTTTTATGACAGAGCAACTTCAGCCATTTCCCCGGTCGCCTCGTTGACGACAAGAAGTTTACCCGCGTCTTCCTTTCTAAGCTGCTCGTTTGCGTTCAGCAATTCTATCCCATAAATCGTGCCGTCGGTTGCTATATCTATATTTATTTCATCACCAACCTTTATTGTTTCTACCTCGGCTTTTTTTTCATGCAGTCTCAAGTAGGCTATATTGTATCTCGGGTCATAGGTAAATTTCATTTTGTCATTCCTCCCGTTCGCTAAAAGTACCGCGTTATTACTGTGATAACAACCAATCATTACCCTCTTTTACAGCATAGACCTCAACCTGCCTGGTCTTATAATTTCTACCGCGCCAAATTCCGTCAAAAGAAAAATTTCGCCTGAAGCCGGTACGTCCGAACTTTGCAGGAAATGTCTCGCCGTTTTCTACTGTCGCGACAACCTCCGCCTCTGACGCTCCGCGCTCCAGTAGTCTTTCCATTGCATGTGGATGAAGTCTTACCATGAATAGTCTTCACCTGTCCTTCTTGCCTCCAGACTCTTCATATACTCTTTAAGCATCTTCAGGTTTACGGGCTCGCCCTCGAACGCCATGGACGCGCTTACCTGCTCCGGAATGCTCTCCATGTACAGCTTCTTCTTTTCCGCCGCCGAGAGTGCAGTCCGCCAGTGGTCCATTCTGTATTGTTGAATTATCTTTGTTTTCATATCCGCGCCCTTTGTCTAACTCTATCATATATTTTTCATGCAGTTCAATGGCAAGAGTGGTGGAACAACAATAATTATCTTTCGTTTTCCCTCAGCAAGTTCTACTTCAGCTTGAAATCGGCACGGCTCGACTTTACTCCTTCCTTCTTCTCGATCTCAATCGTCTTTGCATCGACAATGAAGAGGCGCTCCGGATCTATCTTGGATTGCACCAGATAATCCCTGACTGCCCGGGCGCGCTCGGTCGCCAGTGCCTTCAGGTCTTCTTCGGTGACCTTCATATTGGTCAGCATGAGCTTCTCCATCTCCGGTACCGGCAGGTCCTTGGCTATCCCTAGGAAGTTGCGGGGCTTCGGGAACTTTTCCGCTTTATAAGCCTGTTTGAGGTATCCCGGATATTCCTGGTCGGTGACCTGGGCAGAATCGAGAGAGGGCGTCTCTCCACCCTTTTTTGCAAGATCTTTTACCTTCTGTGCCTTAACCTTACGAGACAGAAGGTACTGCTTCAGTCCCTCGAAGTCTTTTTCCGGGTCCACATGTCCCACGATATCCATCTTGAGGGCCGGCCGGTCGTCCAGTGCTTTGCTCAGGGTGTCGAGTTTTTTTGTCGTATCACTTGTAAGAGTGGCGGAGCCGTAATCGAACTCAGCATACCCGAGCTGCTCTCCACCACCGAATATGGCGCCCAAAAGCGCAAAAGGCGATGTGGCCGCCTTTGTGAGGAGATTCACAATGATCTTGAGGATGACGCTGCCTATGCTGAATTTGGGGTCGTCAATATATCCGCTTACCGGTAAGTCAAGCTTTATTTCGCCGCTGCGATTTTTGAGAAGGGCGATTGCGAGTTTGACAGGTAGTTTTGTGGCGTCAGGACTCTCGACCGGATCTCCGAAGGTGAACTGGTCAAGGAAGATATTGTTCTTGGCATCGAGTTTGTTCTTGACGATGAGGTATTCGAGCTGGAAGGAAAGTTTCCCCTTCTGAATAGCATATCCCGCATACCGTCCGGAATAGGGGCTCACCGGCGTAAGATCCATGTCCTTGAAATCGGCCTTGAGTTCAACATAGAGATCGTCCCTCAGGGGGTTGATCTTGCCGGTGATTTCGAGGGGGGCATAACGATCATACTTACCGCGAATCTCAACCTCTCCGAATTTATTCTCCTCGGAGGAGAGTCCGGATATGCGGCCGCCGAGTTCGAGCAGGTTGCCATCGAATCGCGGGCTGATGCTGTTATCCGTGAGGTTGATCGTCCCGCCTTGCAGAGTGATCTTTTCTATTTTTATAGTCCGATGCTGAACGGTCTTAGGTCCCTCTTTCCGAGACTCCGCGGCCGGCGTTGCCGTAACCGCCTGCACCGCCGCTTCAGAAGGCTGCGCCGAAGTGTTCTGCGCCCCAGGCACTGCAAAGACCTCCTGTAGGTTGATCTTACGGTCTGCGCTGATAATGATGCGCGAATAAGGTTTCGAAAGTGAAATTTCGCGGATATGCACGAATAACGGAGCATATCGAACATCCATCTCTCCCATGTACAGGGTATCCCACTTGATGAGTTCTTCGGCATTAACTTTATCGATGAGAGCGAATTTATTTACCCAGAGTTTTCCTTTG
>Ga0137438_1000186_pt1 | contig 11653 bp, 11 predicted proteins | sample EasRivERMGT157_2_FD_102327 | JGI IMG/M metagenome (GOLD analysis project Ga0137438, IMG submission 102327) | Soil microbial communities from meander-bound floodplain in the East River, Colorado, USA - East River MetaG ERMGT157_2 | ecosystem: Environmental > Terrestrial > Soil > Floodplain ... | reverse complement strand
GAATTTCCGAAGGAGATCCTGCGTCCGCCGCGCTCGCTGGCGCAGAAGATGTACAGCGACATCCGCCGCTGGTCGAGGATGCCGAAGGGCGGGCACTTTGCTGCGCTGGAGCAGCCGGAGTTGCTGGCACACGAAATCCGCGAGTTCTTCCGGCCGCTGCGCTGAGTTGCGCGGTACGCATACCGGGTTCCAGCCGAGGAGTGATTGAGTTCCGGGCTATTACACAATCACTTAACCCGGATATTTCACCAGGCCACCCCCGTTTGCTTGCAGGTGCGTGCGTGCAGCCAATCCAGGGCCGTTTGGTTTCCACCCAAATTGGATTTGGGTTACGCGGATTCTGGCGGGTTCTGGCCGGCCATATCGGGCATGCCCGTCTTGCCAATAGAATGATCTATTGGCTGCGCCGGTCGAGCCCGATCTGTCGCGCCCAGTCCTCCGCCATAATTCCGCGTCCTGATGAAATATCCGGGTTAATTGCCCATTCACGGAGCCAACCGATTCCCCAATCGCCCTCTTTGAAGCCTTTCGGATTTCTGCATCGAACATGACTTATGTCATGCACCCGCGGTCGTGCCGGACCTATGATCGAACCTCGATTTATTCAAGGGGGTGGCCATCGTGAAAAGCAACGTCGGTAATCTGGACAGGATTGTGCGCATCGTCGTCGGTCTGGGGCTGTTGAGCCTGCTCTTTTGCCTCGAGGGTGCCGCGAAATGGTGGGGTTTGGTCGGACTGGTTCCTCTTGGCACGGGCCTGATGGGTTCTTGCCCGCTGTATTCCATCCTCGGTCTGAGCACGTGCCCCGCCGGTAGCGCCCCTAGCACCTGACGCGCCGACCACCGTCGACGGCCGGGGGCTACGCGAACATTGTTGCGTGCCCGGCGCGTTCCAGTTCGCCCAGGTGCACAAGGTCTTCCGGGAGGTCCACATCGAATGCGAGCCCGGCGCTTTCAACGGCGACACATTGCATGCCGAGTTGCCGCACCTGCTCCAAGTGGTGCGCAAAGCTTCCCGGCCCGAAAGAAAAAGCGAATTCCAGCGACGGTTTCAGGCACAAGCCATTGGTCCCTTGCCGGGCCCGATCCGGCGCGATGCCGACACTGCGTGCCGACCCGGCGTTTGCGAGGCTCCGTAAATCGTCCGCGCGCAACAGTGGAAGATCGCACGGGACTACCAGCATGTGCGACGCGCCCCGATGCCGGAGTGCGAGTCGCGCTTGCCGCAACGCTCCATTCAGGCCGACGCCGGCGCGTTCCGGGAGCACCTGCGCCCCGAACTCGGCCGCGCGCGCGCGCGTCTCGCTGCACCCGCTGACCAGCAGGGTTCGCTCCAGGCCGGGAAACTGTGCAGCTTGCTCGAGCGTGCGCACGAGCAGCCGCTCCAGAAACGCCTGCCGCTGAACGGGATCGAGCGCGGGCGCCAGCCGGCTCTTGCCTTGGCGCAGGGATTTCATCGGCACGACCAGCCAGACGCTCATGCCCTTGCGCTCTTTGCCGCGCGCGAAACAGACTGGCGCGCAAATTCGATGACTTGGCGGGCCAGCGACAGCCCGGCCGACGGCGCGTTCATGACGGTCGCCGTCACGAATGCGCGCATACCGAGCCGCTCGATCGAGGTAGAGAGCGCCGCATCGGCGTGATCCACGACCAATGCATCGATCAGGCCATGATAGAAGTGCGCGACCTCCACCGACGAGGGCTCCTTCCCCATCTCGCGCATGATCTTGGCGGCGGGGCCCTTGAGCGCCTGTCCGGCGACGATGGGCGATACGGCGATCGCGGGCACACGCCGGTTCTCGATCGCGCTGCGCACGCCGGGCAGAGCAAGAATGGGCGCCACGCTCAAGTACGGGTTCGACGGACAGATGACCACCGCGCTGAGTGACGGTTCGTCGAGTGCCGCTCGGAAAGCGGCGGCGATCCGCGCCGTTTGCGCGCCGGCGTATTCCAGATGAGTCACCACCGGCTCGGCACGCCGGCGCACGAAATAATCCTGAAAGCTCAGTACGCCCTCGACGGTGTGCACCAGGGTGCGCACCGGGTCATCGCTCATCGGTGTTATGCAGTGGCGAATGCCCAGGCTGGCGCACAACGCCCTGGTGACGCAGGAGAGGCTCTCTCCGCTGCGCAGGCGCCGCGTGCGCTCCACATGGGTCGCGAGGTCGCGGTCGCCGAGGCGGAACCAGGTTTCGCCGCCCAGGGATTCCAGGCTCTGCATGAAGTTCCAGGTTTCCGCTGCGATACCCCAGCCCCGCGACGCATCGTTGATGCCCGCCAGCGTGTACATCACCGTGTCCAGATCCGGGGACACATGCATTCCCAGATGCTCGAAGTCGTCCCCAGTGTTAACGGCAACCGAAAGTTCCTCGCCGGCGAGCACATCGGCGAGACCCTTGGCGAGCTTCGCTCCCCCGACACCGCCGGCAAGCGCGAGGATCACGGTTCGCCGTCCTCGTAGCGCGTGACTTCCCGGATCGGGCGCCGCCGGAACGGTTTGCCCTGGTCCGCCGCATAACCCAGCGTGACGATCGCTTGCGGCTCCCAGTCGGAGCCAAGCGCAAGCGCCGCCGACACCGTTTCGGGGCAGAACAGCGGCGCGCACATCCAGCACGCACTGAGGCCCGCGGCATGCGCGGCCAGCAGCAGATTCTGCGCGGCCATCGCTGTTCCCTGCGCTGCCATCAGCCGCTCGGCCTGATTGCGCTTTTCGTCGGGGTAGCGGTCCATATCCGCCATGGTCATGCAAACCAGGATGACTACCGGCGCGCCAGTCAGGCGGGCGTGGGAACGCGCAACGTCGGAGTCGATCGCATCCGCGGGATCGCCGTCGCGGGTTCGATCCGCGCGCAGCCTCTCTCCCATGGATCGGGCCAGGTTTTCCTTCGCTGCCTGGGTCTCGATCACGAGGAAACGCCACGGCTGGCGATTGTGCGCCGAAGGTGCTGTGACCGCTGCCTGCAGAAGAGAATCGACCACCTCGCGTGTAACCGGCAACGGCAGATAGCGCCGGATCGAGCGGCGCCCTGCGGCAAGATCGGCAAACGAGAGAGCATGGGCCGGATCGTTTGCGAGGCGATTTTCTCCGTCGCTCATGATTATCTTGGCACCCATGTTTATCGGAACAGATCCATTTCCCTCGGACGGATCAACTCGGCCGCGCAGCCGTCGCGCGCTTTGCAGGGCAGGCCGCGGATCAGCACGATGGGCGTGCCTTCATCGGACTGGCCCATCAACAGCGACGCGGCCGCCGCCAGTTCGTCGGCGAGGCCCACTTGCGTGATGCGCAGCGCCCGCCCGAACAGATCAGGCTTGCCGCGCAGGTCGAGCAATGCCGGCACGCCGGCGGCGCCGATGGCAACACCCACTGTGCCGTTGCGCCAGGCGCGGCCGTGGCTGTCGTTGATGATCACGCCAACCTCAACCGCCGCGCGCTGCAGCAGTGCTTGCTGAATACGCTTGCACTCGCCATCCGGGTCGCGCGGCAGGAGCAGCGCCCGGGACTCGTGCGCATTGCCCTCCACGTTCGAAAAGTCGATGCCCGCGTTCGCCATCACGAACCCGAGGCGGTGCACCACCACGATGACGTCGCGCCGGGCGCGCAGCACTTCGGAGGATTCGCGCAGGATCAGCTCGATGACGCGCGGATCCTTGTCGACGATCTCCGACAACTCCAGCGCGCGCGGCGATGGCGTCACCGTGGAAAGATCCACATGGCAGCCATGGGCCTTGGACACGATCTTCTGCGCGAGCACCAGCACGTCGCCGGAGGCGAGCTGCTCGCCCGAACGTGCAACGGCGCTCTCTACAATCCCGCACAGGTCGTCGCCCTCGCGCACCAGCGGCACGCCGGGCAGCGCGATGAGCCGAAGCTCCCGCCTGCCTGCTGCGTTTCGCGGGCGCGTGCCCGCATCCGCCCCGACATTCATTCGCGCTCCACGCCGTCCAGGCGGGTGATGCGGATGCCGGCGCCGCCGCCGGAAATCTTGTAGCGGGAATTGATTGCGATCAGGATCGAAGTGAGCGCCTCGGCAGCGGCGGAGTTGGCGATGGGCCCGGCGTGGATGCCGCGCAGACCAATGTCCGCAGCGAGCTCGATGACCGTCTCACGCGCAGGCACATCGTCCCCGCACACCAGGACGTCGCATTCCACTTCGTGAACGAGGTCCTGCAGAAGATGCGCCGCCACGTTCTGGAAGGCGGAGACGACCCGGACGGACGGGCCGAGCAGGGCCTGGATTGCCGCGACGGCCGACCCGCCTTCGGGAAGCTGAACGCGCATGACCTTCGGCGGCATAAGCGGCACCGTGGTGTCGATGAGAATCTTTCCCTCGAGTGCCGGGCGCACTTCTTCGACGGTGCTGCGCTGGGCAGCATAGGGCACGCAGAGGACTACGATCTGCGCGGCCGTGGCCGCCGCGTGATAACCGTCGTGCGAGACGGCGGCCCGCCCGAGCTGCGCGTCGAGCCGCGCGCAAGTCTGCGCCGCCTTTTCGGCGTTGCGCGAGCCGATGATGATCGGGTAGCCCGCATGCGCCCAGCGCAGCGCCAGACCGCTGCCTTCCGCACCGGTGCCGCCCAGCACTGCAATCGTTGGTCGCTCTGAAGTGTTGCTCATAATGTCAGTTCATTTCCAGAAAAAATCAGCTCACCGCAGAGGCGCAGAGGAAAAGCAATAACGAGAATAACAAACGTGATAGAAATGCAATGCTGTACGTGCCCTTCGCTTGCCCGATTCGACTATGTTAGGGCATTGACCGATCGAATTTTTTGGTGCTCGTTTGCCTATTGGCTTTTCCTCTGCGCCCTAAAAGGGTACTCCGACGTGCTACGCACGTAGGGTATCTGCGTCTCTGCGGTGAGAAGTGTCCTTTGGACGTCATTTAATGGACAAGCGGCAGCACCTTGGTTGCGAACCGCGCCATCGCCGCGAGCGAAGCCTCCAGCGTCGGCCGAACAAAGTTAAACAACAAGTGGCGCACGCCCAGGGAGCGGAACGCGAGGATGTCCTGCGCCACCAGCGCGTCGCTGCCGGTGAATGCCTCCCGTTGTCCGTCTTCCAATGTGCTGGTGCGCTCTTCCTTGTACCAGGCCGCCCAGTACGCGAGGTCGATACTGCCGGGATCGCGCTTGGCGTTGGCGGCCTCTTCGCGCAACCGCGACAGCGCCTGCGAATAGCGCGCGACGGTGTTCAGCGGAAACTGCGGGTTGGAGCCGATCGGGTACCAGGCATCGCCCAGCGCCACCACACGCCGCAGTGCCGCCGGACTCTCGCCGCCGATCCATAGCGGCGGGTGCGGTTTCTGCGCGGGCTTGGGCAGAAAGCTGATGTCCTGGAATTGCGCGTAGCGGCCGGCGAATCGCGGATCGTCTTCGGTCCACAGCGTCTTGAAAATGCGCAGGTACTCGTCCGTGACCTTGCCGCGCTCGGCGAAAGGCGGCACGCCGATTGCCCTGAATTCCTCTTCCATCCATCCGGCGCCGCAGCCGACGGTCACCCGCCCCTGCGAAAGAACGTCGATGGTTGCCAGCGCCTTGGCGGTGAACATGGGATTGCGGTGCGGCACCACCATGACCGAAGTCAGCAGGCGGATCCGGCTCGTCGTGGCCGCGAGATAAGACATCAACACCAATTGCTCGAGGCAGTCGCCGTCGGCGGCGCCCACCATCTTGCGCTCGGGGTTGTACGGATACGGCGAAGCGATGCTCCGCGGGATGACGATATGCTCGGGGATGGCGATATAGGCGAAGCCGAGCTCCTCGCCGCGACGCGCCAGCGCGACAATGTTCTCACGGGTGGCCAGCGGACCTCGTGTGGGAATGCTGAAGCCGTAGTCCATCGATCGGAGCTCCTGATGATTGAGTGATTAAGTGACTGAGTGATTCAGGGATTGAAAGATTCAGAACAGCGGTTATCGCTCAATCACCTGATTACCCAATTCCCTAATCACTGCTTTGCCGTGTTGAATGCGGGCGCGCTTGCCCGCGGGGGGCAGCACGATCGGCGTTAGCGCCTGAGCCGCATACGAGCGCTCGCGTCGCGCGGCGGGCACCGCCGCGTAGAGCGTCGTGCGCTGCTGCGCCAAGCGCCCGCAGGAGACGATCAGCTCATCCATCTGTTGTGGCGGCATTTCCTGTCCGTGACAGGTGCCGGCTGCGCGCGAAATACTCTCGTTCATCAGCGTGCCGCCAAGGTCATTGGCGCCCGCCTGCAGACAGGCGCGCGCGCCTTCGGTGCCCATCTTCACCCAGGAAACCTGCACATTGGGAATCAGCGGATGCAGGGCCAGTCGCGCGACCGCGTGCATCAGCACGCTCTCGCGATAAGTCGGGCCCTTGCGCGCCCTGCCGTGCAGGTACATCGGCGCTTCCATGTGTACGAAGGGCAGCGGGACGAATTCGGTGAAACCGCCGGTGCGAGCCTGCAGGGCGCGAATGCGCAGCAGATGCCGGGCCCAATGTTCGTAGCGGTCGACGTGGCCGAACATGATGGTCGCGGTGGTCCGGAAGCCCGCGCGGTGCGAGGCCTCGATCACCCGCAGCCATTGTTCGGTATTCAGCTTGTCGGGGCAGATGACCTTGCGCACTTCGTCATCCAGAATCTCCGCCGCGGTGCCGGGCAGGGTGCCCAGGCCGGCATCACGCAGGCGCAGTACAAATTCATCCACCGATACCTGCAGCGTCTGCGCGCCGTGCCATACCTCCAGCGGAGAAAACGCGTGAATGTGCATGTGCGGGAGCGCCGACTTCACCGCATGGCACAGAGCCAGATAGGTTTCCCCGGTGTAATCGGGATGAATCCCGCCCTGCATGCACACCTCGGTGGCGCCGCGCTCCCATGCTTCCTCGGCACGCCGCACCACTTCGTCGAGTCCCAGATCGTAAGGCGTGCCGCGCAGATTATCGGCGGCCTTGCCCTTGGAGAAAGCGCAGAAATGGCAGCGGTAAGCACACACGTTGGTGTAGTTGATGTTGCGATTGACCACGTAGCGCACCGTGTCGCCCACGGTGCGCTCACGCAATGCGTCTGCCGCGGCGCAGACGGCATCGAATTGCGCGCCGCGTGCCCGAAACAGCGCAACGATATCGCGCTCCTGCAGCGTTTGCCCGTCCTCGGCTGCGTCGAGGATGCGCGCTATTTCCTGCTTTGACGCGCTCACTGGGGCCGTCGCCGGAGCAGTCCTGATCCTTGCCGGAACGGCGCCAGCTTTGCCTGGCGCCCAGTCATCGGTGCGCGCGAATCCATCAGCATCCACCGCGCGCCACACGCGGGAAACCAGCGCAGGATCCTGCCAGGTCGCCGCCTCCCGGCAAAAGCCCGGATAGAGGGCCAGCCGTTCGACCAGTACCTTGCCCGCGCTCTCGGTGTTCTCGCGCAACTTGACGATCTGCGGCCACGGCATTTCAGGGTTGACGTGATCGGGCGTCACGGGAGACACGCCGCCCCAGTCGTTCAAACCGGCGGCGATCAGCGGCGTGTAAGCGTCCGGCGTCAGGTTAGGTGGCGCCTGCAAGTTCATCTCCGGTCCGAAAATGATCCGGGCCACCGCCAGCGTCCACATCAAATCGGCCAGGGCCGGCTCCGGCGCGCCCGCCATCTTGGTCGCGGGCTTGGCGCGGAAGTTCTGGATGATCACTTCCTGGATGTGGCCGTAGCATTCGTGCAGCGCGCGGATGGCAAGCAGCGAATCGATCCGTTCTTCGCGCGTCTCGCCGATGCCGATGAGGATGCCGGTGGTGAAAGGAACCTTCAGTTCGCCGGCGTGGCGCATCGTTTCCATCCGCACCGCGGGCGCCTTGTCCGGCGAGCCGTAGTGCGCGCCGCCGCGCTCGCATAGCCGGGGGGAGGCATTTTCCAGCATGATGCCCTGCGAGACCGACACGCGGCGAAGCGCGGCCACTTCTTCGCGCGACATCACACCCGGGTTGACGTGCGGCAGCAGACTGGTTTCCCGCAGCAGCATCGCGCACATTTCCGCGAGATAGGACAACGTGGTCTGGTGGCCCAGCCGCGCCAACTCCACGCGCGCCGCGGCGTAGCGAAGTTCGGGCTTGTCTCCCAAGGTGAACAGTGCTTCGTGGCAGCCGGCGCGCTCGCCGGCACGCGCGATCTCCAGCACCCGCTCGGCGGACAAATACGCCGGCACGCCCTTGCGCGGTGTGGCGGCAAACGTGCAGTAATGGCAGACATCCCGGCACAGGTGGGTGAGCGGAATGAATACCTTGCGCGAATACGACACGACGTCGCCGTGGCCAAGGTCGCGCAGCCGCGAGGCCTGGGCGATCAGCGCATCGGTGTCGGCGTGCAGCGCCACCCGCCGCGCCTCGTCATCGTTCAGGCGGCGGTGGGTGCTTTCCCCGAGAAGCGTGGCAACGGGTTGCGTCATGGTTCGCAATGATCAGTTGGTCGGAAGAATACCCGAATACCGTTCCGGCGGCGGTGCTATGCGTAGTTGAACTTCGCCATTGCGCCTGTGCGACGAAGATTTTCGGATCAGTGATCGTGCCGGTGATGGGCGCTCAATGCATCCGTGCCGAAGTCGGCCACCGGGTCGCGCCACACCGTGTGCACGTGGTTTGCCTCGCGTGCGGTGTTGTCGTACTCGACCAGCAGGCGATGGCCGTGGATGCGGTAATAATGCGGCCGCGCCGGAGCGCTGCTGCCAGCCCATGCAAGGTGCAGGCTTGCAAATGACGCTCCGGTGATCTTGGCCATTTCGCCGTCGGCAATCGCGTCTGGCAGGCGACGCACATAGACCTCCAGCAGCGCGCGAAGAATTTCGCGTTGTGATGCGCTCATCGCCGCGGCAGCCAGTCCTTTCGGCACCGTGGTATAGCGCATTGCATCGATGTTCGCTGCGCTCAGGCCGAGCTTCGCTTCCTCGCTATCCTGAAAGCGTTCGAACGCAGCATGGAGTTCGCCGGTGAATTCATTGCGCCAGATCTGGTTCAGCCGCAGGGGACCATCACCGTCCTTCAGCGCGGACCGATTCGCGCCCACCAGATCGAGCGGCGGGACCGGCGACAATACGGCGACTGACCTCTGCTCCTCACTCAGCGAACGCAGCAGTTCGAACGCCAGGTCTTCGCAGGCGGCAAGCGGCCGCAGAAGATGCGGCCCGAGCAGGGGCGAGCGCGCCGGATCGGCGCCGAAGAAGCAGGGCGTGAACGCGCGCAACTCGCCGCCGACGATGGTGTGATGAATTGAAATATGATGACCGCCAAAACGCCACGACCAGGTGTCGGCGCCTGGCGTGCCGAATATGCGCAGGTAATAGCGTGCGGGATCGCGACCGCGTTCGAAGCCGTATTCCACACCGAAGCCTTCGAGGCGATCGAGGACGTTCTCCAGTCCCATGATGGTAGCGGCGGTGACGTATCCCGCTTCGCTCAGGCCGTTGGCGAGCAATTTCATGCTCAGTCGCTGCTGTAACGGGCGCATCTCTGCTATCGTCAGACCGCCGTGGTCGGTCGGCGCGTAGAACCATAAGCGGCGCTCCTCGTCGGAAGGGAAATCCCATTGCGCGACGCGTCGCTGCTCCGGCGAGAGCGTGTCCAGCAGAGCGTTGGCGGCCTCCGCCATGCGAGCGACAATGCCGCGATCTTCGCTCATGCGCCGGGAGCCCGCAGGCCGAAGATGAATTCCGGGTCGCCTGGAACCCAGGTGCCGTCGAATTGCGAGCGCCGCCCGTTGCGGCGGTTGCGCTCCAGAAGTTGCCGCCCGAGCGCGAGTTGCTCCGGTTCCCATTGGGCCAGCGCGGCGGGAACGTCACGTTGGCGATCGAGCGCGCCGGCCAGCGCCCAGGCGTCGGCGGACGCCTTTGCTGTGCCCGCTGCCGCGTGCGGTCGCGCAACGAACGCGGCGTCGCCGATAAGGCAGACGCGACCGAAAGCCATGCGCGGCACTTCGATATCGTAGACAACCTGCAGGAAAGGTTGCGCGGTGCTGCACACGACACGCGCAATCGCTTCGGGGAGACGCGCGGTCGCCACGGCGCGCAGTTCTGCGACATGACATTGTCTGGCCGCGCCAGGGGGCAGCGATATGTCGCGACGCTGACCGGCTTCGTCGGTAAGCACATCGTCAAGGTCGCTGCCTTCGATGTAATTGCGGTACCACACAAAGTTGATGAGCCGTTCGCCGGGCATCACCGAACCATCCAGCCCGGGTATCGGGTAGACGAGAATGTGACTGTTCGCGTAGACATAGTAGGTGATGGCGTCATCGAACACGGCGCGGGTAGCCCCGTCCAGCGCGGCTTCGGCAACCATTCCCCGCCACGCCACGTACCCCGCGTACGCAGGCCGCACCGTCGGCAACAGGCGCGCCCGCGCCGACGAGCCAACCCCGTCGGCGCAAACCAGCAGATCGACCCGCTGCGATGGTTTGCTCGCGAAGTGGGCCTGCACCGTGTCACCGTCGTCGGCCCATCCGGTCAGCTCGTGGCCCAGGTGATACTGCGCAGGGTTGATGCATGCCAGCAACTCCCGGTACACGGTATTCCACGAGCTGAACCGGTAGGGGTGCGCCCCGTCGTAGATCACCTTGCCGCGACGGTCCAGATACCGAATGTGCGAGGTCGCAACGCTGAGGCGGTCGAGGTCGACGCCGGCGCGCTCGACCAGATAGCGGGCGCTCTCCTTCAGGAATCCGATGCCGGCGCCGCGTTGCGCCAGCTCAGACGGCGAGCGCTCGTAAATGTCGACTTCGACGCCAAGCTCATGCAGCAAGAGCGCCGCGGTCAGCCCGCCGATGGAGCCGCCGATGACCGCAACGCGCATGCCGAAGCCGCTCGGTTAAGGCTTGCCGAATGTGGCGATCCTGTCGACCGGGCACTCGAACAGCACCCGGCGCTCGTTGCGCGACGGGTCACGCAGGCCATAGGGCGGCGGATTCTTGGTGTACTTGGTCCAGATCTTGTCGAGTTGCGCGGTGACGCGCTTACCTTCCTTCGGATCGTCTTCGGAAATCTCGCGTTTGACCGTGCATTTGATGCTTACCCAGTGGTACATGTTTGCCGGATTCACGATCAGCATCGAGAGCTGCGGGTTGGCGCGGATCCACTCTATTTTCTTGCGGTGAGAAGCGACGTTCACCAGAACCGTCGAGCCCTCATAGTCGAACCACATCGGCGTCAGGTTCGGTCGCCCATCGGAGCCCATCACCGCCAGCACGACCGGGATGGGCTCGTCGAGCAACCGCTTGTAGATCGGATCGATGTCGTTCAGCGAGTTGATCTTGTCCCGCGAGCCCACCGAAAACTGGTTGGCCTGCAAGCCGTTGGCCACATCAAGGAATTTAGCGACTGCGATTGCCATGACCATCCTCCCCTTAGTGATTGTTGAAATACCGCCTCACACTTTATCACCGCGCGGGCTGGACTTGGAAGGGCGCTGCGTGACAATAAAGCAGGCCGTTCGCATCGACTGCAGGGAAAACATCATGCAGACTGCGTCCAGGCGGCAAAGGCGATGAGGGTGGTTACGCCCGCGGCATTCCGCCAGGGGATTCGACCATAAAATGCAGTGAACCAGGTGATGGAGCAAGCATGATTCGCATTTTCCGCAGGCAAGCGTTTGTGCTGGCGTGGGCCTTGGGCAGCGTCTCGATGGCGGCCGCCGAGACCATTCGCATCGCCGTGATCGACCCGTTC
>Ga0137438_1000185_pt1 | contig 11668 bp, 8 predicted proteins | sample EasRivERMGT157_2_FD_102327 | JGI IMG/M metagenome (GOLD analysis project Ga0137438, IMG submission 102327) | Soil microbial communities from meander-bound floodplain in the East River, Colorado, USA - East River MetaG ERMGT157_2 | ecosystem: Environmental > Terrestrial > Soil > Floodplain ... | reverse complement strand
GCCCACCGGGCCGCGCGCCCGCGTGCCATCGAGCCTGGAGCTGATCGCGCTGCGCAAGCAGCGGCTCGCGTCGCCGGCCGCATAACCGGCTCCCTGCCGTTGTCTGCAGAACCGAATCATGCGGTGTCACGGCGGGGCATCCTCGGTCTCGTGAATGCCGTGCTCTACCTCAACAACATCAGGCTGCTTTAAACGGGATCGTAACTCTTGTTTCCTGGGCCGGCTCGGCCAGGGCCTCGAGGCGAGTCAACGTGGTCGTGCGACCGGCAAGCTTGTCGTCGACCAAGAAGCCCAGAAGCATGAACTCCGGCCAATCGACCTCCCTTTGATCGTTCTCCCACCGGGAGATCGTCTCTGGGGCAACGTTGAAGGCCTGCGCGATTTCGGTGGCCTTCATTCCCAAGGCCTTCCGCATGAACTTGAATGAAGCGCCACCCCTGATCCCACGCTTCACTAGTTCGGCCGCAACGAGGAGCTCGAAACGAACCGCAGCAGGACCATCCACCGTTGAGTAGCCGCACGTCGGGCACCGCCGGCCCGGCAGCTCGGTCGCAAACTCGACACCGGCGACAGCAACTGCGAGCGGAACCGCGCCTCGGACAAGATCCGCCTTACCGCAATTGATACATCTCATGATACCCCTCTTGGATTGGGCACTAAAACAGTGTGATTACCAGCACCTCATCATCCACGACTGCGATGAGTGTCAGGTCATCGCCATCGAGACCGCGGCTGACGAGCTTCCAGCGCCCCGTTCTCTTGCACCCGACACTGCATCGCGTTCAAGAGCGCGTGCTCGACGTCCGCAAACGAGACACCGCGTTGCCTGCATTCGTGGTCGACAGTGATATTGTTCGACTTCCCATCGGTTTGCTCTCGTGTAGGAGCGCACGAGCTCGAGCATCTGCTGCTCGGTCATGCTTCACGCTAGCGCAAACATGACGAATCGTCAAGGGAATCTTGACAATTCGTCATGTCGCACGGCGGTGCCGCGCCCGCGAACACGTGCTCACAGGGCGCCCGGCGGCAGGGCCACCGCGAGGACCCGCGGGACCTGGTTCGAGCCCGGCCGGAAGTTGTCGTCGCTGACCAGGAAGACCAGCTGGCGGCCGTCGCTCAACCGCGGTCCGAGCGTCAAGCCTTCGTAGTTCTCGAGCGAGCGCCGGCGTTGCGGCTGCGGCGGCGTCGAGCAGCGGTCGTCGGGAAGCACCGCAAGATCGACGACGAGGCGCTTGGCGGTCGGGACCGCATCGCGCGCGTCGGCCAGGCCGATGATGTTCGGCGCCGCGTGGAGCTCCACTGCGTAGACCCGGATCGCGTTGCCGGCGTCCTTGACGTACGCGCGCTCGAGCAGCAGCACGCGGTCGGGCGACACCGCGACCAGATCGCTGACGCCGTTCTCGGCCCGCGCGCCGTCGCCGAAAACCGGGTCGGTCAGGTACGCGACCTCGAGATCTTCCCCGCCGTCGAGCGGGTGGCGCAAGATCCGGACCACCGTCCCGTGGGCGGTCGTGCTCGTCGGGCCGTCGCCCTCGAGCGCCGCCTCGTTGACGGTGAACACGTAGCGGCCCGCGGCGGACGCGGCGTAGCCGAGCCCCTCGAGGCCGAGGTTATCGCGCGGTCCGACGAGCTCCGGGAGCGCGACCGGCGTCGCATCGCGGCCGGACCGGTCGACGCTGAACACCGCCTGCTGGGTCTCCTCGGCGACCACGAGGAAGCGATCGCCGGCGATCGCCAGCGCCTCGCCATCCCACACCGGGGTATCGATCGCGAGCGCGATCGGCGCCTGAAACTCGTAGCCCGCAAAGTCGGGGCGCGGCCGGAGCACGGTGAGCTGCTTGTCCCGATCGGAGACCGCGTACAACAGGCCCTGGGCGCCGTCCCACGCCAGCCCCGACAGGTTGTGGCTGAGCGGATCGGCGCGCGGGAGATCGACGCACGAGATGATCTCGGCGGCCGGCATCCTCGCGGCGCCATCCTGTGATGGGGCCACGAGCGTCGCCGGGCTGGCGCTGCATGCGATCAGGCCGGCGATGGCCGAGCACGCGGTGTAGCCGGGGTGACGGCGCATGGCCCAGCACCGTAGCGTACTTCTCGAGGAACCCGACCCGCGCGGTCGCGTCGAGCCGCGGAGCCACCGGCCCTGCCGGCAGGCTAGGATCCGATATTCGACGACGACTCGCCCGCGCCGGCGCCCACCGCCGCGGTCCGCCGAGCCTTGCGATCAGCCGAGCGTATCGCCCAGGCCGTCGGCCAGCTCGTCGGCGCGGTAGCCGCGCGACAGCTTGCGCGGCGGGTCGTGCTGGACCAGGTAGAAGTAGTGGCAGCGGTCGCGCTCGCTCCACACGACGTACTCGACCACGGCGTGCTCGCCGGCCTTGCTGCCGACCAGCACGGTCGCGGTGTCGCCGACCGAGAACCGCGCGACCCGGTGCTGCGGCATCATGGCTCGTCCACGCCTTGCCGGAGGTACGCGACGGTGTCGACCAGCGTGAGCTGCGGATCGCGCGGCGCGAACCCGAGCTCGCGCTCCGCGCGCGACGAGTCGATCCACCAGTAGTGCTCGGCCATCTCGACCGAGATCCGGTCGACCGGCGGCTCCTTGCCGCGCCAGCGGTACAGCCCTTCGATCACGCCGGCGCCCCACTTGCCGACGGCCGGCGGCAGCTTGAGCCGCGGCGGCGCGACGTCCGCGATGCGGCCGAGCCGCGCGAAGAACTCCTTGGTCGTCCAGTTGGGGCCGCCGAGCAGGTAGCGCTGGCCCGGCGTGCCGCGCTCGAGCGCCGCCGCGGTGGCCGCCGCCGCGTCGCGGGCGTCGACGAAGCTGATCCCGCCGTCCGGGATCGTCGGGATCTGGCGCTTGAGGAACTTGCGCACGTCGCCGGTCGACGACAGCCGGCGGTCGCCGGGCCCGAGCAAGAGCGACGGGTTGACCGCGACCACGGCGATGCCGAGCCGCGCGCCGTGCTCGAACGCCAGGCGCTCCTGGTAGATCTTCGACGCGTAGTACGGCCAGCCGGCGACGATCTCCTCGGCGTACGGCGCCGATTCGTCGAGGATCTGCTCGTCCTTCGACACGCCGATCGTGCCGCTCGTCGAGGCCAGCACCATCCGCTTCACCCCGGCCGCGGCCATGCGCTCGAGCACCCGCCGCGTGCCGTCGACGTGCAGCCGCATCATGCGCTGCGCGTCGCCGGGATCGCGCGACACCGCGCCGGCGAGGTGAAACACGGCGGTGGTGCCGTCGAGCGCGCGATCGAGCTCCGGGCCGGCGAGCACGTCGCCGCGGATGTGCTCGACGCCGAGCTCGGCCAGGATCGCCGAGCGCGTGCGCGCGAGCCCGCGGACCGCGTGGCCGTGCTCGACGAGCACGCGGCACAGGTGCTCGCCGAGGAACCCGGTCGCGCCGGTCACCAGCACGCCGGTCACGGCGCGGTCTCCCGGCCCGGCGTGACGAGTCGCGGGTGGTTCCCGGGCGGCTCAGTCACGGGCTTCGTCCTCGATCGCCGGGGCGCCGGCGTGACCGTGGGCCTGCTGGTACTCCGCCATCGGCATCGTGCCGGCGTCGCCGAGCGTCCACACCTGGTCGCGCGGCGCGAGCCGCCGGACCACGCCCTCGATGTGATAGGTGATCGCGCGATACTGCTCGCTGCGCGACCGCTGGCCTGCGAGCGCCACCACCTCGCTGTACGGCACGAACGGCCCGATGTGGGCGGCGACCCGCTCGCCGCGCCGCGGCAGGTAGCGCCCCTTGGGCATCGCCTCGTACGTGCCGGACAGGTACATCGGCAGGATGCCGCACTTGTTGGTCATCGCGAGGTAGCCAAGCGACGGCTTGAAGTCGGTCATGATCCCGGTCTCGCTGCGGGTGCCCTCGGGGAAGATCAACAGGATGTAACCGTCGTGGATCACCTCGCCGGCGAGCCGCAGCGACTCGCGCAACGAGCCGTGGCGCTCCATCGGGACCAGGTTGGTGAAGTTCTCGAAGTACATCCGGCGGACCGGATCGTCGAAGAAGTAGTCCTTGGCCGCGAGCGCGACCACCGCCTCGCCCTGGTCGCCGAGCGCGTACTTGATGAGCCCGGTGTCGAGGTGGCTCGCGTGGTTCGCGCACACGATGTAGCCGCCGAACGGCGGGACCTGCGCCGCGCCGTGGACGTGGGTCTCGAGCACCCGCTGGTAGAGCGCCTTCATGCCCCCGCGCAGCGCGCGGCGGCCGAGCGCGACGAGCGGGCGCGGCACGTCGATGTCGTCGTCCGAGGCCTTCGCCTTGCGATCCTCGGCGGCCTTCTCGCGGGCCAGCCGATCGCGCCGCGGCTTCTCGCTCCGGGTCCGCGCGCCGACCCGCGCGACCAGCTGCTCGACGTCGGCCACGGTCGCGACCGCCTGGAGCTCCTGAGGATCGGGCAGGTTCACCCCGGCGGCCTCGAGCGCGACCGCGAGCTCGGTGAACATCAGCGAGTCGAACCCGAGGTCCTCGAGGCGGGTCTCGCCGGTGAGCGTCCCGCGCTTCTTTTGCGAGACGTCCGCCAGGAGGTCATGCAGCCAGGCCCCGGCGACGCCGGTCGCGCCCTCGAGCTTCCTTAGCTCGGCGCCGCCCCTGGCGGCCCGCTCGAGCCGCTGGATCTCCTCGACGACGTCGCGGCGCCGCACCTTGCGCGACGCGGTCTTGGGCAGATCGTGGTCCCACAGGTGCACGATCTTGAGCCGCTTGTAGAGCGGCAACCCCTTGCCGATCTTCTTGACGTGCTCGCGCACCGCCGCGCGCACCGCCTCGCGCGACATCTCGTGCCCTTGGCGCTGCTCGCCGTCGCCCTGGTCGTACTCGGGCACGATCAGCGCGGCGACGGTCTCGTGGCCGGCGTCGCCCGCCGCCGGCAGGCCGACCACCGACATCTCCTTGATGTACTTCGAGTCGCGATACAGCTCCTCGAGCTCGTCGGGGTACACGTTCTCGCCCGACGGGCCGAGGATCATCTCCTTCTTGCGCCCGACGATGAACAGGTTGCCGTCCTCGTCGATCCGGCCAAGGTCGCCGGTGTGCAGCCAGCCGTTCTGCAGGGTCTTGGCCGTGGCGTCGGGGTTCTCGAAGTAGCCGGTCATCACGTTGGGGCCCTTGGCGATCACCTCGCCGATGCCTCCGGCGTCCGGCTGATCGATCCGCACGTCGATGCCGGGCAGCGCGCGGCCGACCGAGCCGGCGATGATCTTGTCGCCTGGCCGGGTCACGGTGAGCACCGGCGACGACTCGGTCATGCCGTAGCCCTCGTAGAGGTTGAACCCGAGGCCGCGGAACGCCTTGAGCGTGTCGGGCGGCAGCGCCGAGCCGCCGGTGATGAGCAGGCGCATCCGGCCGCCGAGCTTGCGATGGACCGGATAGAACAACAGCTTGCCGGCGCCGACGTCCCACGGCAGCTTGTCGCGCAGCGCGCGGTTCAGATCGACGATCGAGTCGAACGCCTTCTCGACCAGCACGCCGGCGTCGCTGACGTTCTTGTAGATCTTGCGCTCGAGCAGCTGGAACAGCGCCGGCACGCCGACCATCCCGGTGACGCCCTGATCCTCGAGCGCGCGCGCCAGCGAGTCGGCCTCGAGCTCCTCGAGGTAGTCGACCGACGCGCCGTGCATCAGCGGCATCAGGAACCCGGCCGAGAACTCGAGCGTGTGGTGCAGCGGCAGCACCGAGAGCAGCTTGTCGTGCTTGTACAGCGTGAACAGCGACGACAGCTTGCTGACCATCGAGGTCAGGTTCTTGTGGGTCAGCATCACGCCCTTCGGCGTGCCGGTCGTGCCCGACGTGAAGATCAGCGACGCGAGCACGTCGCCCTTGACGTCGGGGTACACCGCGCCGACCGAGACGTCGGGCTCGGTGAGCAGCTCGTCGAACGCGAGCACCCGGGTGGCGTCGATCGAGAGGGGGCCTTCCGGTTGTGACCCGGAGGCTGGGTCGCTCTGGTGACGGGCCAGCCAGCTGGCGAACGCCGGGTGCGCCGGCGACCACACGACCTCGGCGTCGCCGTCGCTGTCAGCGTCGTCCGCGAGCGGCACCGCGAGCTCGGCCTCGCCGGCGAGCCGCTCGACCACCTTGCGCGACAGCACCAGCGCCTTGGCGCGCGACACCCGGGCGAGGTTCACCACCTCGGGCAGCGACAGCTCGCGATCGAGCGGGACGACGGTCGCCCCGGACAGCAGGATCGCGAAGTACGAGATCCCCCACTCGGGCCGGTTCTCCGACATCAGCGCGACGCGATCGCCCGCGCCGATCCCGAGCTGGCGCAGCACGCCCGCGCCCTGCCACGCCATCTCGCCGACCTGGCCGTAGGTGTACGCCAGCGGCTCGGTGTCGTCGTCCTTGCGGATCAGGCGCAGCGCGGTGCGGTTGCGATGCAGCTTGATCGCCGCCTCGAACAGCTCGACCAGCGACTTGTACGTGTAGACGCTCTTGGGCTTGGCGCCGAACTCCTCGTCGAGCTTGTCGAACGTCCACTTCTGGAGGCCGGGGAAGTGGGTGTCGAGCCAGTACTTGCGCCAGTCGACCAGGTGCGGCGCCCACAGCAGCCGGTCCTGATCGGCCGGCGTGACCCGCGCCCACAGCGCGCGCATGTGATCGCAGCGAAAGCTGATGTCGTGATCGGTGGTGAACGGCTTGAACAGCTCGATCAGATCCTGGACCTGGCCGGTGAACGTCGAGACCTTCTCGAGCTCGTCGCGCGCGCGCTCGGCGAACGCCTCGAGCCGCGGCGCGCCCCACCTGGGCAGCTTGTCGTCGATCGTCTCGATCAGCCGATCCGCGATCCGCTTGAACATCGGCGCCGACCAGCGCTCGAAGTGCTCGTAGCTCACCGGCCGCGACTCGAGCCGGGCGCGCAGCCGCGACCGCAGCTTGTCCTCGCCGCGCTCCGCCTTGTCGCGATAGACTTGGCGCACCGCCAGCCCGGTGAGCTCGGTCAGCCGCTTGCTGGTGATCCGGTTCACGTCGCTCGACCCGAGCTGGTAGATCGGCTCGTGGTCGCCGGCCAGCACCGCCGCCGCCGCGAGCAGCATGCCGCTCGCGATGAAGTCGACCGGGATCACGTCGAGCGCGGTGTCCTCGCCCATCGGCACCGAGCGGTGGCCCTTGAGCATCAGGTACATCAGCGGCGCGGTCGTGTTGAAGCCCTCGTTCCAGCCCGGGAACGGGTAGCGGATCGAGCTCTCGACGATCGCCGGCCGCACGATCGTGCATGGCACCGTGCGATCGGACAGGATGATCTGCTCGCCGAGCGACTTGGTGTAGGTGTACGTGTTGGTCCAGCCCCAGTGCTGCGCGCGCTCCATGCCGAGCTTGGTCAGCACCTCGTTCATCCAGATCTTGCGCTCGCGGGCCACGGCGATCTTGAGATCGTTCTCGTCGTCGGGATCGCGGCGTTGCTCGCGCAGCGCGGCGGCGCCCTTCTCGCGGAACTGCGAGATGTGCTGGCGATCGTTGGACCGCTCGCGCGCCTGATCGATCATCTTCTGGCAATCGGCGATCTCGGCCGCCGGATCGAAGTCGCGATCGACAAGCTCGGTCATCCCCGGAGCGCGCTTGCCCGCCGACAGCCGGCTCGACGCGGCGCCGCGGACCTCGCCGCGCGGGAAGTAGCCGACCACCGGCTCGTCCTCCCACACATCGCCGTCGCGCTTGCCGGCGACGTAGCAGGTCGAGACGTGGCACAGCCGCGCCCCGGCCTTGCGTGCGGCGTCGAGCACGTTCTTGGCGCCCATCGCGTTGATCCGCAGCGCGCTCTCGAGCGACGGCGCGAACGACACCAGGCCTGCGCTGTTGATGATCACGTGGATGCCGCCCGCGCGATCGAACTCGGCGAACTGCTCGTCGGTGAAGTTGCACAGCGGCCGCCCGATGTCGCCGGGCACCGCGATGATCTTGCTGCGCAGGAAGTCCTCGTAGCCGTCGCCGTGCACCGCGCGGACCGGATCGAACACCTCGGACGACGCCACCTTCTTGTAGAACCGCTCGTCGGCGGTGTTGCCCGCGCCGGGGCGCACCAGGCAGTACACCCGGCCGACCTCGGGGTAGCGATGCAGGAGCATCGACAGCGCGACCTTGCCGACGAACCCGGTCGATCCGATCAGCATCACGTTCTTGCCGCGGAACGTCGCCGCGACGTCGAGCCGGGGCTTGCCGGTGGTCGGCTCGCGCAGCGGCGGCAGCGGGACGCCGCGCCTGGCGTCGGGCCACGGCGCCGTGGGTGCCGTCGCGCCCCACGCGAGATCGGTCTCGCGCAGGTAGCCGCCGCGGCCGGGCGAGCCGTTGGCCCCGCGATGCCCGTTGCCCGCGGTCATCGCTCGCCCCAGGGCTCGCGCCACGGGCGCCGGGGCCGGTCCGCCCCGCTCGCCTGGCTCGCCTCGCTCGCCTCGCTCGATCGGTCGTGCTCGGTCATCACATCACGTCGCTGATCATGTACGGCGGGTGGTGGAGCATCGTGATCTGCGCGCTGCGCCCCATCGTGCCGCGCGCCATCGCGATCGCCTCGGCGATCGAGCCCGCGGTCTCCCAGCCCATGATCCCCGGCACGGTCGCGTTGTCCGCACCGACGACGATCACCCGGCTGGTCTTCTCGCGGCCGCGCTGCCCCCAGTACCACATGAAGCACGGGTGCGCGCCGTGGTACGCGTTGCCGCGCCGGTACATCTCGATGTAGCTCGGGTTGTACGCCAGCTCGTCCTGGTACTTCTTCTCGATCGTGTAGCTGTCGGTCGTCTCGGTCAGGATCCGGTTGAAGAACTCGATGTAGCTCGGGTGATGCACCGGATCGAACCTGTCGGAGCACGGGTGCGTGAGGATCAGGACGCCGCCGTCGCGCAGGATCGGCTGGTTCCGGTACATGTGATAGAAGTAGCCGAGCGCCATCACCTGCACGAGCAGCGGATTGAGCGCCTTCGAGTTGACGTTGTAGGACGAGATGTACGGGATGCCCATCAACAGGATGTCGGCGGCGCCCTGCACCTCGACGCAGTTCTGCTCGTTCTGCTTCGCGAGCGTCTTGTCGTGCGTCGGATCGCACGCGCCGGCGTAGCAAGCGATCAGCTCGTACGCGGCCGGCGTGCGCATGAAGATCTCGCGGCGCGCGGCGAACGGCAGCTTGTCGAGCGTCCACTTCATCGCCTGGAACTTCAGCCGGTCGGCCTCGGTGAAGTCGTCCTCGTTCTTGGTGAGGAACGCCAGCGGCCCGTCGAACGCGCGGTTGTTCAGCACGGTCTCGATGTGGAACACCTTCAGCGTCTTCTCGACCAGATCGCCCTGGCGCTTGAACGAGTGCGACAGGAACGAGTTCGGCGGATCCATGAACGAGTTCGACTGCACGATGCCGTGCGGCGTGTGGTGCGCCTTGAGGCTCTCGTAGCCGCACAGCCCGACCGTCATCGACTTGTTGCCGCCGTTCATCGGCACGAAGTTCAGGTTGACGTAGATCGTCAGATCGCTCTCGGCGACCCGGCGGTTCATCTCGACCAGCTCGCCGTGCGCGGTCTTGCCGAGATCGACCATGCCGTCGGGATCGCAGCCGTCGTGGTTGTACAGCCGGTCCGGCCAGTACTCGTTCCACACCTTCTGGCCGACCATCCGCTTGATCTCCCAGTCGTGCATCCGGCGATGCAGGCCGAGCGCGATCACGATGTGGACGTCGTCGACCCCGTGATCGGCGAGCATCTCGCACACGATCTCGAGCACGAGCTGGCGGACGTCCGGGGTGCGCATGATCGGCAGCGGCATCGAGATGTCGTCGACCGCGATCGTGACCTTCATCCCCGGGCTCAGCATCGCGTGCAGCGGATCTGCGTCCTCGGGGTGGTTGAGCGCGTAGCGGATCGCCGCCCTGGGGTTGGCGACCGGCGTCATCGGCCGCTTGGGGTAGATCACGCGGGTGCCGACCGGGAGATCCTCGATCAGGAGGTTATCGCCGTAGAACATGATGCGCGGCGCCGAGTCGGTGTCGATCGTGACGATGTGCTCACGCGTGTGGCTGCGGATCTTCGGACGAATGGCGCGCATTTCGGGTTCCTTGGCGGTCCTGGTCGATCGGCGTGGCGTGCGGTGGCCTGCTCGGGGTTTACTCGGGCTGTGCCGGGCGCCCGCGGAGGCGCCGGACCGGGGCGAGGCCTTGCGGCCGGCGCGCGACCGAGCGATCGGGCTGTTCGTCGAGATCGAGCACCGGCCAGTCGTACGACCGGGCCAGCGAGCGCAGCCGCAGGTCGGGGTTGCAGGCCGTCGGGTGCCCGACGACGGCGAGCATCGGGTAGTCGCTGAAGCTGTCGGTGTACGCCCACGACTCGGCGAGATCGATCGCGTGCTGCCGGGCGTACGCGCGCATGATGTCGGCCTTGGTCGCGCCGGCGACGAACGGCTTTGTGAGCTTACCGGTGGCGTAGTTGTCGACGAACTCGAGCTGGTTCGCGATCACGTCATCGACGCCGAGGTAGCGCGCCAGCGGCCGCATCGTGAAGTCGAGCGCGCCCGACACCAGGACCTGGCGGACCCCGGCGCGCCGGCTCTCCTCGATCAGATCCTGCGCCCGCGGGTAGATGTTCGGCTTGATGACGTCCTCGAACAGCTCCTCCGCGAGCACCACGAGGCGATCCTCGCTCGCCCCGGCGTACGAGCGATAGAAGATCTCGTTGAACCACTTGCGCGACAGCTTGTCGGCCGCCCAGAACACCGGGATCGAGAGCGCGGTCTTGATCGTGTTCCTGGCGCTGGTCGCCAGCGATGCATGGCGCGACGCGTAGAACGCGAAGGCATGCACGATGTTGATCTTGATCAGCGTGCCGTCGACGTCATAAAACGCCGCGGAATTCTTGTACTTCGGCTGGGTAGGCATCGCCGGGAGTTGGTGCACTCTGGCGCAGGCATCGCGGCCCTGTCAATGGTAGGGATGTAGCAGGCATGCGCGTCCCGGTCTGGCTCACGTTAGGCGTCGCCCTCGTGGTCTGCGTGTTCGGTCTGTACCGAATCCGCCTCGCGTTCCGATCGGACGAAGAAGACGAGCGCGCCCGCGCCCGCAAGGGGCTCTACGCGATGGGCCGCCGCACCCACTTCCTGATCGGCGTCGTCTACCTGCTGCTCGGCGGCGCGCTGATCGCCACGTCGTTCGGCTGGAACCCGTTCGGCGGCCTGTTCGGCCCGTCGACCGAGGCACCGACCAAGGACAAGGCCCCGACCAAGGGCGGCGTCCCGATCGATCAGCTGCCGCCGGCGAAGTGAAACGGGGGAGCTCGTAGAACGCGATCCTGCCCGCGAGGGTCTCGGACGTTATCATCCCGCCTCACCGACGAACCACACCTTGAAATTTCGGTCCCGAGCACCGAACTTTCAATATCCTTGCCCGAGGATCAGCGCAGCGCCAGCCGACTCGACGCAACCTTAGAAGTGCGCTCGCACAGCCCATTCGCTGCGACCGACGACTCGGAGCCCGAGCGCGACGTATCGGTCTCTCGCGCATCTACCTGCTTCTCGGCGGCGCGCTGCCGCCGGCGAAGTGACCCACTTGCTGTCTATCCGCGCAGACGAGCCCAGTACGCTCGCACGGCGTCGTCCTGGTCGGGCATGGCGACGTGCTCGGCGAGCACGGCGAAGTCGAGATCCGGGAAGAACTGGCTCGCCGACCGCGGCGCGTAGCCGCCGGGGCCG
>Ga0137438_1000184_pt1 | contig 11687 bp, 8 predicted proteins | sample EasRivERMGT157_2_FD_102327 | JGI IMG/M metagenome (GOLD analysis project Ga0137438, IMG submission 102327) | Soil microbial communities from meander-bound floodplain in the East River, Colorado, USA - East River MetaG ERMGT157_2 | ecosystem: Environmental > Terrestrial > Soil > Floodplain ... | reverse complement strand
TAAGCATTCCCCATCCGAGCAAATATGAACTGATATATCTATCCAAGCTCGGTAAACGTCGTCCATCCTCCCCAAATAAAAATAGGTAGAGGAATAATAAAGCCAGGCCGTAGACTATAAAACCTACTATGGCAAAAATATTTAGAGCAAGCAACTTTCGCCGGTTATTATTCGCCCATAAAAGGGATATAAATATAAGCACCAGGTAGATGATGATGAGTCGTTGCGTTGTTTGTTGGGAAAATCCAATCACTTTCGTAAAATAGGATTTGACAAACTCTCGTATAAGAGTACGGTCCTCTAGTGGCACCATTTGACGAATGAATGACAAGACAATGTTATCCTCAGAGGACTTAAAAGAAGAAAAGGTCTCTTCCCTTGCCTGAATCCATTCGGAGAAGTTGGAAAGGGTCGCACCTGTTTGATCATTAGCGTCCAGGTTTTTCACGTGCCAGCTCCAACTGAAATAGGTCAGTAACGGCAGGGCTATAAGGAGCAAAAACAAGCCGGAGTTCAATATAAAGGCGCTATTGTATCTCATCCCAGATGACCTATGAAGTCTGCCTTGTTTTACAAGCTGGTAAAGTAATGAAAAAACGACCGGAAAAACGAGAAGCGCAGAAAAAACTATACCTATTAGCTTCACCAAAACCAGCGCGCTGGCAACAATCGAAATGGGGATTATATTCTTTACCGTATAGCCTTCGTTGTGGGATATCGCAAGAATAAGGCCGGCGCCAAATAAAATTCCCAGCAGACCATCTGTATATAAGGAATAAAAAATAAAAACCCCTCCGCCAAAAAAATTTAGGAAATAACATCCAAAAAGTAGTGGGAGGTAATAAAACACACTTCCTTTTCGAAAATTGGAGGATAGAACAAATAGTGGCATGCCTAGAAAAAGGTAATTTCCAAAATACGCCCTGCTTTCATCCACCAGTGGGTAACTGGAAACTGGCTGAAAAGCCTGTAACACTCTTGTGACATAATATTGGAAGAGACCTGTGCCGACAGGATACGAGAGTAAATAAACGGATGATGTTGGGGTTGGCAACGCATCCGTAAGGACCATTGTCTTTATCACCAGTCCCCAATGGGAAAATTCATCCCAACCGGTGAATGTTTTTCCCTGGGCGAAATACCAAGATAAAAAAAATGCAAATAAAAAAACATAAAAAAAGGCAGGGAAACCCTTAATAAGGCTTCCCACCTTTGCGCGGTTAGGAACAAGCATCATATACGCAAACAATGCCAAACCCGCAATGAAAAGTAATATGCTCGAAAGATAAAGAAGGTGGAACAGGCTGCCCAGATACAAAATTAGAACCTGGGCGCAAATCACCACAACCGGCATTATTTCGAACCGCCAGCCCGTTTTCGACTGCCCCCAAAGAATATATCCTGAAAAAGACAGGAATAATAACACAAGAAAAAGAATTTCCATTATAGTAAGATGATCTCCTAGTCCCACTGAAGAGTATGTGCTCGAGCCTCCCAATTATATGACAGCTAATAAATTGAAAATGGCTAATTCAAACCGTTATTGTTTATGCTTTGATTCTGCTGTTTGAAATCGAAGGCGTTGTACTGCTATGGAACTTGTTTATGTCGGACAACCTGACGTTGGTTGATTTTATCAGGTTTTGAGATTTTTGAATTGTTTCCGGATGGCGCGTGTAACCGATTGGGGCTGATGTCAAAGTCTTTAGATAAGAGCTTCAGGTTGGGCGCGTAGTATGGATTCCCTGTTCGAGGAAGGATAACCATTTTTGTTGGAACCAGACAATTTTCTGATTGTAGCAGTTAATTTTTCACTTGTGTTTTACCCTTAGGGTCTTTGATGCGTGATTGAATGTCGATGCATATTGCCTGATCCATGGAGTTTAATTGATTAGGAGCTAAAACCTTCCTGCCGGGTATTTTAAGATTTAACTGGGGTGAATTAATAGAAAAACGAATATGTCATCCACGCCTGCGCAAGCAATAAGCTTGTCATGGTTACAAGCAGCTTGGTTTTGATGTGTTGTCCGCCGTAAGTGAGGTTTGGTCTTGATGCGATTAATACCAAAACGATTACCGGTAAAAAATACCTGCCCTGTAGGCCATTAATGACAGGTGCTCCGACCGGAGTCCAGTAAAGGTATAAGGGTAGCATGACAAACATGCTGGTGATCAGGGCGATAAAATATGAATACATTCTTTGCCCGTTCGTGATCCTCGCTGGCAAAGAATCGCTTTCAGACCAGGAAAAGAATAGCACGCTTGCCAACTGAACAATACCAAATATTCCGATTGAGGTATGTGTTCCATTAAGTCTATTGAATTGATCGTAATAAGAAAAACCATTGTTTACCAGAGTCAATGAGAACGTCCTGAGCCAATTGACCGGGGAACCAAGAATAAACCTTAATTGCTCAATGGGATTTACATTCGATGTGTTGATCCGAGGGTCGTTGCCAAGAGTGATGAGCACTTGCAGAAAAATTGAGAACAGACCAGCTACCAGCAGAAAAATCAAGGCCCATTTCCATTTTTCCTTAACATTTCCGAACTTGGCGGCCGGAATAAGTAGGACAAGAGCAAGCATGGGGATATATATGTGTTTTGAAATGAGGAAGAAAAATGCCCCAGCTACAAGCGATAAAATTTCCTGTTTGGTGATTAATGAACTATTTTTGGACCAAATAAGATTGAATACCGCAGCCAGGAAGAGAAAGGAACCTGCCATCATTAATGAATCAACATTTATGGCTACCCCTTGAGTTATTACAAGACCGAGCAGTGCAACTGCGGCAATTGTTTGCTTGCCAACGCTGGAATGCTTCAATGCCCAGTATGTTAATGATGAAAATTCAGCTAGATTGGCAAGCCGTGCCAGATATATTAATCCCAACGCACTGCTTCCCAGCCAGATCCCAATTCGTACAAAAAGAGCTGGCATCAAATAGGCAAAAAAGCTATAAGAAGAACTTAGCCCTCCCGTTGATGATAGATCGGTTTCGTCCCCTGCCCGTTCGCTCAGCATTTGAATAATTTGTGCTGGGTTTTGGGTCGTGCCATCCACACTCCTGTATATCCTGTTGATGGTTCCTTGAATATATTCAGGTAGGTGTGTGGATACGGATCCATTTTCGATGGATGGGAGCAGTTTTCCAGTACTCACCTCCCAGATGCGACGAAAATGTTCTGGCTCATCGAACATGTGCAAGGGAGGCTGAATAATAATCATTAGCATGCCGATTCCTACAATGACGATTGTAACGGTACGGTGCAAGGGCTGTTCCTCCAGGGTCTTGACGATCTTCTCCTGAAAGAGGAACAATATCCATAAGGGAATCGCGAAGATTACCCCCCGAATGGTAATTAGCAGGTTGAAATCCGAGGTGCTATAGCCGGTGTAGAATACAATGGTTCCATTTTGGTCTTTATTGTTTAGTTGATACGAATAAAACTTGGATTGCGCAACCGGCGAACTTACCATGGCAAGTCCATCGGTCTCAAGGGAACTGGAGATCCTGAGAATATAAGGTTGTCCGCCGCTATCTTTAATGGGATCAAACTTCAGGGTGTAAAATCCTTCTTTTTTAATGGACTGGACAGGAATTATTCCCCGCGCAAGGATGGATGAATTTTCTGCATCCGATAACAATTCCCAAAGGACGGTGGCATCCCTAGGGAATGAGTTTTCCTGTTTGGTAAAAAGAACCTGTAGCGCCGACAACCCATCCTTATTGGCAATAAAAGGTTGTGATATGAGGTTTCCTCTTCGAATGTAATCTGTATTTACATTGGATATCAAATTGCCGGCAACCAAATCAAATTTTGGGATGAATGTTTTTTGTAAAAGAATGCAACCCAAGGCTATGATAACAAAGCCCAACCAGTTTAGCCATTTATCTTTGGTGAATTTTTTGAACATGGTCAAGATGTCATATCTTTTCTAACACACATGTCGTTTTTTTAGATGTATATGATGTGTCAAGCACCCATTCCATAGAATGGGTGCCGATTTGGGAATGATGCTGGAGACAAGATGGGCTGATTGCATTGCGTGTGATTATACTATCTCCAAACTTCTGTGAATCCACCTATTCGTTGTTTGTCTAATTATGGAGCGATCCCAGATATGGTATTGGTGCTTGAGACATTCGTGGAATGTTCAGAAGTTTTGCTTATGAACTTATATTTAATCCTGGCTAGCTTATTAACCAGGTTGGGGTTTATGCTGAAGTCTTCAGACGATAAGGTTAAATTAGGGCTGTAGTAAGCATCTCCGCGATCTAATATGACCGACCATTTTTGTTTGAACCGGGCGATCTCTTGGCCATACCGGCTCTTTTTTTCTTCTGTATCTTCAGTACCTCTGGTCCTGGACTCGTGATGATACAGTTCTGAGTAAGGCGTCCAAACGATCAGATAGCCGTTTGAAAGGGCCTTTAAACAAATATCAATGTCGTTCGCTGCTATCGCATATTGCTCATCAAACCCTTCCAACTCATAAAAAACCTCCCTTCGTATCATCATACATGCCCCTGTGACTGCAGAATAATTTTGAATTAATCTCAAACGATTGATGTATCCCTTGGCATTTCTGGGGAAGTACTTGTGAGAATGCCCCGCGAATCCTCCTACTCCTAGTATTACACCTGCGTGCTGGATCGTGTTATTAGGATAGCAAAGCTTTGATCCAACAATTGCTACCTCTTTTCGTAGGGTATGTTCGAGCATACGCTCCAGCCAATCTTGCGACAGCACTTCGATATCGTTGTTTAAAAACAGGAACACGTCACCCAAGGCTTGACTTGCAGCATAATTATTTGCGCAGGAAAAATTAAAAGGCTCCTTATAAGTAATAATTCGAATAGATGGATTTTTTTGAAGTTCCTCATACAAGAGAAATGTCTTCTCCTCTTGGCTTCCATTTTCAATAAGGACTATTTCGTAGTTGGAGTAAGTGGACTTGCTCTGTATTGAGAGGATGCATTTACGTAAATCTTCGGCATGATCCCGAGTTAAGATAATAATGGACACCAATGGATTGCCTGTGATGCAGTATCTTACTTGATATAAGGTGAGATCTGATCCATCTTCAACCATGCTTTTTAATCCACAGCGTTCCAGATGTTCCCGGAGAGCCTTTTTCCCCGCTTCGTTTGCTGATTTTTTGGCAGGGGATGATGTGTCATGTGTATTGGTCGTCGAAGATGACCAGTGCCTCCAATGGTACAGAATTTTGGGAATATGTAAAATGCTCCTTGCCTGTTCTACAATTCTAAGTGTTAGATCGTAATCCTGGGCACCCTCATATCCGCTTTTCAACCATCTTATTTGATCTCCCAAGGTTTTTCGTACAACCAGAAAATGAGTAATGTAATTAATACTTCGCAGAAGGTCTGGGCTATATGCAGGTTTAAAGTGAGGATTAAACCTTTTCTGTCCGTCTGATGAAATTAAATCCTCGTCTGAATAGATTAGATCTGCGTCTATATGTAGTTGGAGAGCCAGAACAACTTCAAAAAGTGCAAAAGTTGCAAGGCCATCATCATGATCTAAAAAACCGACGAATTCCCCTGAGGCCAGTTCAATGGCAGCATTTGTATTACCTGCGATGCCTAAATTTTCCTTGAGATGTAAAACCTTAATTCGGCGATCTTTTGTTTGATATGCGTTTAGAATATTACAGATTCTTCCCGACTCGGGACTGCCATTTGCAATGCATAACTGCCAATTATCGTAAGTTTGTTCAATGATGGATTGTATGGCCGCATCCAGGATTTCTGTTGGGGTGTTGTAAACCGGTATTATGATGCTTATCAAGGGCCGATATGAAAAACGCCTGCTTTGTGTCTGCTGTTCAGCAAGCATTCTTTGATTCGGTTCGTTGTTTTTTATCCATTGTTGATATCGAATTGGGGATAAAAATCGATCCTTGATTTTTTTTGCAAGGGTCATTGATCCTTCACTTCGCCATATTCTCAAAATCCGAGCAGGGATGTTTGTCATTATTTATTACTAAATCCATTGGCGCGTGCGTTTTTTATATTTTTTCGGATGAATAGGATTGCTTTCCAAAATCGGCTCACCCGGATTTTTTTTAAAAACCTATTCAGCCACGGAAGATGGAAGTTGTTTTCAATTGAAAAGACATCGTATCTGGCGCTTAATTCAATAAAGTTTTTAGTGCTGAAATCATACAGGTCATTGATTCTTTTTGCTCTTTCGGGGTCATTTAATGCTTGAAATAACAATTGTAATGCAAATAAATTTGTCGTATTAAACTTGTTTGCTTCCAGAAACACCATCGCCAGCGCAAAGTTTGCGTCAAATCCCTCCGGTTTTATGTATTTTCGGGCATCAGGAAAAACTTTTATGATTTCTTCGGGAGACTTAAGGGCGAGGTAGTTTTCATATATTTGGAGATATTCAAATTGTTGACGGATCCGTGCATCAGCCCGATCTCCGCTGAAGTTTAATTCACCTGCCCGAACTCGAAAACGAACCAGTTTTTCCGGTAATATGTGGATATCATATCTTAAGCATAATCGTACCCACATATCAAAGTCCGGCAGCTGTGCAAACCCATAACGGTAAGCCCCGCACTCCTGATAGCAGGTCTTTCGGATAAGCAGACTCGGATGACATAAAGCATTGCCGTGATAAAAGAAGAAATTAAGCCATTCCTGCCGGGTTCGATTTGGTTGCTCAAACAAATTATTGTAGGGATGGGATTGATCATTAAGTGATCCTCCATCTTCGCCGATGATCTGTGCCCACGAGAAGACCGCCCCGATCTGTGGATTGGATTCCAGAAAAGCCATTTGCTTTTCGAGCTTCTCCGGCTCCCAGATATCATCTGAATGATGAATGGCGATGTATTCATTTTGTGTTTTATCAATTTCGGTTCTAATATTTCTAACAACGTTTTGAGTTAGACTTCGATAAGATTGAATTCGTGGATCAGAAAAGCTTTTGATGATTTTCCATGACTCGTCGGTGGACGCATCATCCCATATGATTAGTTCGAAATCTGTGAAGGTTTGATTTAATATACTGTTGATTGATTCGCGTAAGTATTTTTCATGATTGTAAGATGTAAGAATAATGGAAATTCGGGAGGGCGTTTTCATAACAAATTCGATAGTTTTTGGAGTCTGTTGCCTTGTTATTCTTTATTACATGCCAATATGCAGAATTTATGAAGAATAGACATTTGGCCTTTTATCTTTTGAATTTTGATAGCACTCTTTTGTGAAATGGCGTTGTGTCAACAGGTGATCTTGTATCAGGCGCATAGGAAAGTGTATGCTCCTTCCAGGCTTGCTCAAGGCCATTGGCTGTTGGAGATGTTTGAATCTCACAAACATTGTCTTTGAGTGCCACAAATGTACACCGATCTTGGGATGCAATGCCGGCTTGTTTAAAATTTCCGCGCACCGGAATTACATGCATCGGATAAAAGCACTCGAAGACGGATGAGAAACCGGCTTTACTAATAACATTCACAAGGGATGGTCGTGTAAACCAGAAACTAGTGGAGTTGTCTGCAGACGCCCAAAGTGATTTTGCTTTCGCTTTCACTGTTGCATTATCTGTATACTCGCGGTATGTATCTCCCCAATATTCTGCACCCTCATGCAGGATATGTTCTTCTGGTAGTAGTGAAACATGGGTGTCAATCACGACCATTCGATTTACTATGTCAAACATGGTTTTGACTAACTTGATAGCATCTATTGCCGGAAGGTGATACAGAATGCCACTGCAAATGATAGCATCAAATTTGCCATACGTGCTCAAGGAGATGTTCCTGACATCATCTTGGCGAAATTCCAGCTTGTCCAAACCAAGAACTTCTTTGCAGAAAATAGCTTTTTGGATATTGTCCTTGCGGACCTCCACTCCGACTGTTTGCGCCCCGTGCAGGGCAAATTCAATCGAAAAAATCCCGTCTAGGCATCCTAGATCAAGCACGCGACACTCGTCTAATGGCTTACCAACCAAGTCATGCACCATCTGCACTACACGTTTTAATCGGGTGTGTGGAAGACCTAAATTGCCACGCGTCCAGATATCGAATGGCAGTGGAATATCATACGTCCACTCACCGTATTCGCGCTTTACTTCGCTCAATTTTTGTTGGATTGTCTCTTTATTTAGCATTGATTTTATATCCTTTTCTTTTTTACTTTTCGTTTCTCGTCCCATGCCTGAGGAAGATTTTTTGTGTTTGAATAGGACCCTTATTGATTATGCAGAAAACAACTATCGCCTTTCAATTTGATACTGAAGCTCTTCGGCGTGGGCAAAGGAAAATCGAATCAGTTCACAGATTTTCTCGATATCCCCCTGCTTAAGTGCAGTTCCTGTGGGTAGTTGTAATACCCTTTGTGTTAATTTTTCTGTAACTGGCAAGACCAAACCCGCATTGGGGAAATAAGAGCGGTAGGGTTCCATTTGATGGGTGCCCGGAAAAAAGTATCGTCTGGCGAGAATGTTTTCTGCATGTAGAATCCTGACCAGAAGGTCGCGATGCACACTTGTGGACTGTTCATCTATTTCTACAACAATGTACTGGTAGTTGTTCTTCTCCTCTTCGTCATATGACACCATACAAGTGCCGGGGATATCTGCCAGTCCGCGCTTGAATGCAAGATAGTTTTGTTGATTAACTGCAATAAATTCATCCAGGCTTTCCAACGAAGTCAGCGCCATGGCAGCGGAAACTTCGCTCATCTTGCCATTGGTGCCCACCTCAACAACGGTGTCCAGCCCTGCAAAGCCAAAGTTCCGCATCTCGCGGATTTTTTGAGCCAGGGCATCGTTATTGGTGGTGACGGCCCCACCTTCAAACGAATTGAAAAATTTTGTAGCGTGGAAGCTGAACACTTCGGCATCCCCAAATCTGCCCAACATTTGTCCATTCAATGAGCAGGCGAAGGCGTGGGCAGCGTCGAACATTAGTTTGAGATTATGTTTTTTGGCAATTGCACTTAGAGCATCCACCTCGCACGCGCGACCCCACACGTGAACCCCAAGGATGCCGGTGGTATGTGGTGTAATCAGGCTCTCGATCTTGGCGGGGTCAATGTTGTGTGTCATGGGATTGATATCGCAAAAAACCGGAGTGATCTTCTGCCATTGTAAAGCGTGCGCACTTGCTACAAAGGTAAACGATGGTACGATTACTTCGCCATGCAGACCCAGTGCGCGAGCTGCAATCTCAAGCGCTACCGTAGCATTGCAAATGGCAATGCAGTGTTTTACGTCAAGATAATTTGCCAGTTTTTGCTCCAGTTCGCGTACAAATGGACCATCGTTTGTTAACCAACGACGATCGAGTAAATCATTAATCCGTGCAAAGAACTTGTCGCGGTTGCCGATGTTTGGGCGACCAACATGTAATGCTTCCGAAAAAATTGGCGTCCCATTAAAAATTGCCAGATCTTGAATGCTGCTTTTTTTCTTCATAAAAGAACCTATCTTGCCTTTCTTGTCTTTGCAGGGTTTCCGTAGGCCACCACATTATCTGGAATATTCTCTAATACAACAGAACCTGCTCCAATCAAAGAGTTACTTCCGATTAATATGTGATCTATTATGCATGCACCAATTCCTATCCAGGATCCTTGCCCTACAACAACCTGCCCGCCTAGATGGGCGCCTGGCGAGATATGCGCACCATCTCCAATTATACATTCATGATCTACGCTTGATGAAGTATTGATGATTGTGTTTTCGCCAATTTGGCTGCCGGAATTAATAACCGCCCCGGCTGCTACCACCGTACCCGCTGCAATATTGACATTTTTTGCAATGATTGATTTTGGATGTATAGCTGATATGAGTTGAAAACCTTTGGCTTTCACTAGCCCTGTCAATCTTAAGCGGGCATTGTTATTGCCGAAACCAAAAATTAACTTATTTATACCATTTTCCATCAGCCAATCTAATTGTTCAGCTCCCCCCAGAATTTTGTGCCCTAAAAAGCTGGTGCCATGACGTTTTGGATTTATGTCATCTATAAAACCGAAAATCTGATACTCCCCTATAAGATTAATAATATCGGTAACGACCATCGCGTGTCCAGACGCACCCCAAATTACAATTTTTTCCATTCTCTGATTAGCTTTCATAATAATTACTCGATTTGAGCACTGGATTTAATAAATGGTTGGAAGGATGACTTTTTATTGACGGAAATTATTGTTCGACGATTGATCCTGAGTGATGAGCATAGTGCAATTTGAGTCAAGACATTTCTTGGTCGCGCTGCATGGTAAAGGCTCTTGGTTTGCAATCACAATCAAGAAAATTGACAACCTGGGCGCCCCGTTGTTTGTGAGTTGTTTGCTGGTCCAGGTCTGTTCCAAATAGGAAATAAACTGTTTCAAACAGCGGCGAAAAGGATTGGAAACAATTTTTATGTTTAAGGTTCCGTTTGGGTTAGTAAGTTGCCATCATCCACTATGGCAGAAAATCAAGAGGGATGTGCCAGTTGTGATTAAATTTTAGATTTATTAAGGTGAACATTATAGTCTTCACGTACATTAATATGGAAGAAGTTGCCCATTTTCTGCCACAAAGCTGAATCCTCAAGGTGGGCATTGAACAGCCTGGTGATATCGTGATACTGAAAAAAGAGCAGAACCTCCTTGTTCCTTATCTTATAGAAGTTAGTGTAATGTTCCCGCTGCTCATCACCAAGAGGTAGGGCATTGTCAATAACATTAGTGTAAATGCTCCCATGTCCGACAGTTGTTTCGTGGAATTCTTTCAGCCTCTGGTACTGGGTACAATGAATATGGGTATTTCCCAAAGTCTTACCCTTTGAATGAGAAACCATGGAATCAAACCATTTATCAGCATCCCTTTCCAAAAGTATGAATTTGGAATTTGGGAATCTATGGTACAGAACCTTATAAAAATCATTGAGCCACCAGGGGTCATCTTCAAAAACAACTGACGTTTTAAAATCATATGATCTGAAGATGTTTTCGTAGTTGCCTGCCCAGTAATGAAACGTCCAGGCATTTGTCCAGCTGACCCCAAAGGTGGCCACTGGGTATCCATGATCCTTAAAGAACTGTCCCGTTGAAGTGGTGCCAGTCCGTTGTAATGAAATACAAAAGATCTTTGACTTGTTATTAAATCGGAAGTTTCGATAGGATTTAGCTAACACGGACATAAGCCTCCCTGCAAATTTCGGCACAATATTCATTTTTTCTCCGGTCCTAATTAGTTGGTCTCTCTCAGGGAGAAATGGGAAATTAGATAAAAAAATCGTTTTTCACTTAATCTGAATTATTATGCCATATTTTCTCCAAATCCAGAGATACCCGGTGCTGTGTTTCGAAGCCGCATAGATGGTTATGACATCAATTGGTTTGAATTAGATGTTGATATCACGAGAGATGGTGGCGCTCTTTTTTAAAGGAGTTTACGGAAAAAATCACATTGGAGGAAGCTTGAAGAGCTTCCTCCAATGTGATTTATCTACCGAGATTACTTCTACGCCTACTTTTGAAGCGATGCAATAAGAATCGCTTTCTTTTTACGGAATGGCGAAATTCAAAGTTGGCACCAGACCCGGGGTGGTGTAATCGTAATACGGCAACACGTACGCATCCGACAATTGTGCAAAGGGGATCCCCATCATCTCCGACTGGTCATTCCACCGACCCGATGTC
>Ga0137438_1000183_pt1 | contig 11700 bp, 10 predicted proteins | sample EasRivERMGT157_2_FD_102327 | JGI IMG/M metagenome (GOLD analysis project Ga0137438, IMG submission 102327) | Soil microbial communities from meander-bound floodplain in the East River, Colorado, USA - East River MetaG ERMGT157_2 | ecosystem: Environmental > Terrestrial > Soil > Floodplain ... | reverse complement strand
GAAATCCTGCCGGTGCTGGCCCGTGATTCAGGCGCCGATGCCTTCCTGATCGGCATTCCGGTTGCGGGCCAGGGATACGACGTCGAAGCCTTTGCACGGGATTCCGCGGATTTCGCAAAGGCGACGGGCAAGCCGCTGGTCGCGGCGATTCCGCAACCCAATATCGCCGCCCGCTTCAAGGCGCACAACCTGCCGGTGTTCGCCACCGAATACGAAGCGGTGGCGGCACTCAACCAGTTCCTGGCGCACTGCGAACTCATGAAGGCGTTGAAGGGCAGGGCGGTAGCGAGCGCGCGTGCGCCGGCAGCGGCGGCAAAGGCATCGGTGATGCTTAACGAAGCCGACAGCCTGAAACTGTTGGCGGACGCCGGTGTGCCGGTCGTGAAATACAGGTTGTGCCACAGCGCCAGCGAGGCGGCGGCAGCGCTCGAGGAATTGGGCGGTCCGGTGGCGGTGAAGGGCTGCTCGGCGGACGTTGCGCACAAAAGCGAGCTGGGACTGGTGCGCCTGGGGTTGAACGACGCCGCTCAGGTGCGCACCGCATTTGCGGAAATGAAGCAGGCGCTCACAGGTCATGGCGCGCAATTCGACGGCACCATCGTCGCGAAAATGGCACGCGGCCGCCGCGAGATGATGATCGGCGCCCGCGTTGACCCTGTGTTCGGGCCGGTGGTGCTGGTAGGCGACGGCGGCAAATACGTCGAGGCCATGCCCGACGTGCAGTTGCTGATTGCACCGTTTGCAGCGGCTGAAGTGAAGGAAGCGCTGACGCGCTTGCGCATCGCACCGCTCCTGGCCGGCGTGCGCGGGGAGCCTCCCCTCGACGTAGAGGCATACTGCGAGGCGACACTCGCCGTCTGCCGTTTGATGATGAATCCGCGGTCCGGTGTGGTGAATCTGGATCTGAACCCCGTGCTCGTCGGTGGCACCGGCGAGGGCTGCGTGGCACTCGATGGCGTCGTCTACGTAGGGGCTGAGAGCTAGGGATGAAGCAGGGGATAGGGTTAAAGAATCTATTGCTTCTTACTTTTCCCTAGCCCCTAGCCCCTGTCTCACCCCTGTGCTCTCACCCTTTCAGTTCGCATTGACGTAGGGTGTTATTTGCGCGTAGGTTTGCGTGAACGCAAGCGATTGTCCGGCGAGGGCGGTCGGTGTTTCGCGCCGGCCGGGACAATTTAAACCAACCCACGGGCTCGGCGTCTGACGAACGCGAGCAAAGGGAGTCAATGAAAATGATGCAACTATTAGCTTTTCCGGGGTCGCGCAAATTTCTTCTGGCGGGGATCTGTGTAATTCTTGCAGCGTGTTCCACCATGCAAAAAAGCAGCACAGGCTCGGACCAGCAGGGGGCCGCGCCGATTTCCGAGGCTGGGACGCCTGAACCCCCGGCGAAGCCGGCCGAGACACCGAGCCCTGCGGCGTTACCCCCTGCGAAACCGGACTCGAATTCCGCCAAATCTGCGGACACGACGGGTACGACCAGCGGTGCTAAGCAGGGTGCGTCCGAAGGCACTGCGGCGAGCAGCATCGACGAAGAGGCGGCGCTGCTGAAACGCCGGCTCGCCGAACAGGACGCGCAGATCAGCAAGCTGCGCAATGACCAGCAGGATGGCGCCGCGCGGGCTGAGGCGGGCGCGGCGATGCAGGCCGAACAGCCATCGGCCGCAGCCGCAACGGAACAACCAGCCTCGCCCGAAGCGGCATCGAAAACGCCGTCCAGGGACCAGGAAGAGATGGCGGTGTTCCCCGCCAATCCCAACGCAGCCAATGCCGGTGCGAAAGACTCCACCGGCAGCGATTCCGCAGCACCGAAGACGTCCGAGCGCAGCGTCTATTTCGATTACAACCAGTCTATTGTGGCGGAAAAGTATGATTCGATGCTGATGGCCAATGCTGCATATCTGAAGGCACACCCCAATTTTAAGGTGGAAGTCCAGGGCAACTGCGACGAACGCGGCAGCCGCGAATACAATCTTGCTCTGGGCGCGCGTCGAGCCGAGTCGGTGAAGCGCGCACTGGAACTGGCAGGCGTGGATGGCAGCCGCATCAGCGTCGTCAGTTATGGATCGGAAAAGCCGGTTGCAACCGGCAAGGATGAGGAAAGTTACAGCCAGAATCGCCGCGTTGATATCGTTTATTGAGCGAGCTGCGCGAATGAAGCATTGGATTGCCGTTGCGGGCATCCTCTGTGTCGTGGCCGGTTGCGCAACGCAGGACCAATTGCGCCAGACCGAAGTTCAGCAAGGCCAGGCCGTGCAGGCGCTGCGGGTCGATGCGGATCGCAGCGAAAGAGTGATTGCGGATTTGCGCACCGAAATGAAGCGCACGCAGGATTCCGTGCATGAGCTCGAAGTTGGCCTGGCCGACGTGCGCGCCCGCACGGACACGGCGAAGGTTCAGGCCGACAGTGCGCTTTCGACTTCCCGGGAATTCCTTTCGGATCTGCTGGCGGCTCGGGAGGAGCAACGTCGCCAGCTTGACGAGAACGGCGTTGTTTTTGCAGATCTGAGACGCAGGCTTTCCGAGCTCGATTCGCGACTGCAAACGCAACAGCGCCTGCTCGAACAACACGCTTCGGTGCTTAACGACGCAAGCCGACGTCTGTATGCAGTCGAGGCCAGGCTGCAAGAGGCCGGTCGCCGGTCGACCTCGCTGGAGGCCGAAGTGAAGGCAGAACAGGAAGCCGATGACGCGCTGACCCGGCAGCTCGCCACCCTTCGCAAGCAGGTGGAGGAAACCCGCTCGGTCGTCGGTTCGCAAGGGCTGCTGCAAATGATGCGCGAACTGGAAGATGTGCGGCGCAATTCCGCCTCGATGCGCGGGTCGATCGAGGAGCTGCAAAAAGGGCAGGTGGACGCTGCCGAGCAGGCCAGGAACTACTATCGCGATCTGGATACGCGCGTCCGGCAGTTGAAGCAACCCGCGTCGTCGCCGGCGAGGGCGGTAACTGACCACCAGGTCAGCCAGTAGCGACGAGGCAAAAGGGGAAAGGGAAAAGGGGAAAGGGAAAAGGTAAAAGGTGAAAGTGGAAAGTTAAACGCACGGCGGCTTGCGCCGCCGGGTCTTTCTCTTTGACCTTTAACCTTTCCCCTTTGACCTTTCACCTTCCGCGCAGCGCGAGCGGCCTACCAGCTCCCGCTCGCGCCTCCGCCTCCCGAACGTCCACCGCCACCGGAAAATCCACCGCCGCTCGAGAATCCGCTAACGCTGCCGCCGGGACGGATCATCATGCCGCCGATCCGGGCGGCGCCCTTGGACTTCAGATCCTCCTGGGCCTTGCGATACCAGGGCGTGCGGGCGACCAGCAACCGGGCGATCGGATAGAGCACTGCATACGTGCCAATGATGTACAGGGCAGCCTGGCCGCCGAAGATCACCATCGGGAACATCGACCAGAACGGGATCAGAAAGACATAGAGGAACCAGCCCATCCCGCCGGGGGTCACGATGCCGATAAACGTGAACAAGCCAATGATGCTGAACACGAACAGACTGAGCAGGATGCGGCTGTGCAGCGGCATCGGTGCCGCCTCGATATGGAAAACTGAAGCAGGCTTGGACGGGGCCGCCCATTCGGCGTCCGCCGCCGCCTGCTGCCTGCCTTCGAGGATCTGAATTACCGCCGTCACGCCGGCTTCGACTCCGACGTCGTAGTTACCCTCACGGAAACGCGGCGTCATCAGATTACGGATGATGCGGTCGGCGGCGACATCGGTCAGCGTTCCTTCCAGACCATAGCCGACCTCGATGCGCATACGGCGTTCCGACGGCGCAACCAGGATCAGTACGCCGTTGTTCTTGTCGCGCTTTCCGAGCTTCCAGCGTTCGAACACCCGTACCGCAAAATCTTCGACGCTTTCCGCGTCCATGCCGTTTATGGTGAGGACTGCGATCTGGTTGCCGGTGGCGCGCTCGTGCGCCTGCAGCATGTTGCCGATGCGTTCGCGGGCGGTTGCGGACAGGATTTCGGCTTGGTCGACGACGCGGCCGGATAGGTAGGGAATCGATGTGTCGCCGGATGCCGACAAACCAGGCCAGCCGAAGCAGAGCAGTGCGAGCAACCCCAGTACACGAGTCATGGTTCGTCCTCCGGCTCCAGCGGTGCATCGGGCAGTTCGTTGGCAGTCCCGGAACCGGCGAATCCGCGCTCCAGCAGCATTGATTCAATCGCCTCCAGGCCGGCTCGCAATGCCATTGTCGTGGTGCTGTGTCGCAGCAGAAAGGTGATGCGGCCGGTCAGGGTTGCCCAGTCGTGCGCATCGATGCGCCCGTCGAAACCTTCGTCGGCCAGGATTACGACTTTGCGCTCGAACAGGCTGACGAGCAGCAAAATGCCCATGTGCCTGCGCGTGCGGCCCAATCCGCGCCGGAAGAACAGCGACTGGGCAAACTGTGTCGCCTCGACGTCGCGGCGGATGCGATCGATGAACAACCGCGCGAACGGCGGAACCAGGATAGTCAGCAACGCAAAAAGCGCGCCGCTGGCGAGTATGACCAGGATAGGGCCGGTCTGCGGCGTATCGGCGGCCCAGCCAGGGGCGGCAAATTGCCAGATCACGCACGCCAGCGCGGCGGCGGCGGCACCGAGGGCGAACGCCTTCCATGGCGCCTCCGGATAGGAATCGGATCTGCCCACGACAGCCGCAACGACCTGCGTCCCCGTTCTGGTCTCGAGCGCGGCAACGCGTGTGGCGATGGTTGTTCTTTCCTGTTCGGTCAGTTGCATGAGCGTATATGCGCGCGAAATCGGGCCGGCACGCCTATTGTGAACGTGTCGGCGCGGGTTCAGGAAGCGATTCTCGCCGGGGGAAACCGCTGGCCGACGCACGACCGGTCGTGGTGACCCATGACATGCGCGTCCCGATTGCGCGCCGCTGCTCTATGAAAAACGTGCATTCTCCGATTGACAACGTACTCTCGTCTCGGCATTCTCTGCTCGCCGTGCCTTTGCTTCTGGCAAGGCAACGCAAATTTAGGACTGTGCAAACTCAAATTGGAGGCACCAAGATGGCCGCAAAAAAGAAGACCGCTAAGAAACCTGTGAAGAAAGCCGTTAAGAAAGCCGCGCCGAAGAAGGCCGCTGCCAAGAAACCCGCGAAGAAGGCTGCCAAGAAGCCTGCAAAGAAGGCCGCTCCGAAGAAGAAGGCATCCGGAGCCAAGCGCAAGCCGAATGCGGCTTTCATGAAACCGATGACACCCAGCGCGTCGCTCGCCGCAGTAATCGGCAGCGCCCCGCTGCCGCGCACGGAAGTGACCAAGAAACTGTGGGCCTACATCAAGAAGAACGACCTGCAGGACAGCAAGAACAGACGCAACATCAACGCCGATGACAAGCTGAAGGATGTCTTCGGCGGCAAGAGGCAGGTATCGATGTTCGAGATGACAAAGCTCGTCGCTGGTCACCTCAAGTAACCTTCTTCTGATGATTTTCGGCAAACCGGGCCGGCGAGGCCGACCCGGTGGCCGATTCGGTCGCGGATAATGCGCGAGCGGGGTGCTCTATCCGCCTCATCCCATGAGGCGAGGGAACTCCGAGTCACCTCAAATTCCCTCCCGGGAACGCCTGCAGGCCGAACCTGTCGTATCCGTTCGCGAATCTGTTTGTGGAGAGAAATCATGTTCGAAACCATGCGCCTGCCGTTGCTGCTGTCCGGCCTGATACTGTGCTCTGCCGCAGCGGCAGATGATCTGGTGGGAAAGATGGGCGATGTCGAACTGCACAGCACCGAGCTTAAGGTGATCCTCGAGGCGCAGCCGCCCGATGTGCGGCGCCAGCTCGCCACCGATTCGGCGGCGCTGGAACGCCTGGTACGCAGCGAGCTGATGCGCAAGGCGGTGCTGAACGAAGCCAAGCAGAAAGGCTGGGACAAGCGCCCGGAACTGCAACCGCTGATCGACAGGGCGCGAGACCAGATCATCGTGAGTTCCTTCGTGAGCAATATCGCCAAACCCGGCGACGGTTACCCGTCCGAAGAGGAAATCAAGCAATTCTACGAGTCGAACAAGCCGCAGCTGCTCGCCCCTCCCCAGTACCAACTGGCGCAGATTTTCCTTCCGGCTGCCGAGGGCGGCGACGCGGCAAAAGCCGAGGAGGCCAGGAAAAAGATCGGCGAACTGAGCACCAAACTGGGCAAATCGGGAGCCGACTTCGCGAAGCTCGCGAAGGAAAACTCAGCGCACAGGGACAGCGCGGACAAGGGTGGCGAACTCGGCTGGGTCAGCGAAGAGCAGATGGTTCCGGAAATCCGCCGTGCCGTGGCGGGCATGAACAAGGGCGAAGTCAGTCCGCCGATTAAATCCGCGGCCGGCTGGCACATCATCAAGCTTCTGGACAAGAAGCCCGCGGCGACGCGTCCGCTGGCCGATATCCGCGGCAACCTGATTTTGGCAATGCGCAATCGCAAAGCGCAGGACATGGAGCGCGCCTATTTCGAGGCCTTGTCCATCAAGGTGCCACCCAGCGTCAACCAGATCGAGCTCGGCAAGTTGCAGAGCGGATTGCGCTGAGCCTGCGCCGTCGGCGATCCTGGAAACAAGGTGTTTTCAGCGCAGAGGCCGCGAAGCGGACTGGGTTACGATACCGTTCCCAGCTATTCAGGAACAGAAAATGAAACCCGCTCCCGTCGCGCCGCAGATTCTCGACCAATTGCGGCGCATTTCCACCGCGACCCTGACGTCCCAGCTGTTCAAGCTCGGTTTCCGCAATACCTACCTCAATGGCGTCAGGCCGCTGAACCCGGCGCTGCGCATGGCGGGCGACGCGGTGACGGTGCGTTTCGTGCCCGCGCGCGAAGACCTCGCCACCTTCGAGGTGATCGGCAAGCCGGGCTACCCGCAGCGCAAGGCGATCGATGAAATTTTGCCCGGCCAGGTGCTGGTGCTGGATTGCCGCAACATCGATACGTCCGCCGCCGCCGGGGAGATTCTGATGTCGCGCCTGCAGGCGCGCGGCGCCGCCGGAGCGGTGACCGACGGCGCAATGCGTGATTATGTGTCGATCCAGAAACTGGGCTTTCCGGTATTTGCGAAGAACATGGCCGCCACGGCACACGTGCACCGGCATTTCGCGGTCGACATCAACGTGCCGGTGGGATGCGCGGAAGTGCTGGTGATGCCGGGCGACATCATGGTTGGCGACGAAGAAGGCGTGGTCTGCATTCCGCGGCACGTGGTGGAGCAGGTTGCGCAAAGCGGGCTGGAAATGGAAGAGCTGGAAGCCTTCGTGCTGGAAAAAATACAGGCCGGCGCGCCGATCGCGGGCACCTACCCGCCGGACGAGCCGATGCGCGCCGAATATGAGGCCTGGAGGAAGAAACGCTGAACGTCATGGACACGGTGTTATTCGATCTCGGCGCGGTCTTGATCGACTGGAATCCCCGCTATCTGTACCGGCCGCTTTTCAACGGAGACGAAAAGGCCATGGAGCACTTTCTCGACGAAATCGTCCCGGGCTGGTGGAACCACGATATCGATGCCGGCAAGCCTTTCGCGGCGGCGGTTGCCGAGCGGATTCGCGAACATCCGGAGCACGCCGGCATGATTTCGTTGTGGAGGGATAGCTGGGAAAAGATGTTGCGCGACGAGATCCCCGGCAGCGTCGAAATCCTCGGCGAACTGCGCAGCAAAGGGCACCGGCTGCATGCGCTGACCAACTGGTCGGCCGAAACCTTCCCGATCGCGCGCCGCCGCTTCGAATTCCTGAAATGGTTCGAGGACATCGTAGTGTCCGGCGAAGTCGGGCTGGCCAAGCCCGATCCGCGAATCTTCGCGCTGACCATCGAGCGTTGTCGGCTGGACCCGGCACGCACGGTGTTCATCGATGACAGTCTGCGCAACGTCGAAGCTGGCCGCACTGCCGGCATGCATGCGTTGCATTTTCGCCATGCGAATCAGTTGCGTGCCGACCTGACCCGGCTCGGCATGTTGTAATCCCACTCTGAATCATTTCACCGCAAAGACGCAAATACCCTCGCGATAGCGTGGAGTACCCTTTTAGGGAACGCAAAGGAAAGAATGCAATACAGGAGAATGGTGTCTCGTTAATGAATATTGCCCTCGGTTGCAACAATTGAGGCACATCTCCGTGTCTCACGCAGCCTCGATATTTCACTATCTTTATAGCCTTTCCTTTGCGTTCCCTAAAAGGGTACTCCACGCTATCGCGAGGGTATTTGCGTCTTCGCGGTTAATTTTGGTCAGGGCCGTAGAAGACGGTTTCAATCGAGGAGACAAGCTATGAGAACGAACAATCTGCTTACGCTGCTGGCGGCGTTGCTCGCCGGCGCATTGCTGACGGGCGCACTCGCAGTACGTGCCGACGATGCCATCAAGACCGTATATCACCTGCCGGACGACAGGCTGGCAACATTGGCGATGAACAACATTAGCAATCATCTCGCCGCGGACCCGGGCGTCAAAATCGTTGTCGTCGCGCTCTCCACCGGTGTGCGCGCCTTTACGTTCGGCGCGCAGGATGCCGGGGGTCGGCCTTACGCCGAGTGGGTCGATCAGCTTGCCGCCAGAGGCGTGGAATTCCGCATCTGCCAGAACAGCATGAATGCGCTGAGGCTGACGCAGAAGGACCTGATCGATAAGGTCCAGGTCGTGCCTTCCGGCGTGGCGGAAATCGCCCGTCTTCAGGCCCGCGAGGGCTACGTCTACATCCGGCCCTGAGGCCAATAAATGGCGGGTCCGGTGCCCGGCTCTGTGCTGCTGCCCGCGACAGGGACATAATTGTTGCGCGGAGCGGGCATGCGGACCGACTCCATTGGAGAAAGACTCGTGACCCGACGATCCGACCACATAGGAAAATTCTTCACGGCTGCGGATCTTGCCGACGGCATGGCCGGCGCGGCGTCCGCGTCGAATTGGGCCGCCGAGCGCAGACATGCCGCGCTGCTCGTCGCCGCAATGGCCGCGTTGCTGTTGCTTTGGGTCGCCGCCGGGGTCGATTTCCTCTGGAGGATGGATTCCTGGCTGCTGGCTCACGGCATCCTGGAGTGCCTGATTGTCATCGTCTCCGGGCACCTCGTCAGCGTCAGCGTCGGCATCTGGGTGGTGGACAAGGATCCGCGCTGGCTGGTCATGGGTGGCGGCTTCCTGCTGGCGACGGCCCTCAATTTTGGCCACATCCTGCTCTATGCCGGTATCGTTGAACCAGCCCTGGGAACGCCGAGCACGGCCATTTTCCTCTGGGTGCACGAAGCGACCGCCTGCGTCGCGTTGCTGGCCACCGCCTGGGCCATGTCCGAGCGGCGCGTTTCATATCCACAAGCGCTGGCCGTAATCGCGGCGATGTGCCTGTTCGTTGCCGGCCTGCTGATTTTCCCGCAAGCGGTGATCCATCTTGTGCAATCGGCGTGGATGGAGAAGGGCAACAATTTCTTCAACATCCTGGTTCTGATGATCGCCGTCCTTTATGTCGCCTTGCGCGTGGCCGGCGGCGACAAAACGCCCGGCCTGATCATCGTCGGCGCGGCGATCGCTGCGGCGATAATGGCCCAGTCCTCCTATCTTCTGACGCGCCAGGTCCTCGACTCCTATACGACGCTCGGCCACGTCTTCAAGCTCGCGGCCTTCGGGCTACTCTATTACGGGCTGGTCCTGTCAAACATCCTGCGTCCCTTCGAAATTGCGAAGCAGACCGAGGCGCTGTTTCGGACTCTGGTGGAGCGACTCCCGGCGGGAATTGTGCTCTCGCGCAAGGGACGGATATTGCATGCCAACAGCGCATTTCTCGCGCTTTTCGGCTTTCCGTCGGAAGAAACGGCACGCCGGACACGGATCTGGGCACTCGATGCCGACGATCCCGAGGAATCGCGGCGCCACCACATGGCGCGCGAAGCGGGAGAACCGGTGCCGCCGTCCGGCGTGCGGCGGGTGGTGCGGCATGATGGCCAGATCGTGCACGTAAGGACCGACGACCAGATCGTTACCCTGCCGGACGGCCGCGCCACCCTGGGCTATTTTGTCGACCTGTCGGAAGCAGTGAGCGCCCAGCAGCAGTTGCAGCGTCTCGTGAATTTCGACCAGTTGACCGGGCTGCCGAACCGCTCCTTGCTGCTGGACCGGCTGGAGCAGGCGACAAGGATAGCGCAGCGCGCCGGCGATCTGGTGGCGGTGCTTTACATCGATCTCGATCAGTTCAAGCAGGTCAACGACACGCTGGGTCACGCCGCCGGTGACGAACTGCTGCGCATGGTGGCTGGCCGTTTGCGCGAGCATTGTCGCGAGGAGGACACGCTGGGCCGGCTCGGCGGCGACGAGTTCCTGATGATCATGCAAAGATTGCCATCCCACACCGCTGCTGCGGTGCTGGCCGACAAGCTGATTCACGAACTGCAGCAGCCGTTCGAAATCCAGCAGCGCGAAATCTATGTCGGCGGCAGCATCGGCATTTCTTTGTTCCCGCGCGATGCCCAGGACGTAAGCACGATGATCAAGCACGCGGACGTGGCGAGGTACCAGGCAAAGCGCAATCGCCGCCTGCATGTGTATTTCTACTCGGAGGAGATGAACGCGCGCGCGCTCGAGCGGCTCGAACTGAGCAGCGAAATACGCCGCGCGGTGGAACGCGAGGAATTCGAGGTGTATTACCAGCCGAAGGTCTACGTGGCGAACGGAAGGGTCGCTGGCGTCGAGAGCCTGTTGCGCTGGCACAGTCCGACGCGCGGGCTGGTGCTGCCGACCACCTTCATTCCGATCCTCGAAGATACCGCGCTGATTGGCGCCGTGGGACGGATGGTTCTCGCTCGCGCGTGCAAGCAGGCGAACGAGTGGTGCAGCCTGGGCTTCGGCAGGATTCAGGTGGCGGTGAATGTCTCGCCGGCGCAGCTCAAGAACGAAGCCCTCGTTGACGACGTGCAGATGGCTTTGGAGGCCTCAGGCCTTCCCGCCAGCGATCTGCAGCTCGAAATCACCGAAAGCCTGTTCCTCGACGATTTCGACAAGGCGCGCAGCCTGCTGGGGAAACTGACCGCCAAGGGCATTTCCATTGCACTGGACGACTTCGGCACCGGTTACTCCTCGCTCGGATCGTTGCACAACCTGCCCGTGAACTGCGTGAAGATCGACCGCTCGTTTGTCCATGCGCTCGGCGATGCCACGAGCGCCATTGTCGCGACAATCATCAATGTGGCGCATACGCTGGGCATGAAGGTGGTTGCCGAAGGGGTCGAGACCGAGGCGCAGCGCGCCATCCTCGAGTCGCTGGGCTGCGAGGAATTGCAGGGTCATCTGGTCGCGCGGCCTATGTCCAACGAGGACTTTCTGGTCTGGCTGGAAGCGCACCGCACGCCGCATCTGGTGTCGGTCCAGGCGCAGAAGAAGGAATAGCTTCTTCCCGCGCGACTGCGCGGTTGTTTTCGTCCAGACAGCGGGCGACCCGGTCTCGCGCGACGGTACTGGTAAAATCCTTCCCTTGCGACCGAAAGTCGCAGTGCGGCTTTCATCATGACGGCGTTGTCCTGATTACCCGATACCATAGAGGAAATATAGATGATGAGACTTTTCGCGGTCGTTACCATCGCCGTCCTTGCCCTGGGCGCATGCAAAACCATCGACCCCTATACCGGCGAGGAAAAATACAGCTCGACGACCAAGGGCGCCGCCATCGGAGTTGGCGCTGGCGCGGTCATCGGCGCGATCAGCGGCAGGGATGCGCAGGAGCGCCGCAAGCGAGCGCTGATCGGGGCTGGCGTG
>Ga0137438_1000182_pt1 | contig 11711 bp, 4 predicted proteins | sample EasRivERMGT157_2_FD_102327 | JGI IMG/M metagenome (GOLD analysis project Ga0137438, IMG submission 102327) | Soil microbial communities from meander-bound floodplain in the East River, Colorado, USA - East River MetaG ERMGT157_2 | ecosystem: Environmental > Terrestrial > Soil > Floodplain ... | reverse complement strand
GTGCGGCCGTTTTCAAAGGGCGACTGGAATTGCATCAGCAGCCCGCGCCCGGCGCCGAGCGATCCGGTCTGGCGGCTGTAGGCTATGGATACTTCTTCCTGCCAGCTGCGGACCACCGGATAGGGAACCGTGGCCATGGTCCCGTCGGCCTGGAGGGGTGCTGCTTTGCGAAGCGCTTCGGGAAGCTTGGCAACGGCGCCGATCGCGAGTACCTCGCCCTCGGCGCGCGGCGCATAGCTCAATTGCAGTCCGAACAGGGGGAAGCCGTTCTTCTGGGTGATCATCCCGAGCACATTGAGCGTGGCGGCGAGTACACGGTCATCCTTTTCCGCGAGGAGGACGGTCGTCTGATGCCCGTCCGGCCAGCGCGTAAACGGGAAGCCGTTGTACGTGAACAGCTCGAGCTTGGGCATCTCGACGGCGTGCGGCATCGCCGGGAACTCGATCGTCGAGTTTCCGTAGATGGACAGAAACATGCCGTCAGGCTGGATCAGATCGCAGAGCTGCCCCGGGGCATGGAGAACCGGATTGAGATCGAGGGTATTCAGACCCGGCTTGAACAGGTACGTCGGGATAGTGAGCTTGTAGCCCTCGAGATAGGCGCCCTCGGCATTCGACAGCGGAATCGCGCGCACGCCGGAACCGTTGATGCCCACGCTCAGCGCCGAGTCCGTTCTCATCCCGGAACTGTATGAAAAATTCAGCAGCAGGTCGGCGTACTGGTTCGGACGTATCTGGAAATCGACCGGCAGCCGGAAACTGATCCGGCCCAGGCCGGGATTTATTCCCCGGAAACTCCGGGTGGGAAAGTTGAGGGTGCTGAAGGCATAGGACCGGTTCGACGCCAGCACCTCGCGGCCCGAATACTGTTCCAGGTTCGGCAGCACAAACTGGAACGCCTTCAGTTCGTCGGTACCGGGAAACGCAAAGGAAATGCTTGAAAAAGTCATTGCCGCAATCTTCACCGCCTCGTCGGTGGCACCGGTCACGACCAGCAGGGCGCGGCTCGCATCCGGCTTGCCGTCCGCCCCCGGAAGCGCAAGCAGTTTCAGGTATCCCCCATCCGCCGGCGGCAACTTGACGCCGCGCTGGGCGAGGAAGCGCGTGACATAGGCGAGCTTTCCGACAATGACGTTATCCATGCCGGCGCGCAACTCGCGCGACACGCTGAAGGTCACTTGCCGGTAGTCGAACCGGCGCGCGATGCCGGACGCCACCACGGCAGCGGAGTTCGCCGCGGGTTCGGAGAGATCCTCGGTGACAATGTGCACCGACACCTTCGGCGAAAGTTTCGGATCAAACACGAATCCGGCGAGCTTCGACAGGTCGAGCGGCACGGCCAGCGGCTCGTAATCCATCTGGACGAACGATTCCTTGCCGTCGATTTTTACCCACAGATCCGGCGGACAAGGCCCTTCGCACTGCTGCCGGGACGTCGTGGCGGCGTGCTGGATCGATTCAAGGGTCAGGCGGTTGTATCCCGGCTGCAGCAAATCGACGGGAATGGATACGTCGATGAATGCATTCTGCGACGTCGGATTGAGCCGGATCTGGGTCAGGATCACATCATTCATCCTGACGACCAGCTGCGAGTTCTCCCTGGAAAGGTTGCTCGACACGGCATAGTAAAGCCTGAGGCTGGCGCGTTGCACCGACCAGCGTTCCGGCAGCGGGACCTGGAGGGTTTGCTGGTCGGTGACGCAGCGCAGGAGCAGGTCGCGATCGGTGAGATCGTTGAAAGGGAGTTTCACGTTCGCGCCCCACGCCGGGGCAACGCCCAGAATCGCAATACCTGCGCACAGCAGCAAGCGTTTCATGCAGGAGAATTTCATTTCGTGACCCAGCCCTTTCTGGCCATTTGTGTATAGTATTGCAGAATCCGGAACCCCAGCAAGACCGTTGCCCGCAGCAGCACCGGAATGGTCAGAATCGTGGCGCGGACACCCAGTCGAAGCAGAGTACCGATCAGCTTGAGCGTGCCGCGGCTGTTGAACCGGGATTCCCACGCCCTCATCCACCGTTCGCTGTCCCCATAGAGAAACCCGACCGCCTGCGGAAAACCCTGCGGCCCCGAGCGCAATTCAACGCCGCACAGAAAGTTCTTGCCTCTGCGGAACGCATGCAGGATATCGCCTTCGAAGTGAAATTGCCGTCCCCGGCTGTCCGAGGACTCGATGGTAACGTACTCGCGGTCCTTGATTTCGAAATCGGGGCGCAGTGAAATTCCCATGCCTGTCAGCGACATGTCCACGATATCCCCCGACAGGACCTTGCCGACCCGCGGAAACGCCACCTGCGCGACGCCGTCCACCCGGATGCGGTGGTGACGCCGGATCTGGCGACGTTCCCAGAAAGCGCCCATGGACATGATGCCCACATACAGATTGTAGATGCACCAGCCGAGCGTGATCCCGATGACGTCGCGGTGCTCCGGTGTTTCCTGCCAATGGAGAATGCCGGCAATCAGGGCCGCGAAATTCACCACCACCACAATCAGAAATACAACCGACACCGGCGTCAGGCCTTCGTTGGTATTCGTCTGTCCCTTGGGGGTCACGCGGAACGACGGCTTGGTCGGATTGCGCAGCACCGACAGAACCGCTGGAATGATGAACACCGACTGGATGCTTTCGTAGATTTCCGAAAAGAATGCTCTGCGCGTACGACCATAGACGAAAGTCATGACCGGAAAAGTGGAGAGCACGAACGGCAGCGAATAGGCCAGGACCTGCCCGGTCGAAACGTGGTAGATGAACAAGCCGCCTGCAAGAAAGGCGGCGGGCGCGATGTAATAAATGAGGCGCGGGATGCCGAAAAACCAGAACATTGCGGAGTTCAGGTAGCACAGGCGTTGCGCCACGGTCAGACCCTTCACGAACAGGGGATTGTGCAGCAGCAGTACCTGGGTCAGACCCTGTGCCCAGCGCGTTCGCTGGATGGCAAATTCATCATGTGACTCCGGCGCAAGCCCGCAGACCAGTGGACGCCGCACATAGACGCTGCGGTAGCCCCTGCCGTGCAGGCTTATCGAGGTCTCGACGTCTTCGGTGATGGTACTGCCGGAGAGCCCGCCGACCTCCTCCAGACAGCGACGGCGCAGCAGCGCCGCGGAGCCGCAGAAATAGCTTGCATTCCATGTATCCAGTCCGGGCTGCATCGCGCCATAGAACATGTCGCCTTCGTCGGGGAGCCTGGCGATGCCGGAAAGATTGTTTTCCACCGGGGCGGGGTTGATGAAGAAATGCGGCGATTGCACCAGGAACAAGCCCTCGTCCGCGATGAAGTGCCCGACCATGTTCCGCAGAATGTCGCGCGTGGGGACGTGATCGCAATCGAGGAACAGCACCAGATCGCCTTTCGTCTGGGCCAGCGCGTGATTGACATTGCCTGCTTTGGCATGGCGGTTGCTCTCCCGCGTGATGTATCCGACGCCGAGATCCCGCGCCATTCGCATGAGCGAATAATGCCGCTGCCAGGCCGTATCCGAGGTTCTCGGATCATTGCGCTTTGCGACCGTGCCGCCGTCGTCGAGAATATGGATGCGCAGCTTGTCGGCGGGATAATCGATCTGCAGGGCGGCCTGCGCCGTCACCCGCACGATGTCATCCGCCTCGTTGAAGGTAGGGATGAACACATCGACCGTGGGCAGACGCGCCGGATCATCCGGCAGCGGCAGGGGCTCGCGTTCCATCGGCCAGACGATTGCGAACAGCCCGATCAGGTGGACCACCATCGCGTACAACTCGGCCAGATAGACCAGCGCCATTCCGACAAAATCGATCGGGCCGGTCCAGAGCAGCGTCTGGGTCGTGCGCCACCACATGTAGCGGACCGTGAGGAAGGCAGCGAGAATGATGAACAGGATGCGCCACACCGGATGCCGCAGGAACCAGCCCCACTGCAGCAGGTAGAGGAGGGCAAGAATCCCCCAGCCGAAGGCGATCTGCATCCCGGTGCTGAACTGCGCCTCGCCCAGCCACACCATGTAGAGCGTTACCGCGATCAGGACCGAGGCCAGAAGTCCCAGGCTGAGACGGCGCTGCAGCCAGTCTCGCGACGCAGAGAATCCGTCGCGCGACGCTGCGGCAAATCCCGCAGGGAAAGCTGACCGGAGCGCATCGATCATGTCAAAGGCTTACCTCGGCGAACAGACGCATGGAAAAATCGGCGCTTGCCGCCGAACTGCGCCCGGATAACCGCCCCGTTCTTATAGTGTTGTACCGGGACGCTCCGCTACGCCTCGAAAGTGTACTTGATACCGCACTGGATAGTATACTTGGACTTGCTTTTTTGAATTTGCAACCAATCCGAACGCCGAAATTACGGCGAACTTATACCCTGGAGAAGGGGGCTGTCGCGGCTCGGCAGGGAGCCTCTCACCTGTCCAAAGTTTTCTTGAGCATCCGGGTGATGCCAAACCGCCGGCCGCGTTTCGCCGGGCGATCACGACCCCGCCAAACGCGCCATCCGGCTGCCAATCGTTTCATCTGACGGGCATTGCCATGGGTAAATGGAATTTCTATTTCATCGCCAAGCTGTTTCTGTACTTCGAGCGGTATATCGATTTCCATGTACTGCCGAATCTGGCTTTTGCTTCTCTACTGCTCATACCGGTGCGGCATCCGCGCCTGAAACTGCTTCGTCAGGTCATTGCCGTTCCTGCCGGGATAGCGCTGTTCTACCATGACACCTGGTTCCCCCCGGTTTCGCGTGTGCTCGCGCAAACCTCGCAACTGGAGGGATTCAGGCTGACCTATCTGATGGAACTGGCCGGCCGGCTTTTCAATCCACTGGCCATCGCCGGCCTTGTCGTTCTCTACTTCGTGTATTTCTTCGCCGAAAAGAAAATCCGGAGGATTACGCCTTTCGTTTTCGTCGCCATGCTGGCACCGCTGCTGCCCATCTTTGCGACTCCATCCGGCCTGGACAAGATGGCCGGTTCGGACCCGGCGAACGATACGCCGACCCCAGCGGCCGAAACCGGGGCTGGCGACGTTGCCGGTCCGCCCGCGACCGCCAATCAGACCGGCTCGCAGATTTCGCCGGCGGCAAAGTCGAGCGGGCCTCCCGACGCCGTCCCTCCCCCCAACGCAGACAGGGCCGCATCGGAAGCGGCGAAGAATCCGATTCAGACCGGAGCCCCCGCATCGGCCACGGGCAAGGTTTCCGGCCCGCCCACGGAAGCGGGACTGACGGCCTCGCTGAATTCGTTTTACCGGCAGGAGGCTGCACGCACCGTATCCTTTACGCCGCCGCAAAAATCGGATGCGCCTTTTGACATCATTTTCCTGCAGATCTGTTCGCTGTCGTGGGATGACATGGATTTCACCAGGGAACGGGACAATCCGCTGTTCAAGCGCTTCAACATCATCTTCACCAACTTCAGCACCGCTGCCACCTACAGCGGACCGGCCGTCATTCGCGCCCTGCGCGGCAGCTGCGGCCAGCCGAAGCACAGTGCCCTGTACGGCGCTGCTTCCCCGCAATGCTTCACGTTCGACAATCTGCAAAAAATCGGTTTCGAACCCAATCTGGCAATGAATCATGACGGACGCTATAGCGCGCTCCTGACCGACCTGCGCGAGCGCGGCGGATTGAAGGCAGCGTCCTTTGACGCCCGGGGGGCACCGCCGTATCTGAAGAGCTTTGACGGCTCTTCCGTTCAGGACGATTACGCAGTGCTGTCAAAATGGTGGGGAAAGCGCCTGCAGACGCCTTCAGATCGTGTGGCGCTGTTTTACAACAGCGTCAGCCTGCATGACGGAAACCGGTATGCCGACGGTCGTTCCGGAAACAGCATGGAAATCTATCATCCGCGCCTGACCCGGCTGCTCAGCGACCTGGACCGCTTCTTTACCGAACTTCAGGCGTCGGGACGGCGCGCGGTCGTGGTGTTCATCCCCGAACACGGCGCGGCGGTACGCGGCGATAAGATGCAGATCGCGGGAATGCGGGAAATTCCCAGTCCGCGCATCAGCATCGTGCCCGTTGGCATCAAGCTGATCGGCCTGGCGGAGAATTCCGCGACGAAACCGGTAATCGTTTCAAAACCGACCAGCTATCTTGCCGTATCGCAGCTTCTTGCCGATTTCGTCCGCGCGACCCCTTTCGGCAAAAGCAGCTTGAACCTGGATGAGCAGGTACGCGACCTTCCCTCCACGGAATTCGTGGCGGAAAACGATGACGTGATTGTCGTCCGCCGTGGCAAGCAATACTTCATTCGCTCCAAGGATGCCGGATGGATCGAATATGATCCGTCGGAGTGACCGGCCCGCCTGATGTCAGAATCTCGAATAAGGCTTGACCGGATCGGGCGGGAACGGAACTGAACCGCTTTGCGCATCGAAGACGTAGCGCAAATAGAGGCCGGCGAAATTCGGAGTGTAGTAAGCGGAGCGGTCAATTCCGAAGCGACCACCGGCAAACAGATGAGGAGCCATCTGGTATTCCAGCGCTCCGCCGACCGAGTATCCCGATCCGTGTCCGTTTCCGCCTGTGTAAACCGCGTTGCCGGCCGTTTGCGCCTGCAGTTCTGCTTGCGCCTGCAGCGCTGGGTCAGTCGGATAGTAGGGCATGTCTTTTTCGTAGCTTACTGAGGCCGAAACCGACGCCCTCAGCAAGTATGACCAGCGCCCCGCCCGGCCCGTCCAGCGTAACGGCACGGCAAGCGAATAATAGGATTGGGGGCTGAAATAACCGCCGTGCCCGAACGAGTAATAGCGCAAATTCTCGCGGTAGCGCCAGTTGGTGAGAGCCAGACCGAGAGAAAGGCGCGTGTCCGCTTCCTGGATGAACTCCCAGTCCAATCCGGTGCGCAGCGCAAACTCCCTGTTGGTCGCAACATTCTCGCCGGTCAGAAGGTAATAGCCGAGATCGGCGAATGCACTGAAGCGACCGCGGTCATAATCGCTGTGAAACGTTGCGCCGGTGCTGCGCACGCCACCCCACACCTCGCCGGTAACCGGATCGCGTGCGCCGGCGTACGAAAGCAGGCTGCTCGTTAACGGGCGGCGGGCAATGTCAAGGGAATAGGAATACGGCGCCATCGAACGGTACATCTTGAGGCCCCCGACGACATCCGACACTGGAAAACCGAGCGGCGTGGTGCCGATATCGGCACGCATGTCGCCGCTTTCGTAGCCGACGGCAAGGGCGGTGCCTTGCGCAGACTGGGTGGACGCGCCGGGAATTCCACCGGGGGCAAGCGCCTGTATTTTTCCGTATTGCCTGAGGTTATAGAGATCGTCAAGCTGCAGATTTCCGGCAGTGACGCTGACCGGGTCAACGTGAAAAAAGGCCTGGCCGATATATCCCGCCGGAATGCGCACTTCGAAAGGCAACTCGATCGCCTTCAAACTGGAAATGCCCGGCGTTCCGGATTTGCCGAGGTAATCGACCCCTGCCATCACGACGGAGCCCTTGCGCTCGCGCTCCATGCGCGCAATTTCTTCGTTCGCCCCGGCGCGCCTGAAATAAGCCATCGCCTCGTGATGACTGCCCTCGGCCCTGGCAAGTCGTCCGGATTCGATGATGACGCGCGGATTGTCCGGCGCAACGTTGCTTAACTGATCAACGATTGGACGAGCGGCGACCGTGTCTTTCATGTCGATGAGCAAATCGGCGACCGCCAGGCGCGTATCGAGATCATCAGCCGCGGCGTTTGACAGTGTCGTTTCGACTTCCCGATGCGCCGCGGCTTTGTCCCCGGTCTCGTCCAATACCCTTGCTAGCGCCAGACGCGCGCCGACGTCTTTCGGCGTGCGCGCGAGTATCTGCTGGTACACCTCCCGTGCCTTGTCCAGGTCGCGCGTGGCGATATGCACCCGCGCCAGCGCCATCAGCATGTCGGTGTTTTCCGGATCCTGTTCCAGTACCGGGGTAAGTACTGCGCGGGCCCCTCCATGATCTCCGGCCTGGCGCAGGTTATCGGCACGGTGCGAAGCCAGCGATGCCCGAAGATAACGAAAATCTTCCTTGTCCTTGGTCGATAATTCCCCGGAGGAGGACAGTTTATCCAGCAAGGAAGCCAGCTCCTCGTTCTGCTCCGCCCGGTTCAGCAACCCCGCATAGAGCAGGCGCAAGGCAACCGACGGCGCCGATTGCTGAGTCACCAAACGGCGCATCGTCGCTACACCTCGGGAAGGATCGCCCATATCGACCCAGGCATTGGCCACGATATTGACGAGTTCCGCATCATCGCCCGCCTCGACTCCGGCACGCTCCATCGCTGCCAGCGCGTCGGTGCGGCGGCCGTCCCGGGCAAGGGCTTGCGCCTGCTGGGTTCGTGATTGAATCGCCATTTTTTTCCGGAGACTCTGTATGGATGGCGTCCGCGCGGTCGCCGGAATCCTGTCCAGCAGGCTCAGTGCATGATCCGCCTCGTCCAGCAACCCGAAATACAGTGCCGTGGCGTAGAGCATGTCCGGATCATCCGGCGCAACGGCCGGCCCTTCTTCCATCAATGCGCGTCCCTGTTTCGGCGCTCCCCGCTTGTGGTACAGCCGGGACAGGTCAAAGCGTACCCAGGGATTTCTTGGATCAAGCTGCAGCGCGCTCCTGAGCGTGGACAGGGCCTCTTCGGAGCGACCCTGATTCAGCAGCGCGTCCGCGTTATCCCTGAGCGTCCACGGCCGGCGTTCGACCTCGTTGCGTTGCGCGGCCGCAAGCGCGTCGAGCACGCCGGGATCTTTCGGATCAACTATCAGATATTCCTGATACATCCCGATGTGGTCCGGACTATGGTCGAGCGCAACCAGCGCACGCTGCCAGGCTTCCAGAACCTGCCGCTTGTCGACATCCGGCCGCCGGTGCAGATTGGTGAGCGCCTGCATGCCGGCAGTGCGGGTTTCGGGACGATAGATCAGGATCTGTGCAAGCGCTATCCTGTGGCGAAAGTCATCGGGTTCCTGTTCGATCAGTTTTTCCAGGCCGGTCCTGGCCTCGTCCCAGGCTGCGGGATTGGTACCAATTACGCGGTAATACTCCAGCGCCAGGTCGCCGCCGTAAGGCCCCTTGGGAAAGAGCGAACGCATGCCTGCGGCGGCCTCCTCGTTCTTGCCGATTCTGAAAAGAAGATGTGTCTGCGCCATCTTCCTGCGGTCCACGCCGGCAATACGCACTGCCTGTTCGAGTTGAGCGACGGCAGGATGATCGGGGTGCGCCGCCTTGAGCCGCTTCAGCAGCTTTGTTGCGGCATCCGTATGCTGGGCGCGGATTTCGAGCAGGCCAAGCATGAGCAATGCCCGTGGGTGATTCGGTTCGGCACGCAGCAGCGTTGTCAGGTCCGAACGTTCGCGATCCGGATTGTTCCTGATCTTCCAGCTGCGGGCGCTGCTCAGCAGCTTCTCCGCCTGAGAGCCTTCGGCGCGCGCATTGCCCGCGGGAGCCGCCGGGGCCTGCTGGCCGGCGACCGGAGGCGCGATCCCCGCCGCGACCGCGCAGAGGAATACGATCAGCGACCCGCGCGTTCCCATAACATCATTTTCACAAGCAATAGCAGAACATCCGAGTAGTAGGGTTGCGATTGATCCAGTTCCGGAAGCAGCACGCGATCGAGTTTCGGATTCGCCCCCGCGACCGCTGCAATGGCGCGCACTCCCTTCAACGCATCATGAGAATCAACACTGTCGTCCTTCAAGTTCGTCCAGCCGGGGAGGAACGATGCACCGGCGAAATACGCCCAGAACGAACGAAAGGGCTGGATGGCATCCCCTCCGGCACCGCCCCACAAGAGATAAAGAGGGATGCGAACGGCATCATAACCGAATCGCGCCTCCCGGTCGTCGGGCAACGAGAGCGCCGCGTCCTGCCGCAACCAGTCCGGCGGCAGTCCCCAGCGGCCGAACCGCGCCTCGGCCAATAATCGGTAGCCGTTCTGGATCAACTCGGCCCATATCGGGGACCGTTCGGTGCGGCTGAATTCGGCAAACGCGGGAAATACCCAGTAGGAAAGATTCAGTACCAAGATGCCATTCTGCTCGAAGCCTTCCACCCCGGGAAGCAGCGCGACGCCGCGCGCGGTGCGGCGGACGAGTTTCTCGCGCACGGTGTGCGCCAGCGATACCCCGGCGTCGAGGTAGTCGCGCGAGCCCCACCGCGCTCCCGCACGCATCAACGCCCATGCCACGAAAATATCGCCATCGGTTGCATTATTGCGATCGGTGACGCCGCCGGGCGGCGACCAGCGCCAGGCAAGCAACCCGTCATCGCGCACCATCAGGTTCTTGCGTGTCCATTGCCACAGGCGGTCGAAGGTGTCGCGATCCCTGAAATGCACGGCCAGCAGCATGCCAATGCCCTGGCCTTCGGAGTGGCTGATGCCGCCCGCACCGTCGTCGATCACGCGTCCGTCGGCGTGGACATGGCGCCGGAGGAAATGCTCCCAATCGGTGTTCGCGGCCGCGCCCGGCCCTGCCGTCATGATGCCGACGCACAACAGGAACGCGCAGCAAACGGCCATCGTTCGATTTGCCGGCAGTTTCCCCTGCGCTGCTGTGCTGTGGGGCTTACTCTGATGCACGAGTTGCAATTTTCCCCCTCGGGGCAGTTCGGGTAAGAATCGTCTTTACGTATCTTAACCAATCACCGGCAAGGAGATGCGCGCAGTTTGAAAAGCTCAAAATATCTGCATTCCGGAACCGGGATACAGCCGGGCAAACTTTTCTGGGAATGAAATGCGCTGCCGTTCGAGAATTCGAGTCACCGTCAGCGCGTCTTCACTGCCGCGGGGCCGATGTCGGGCGCGCAGCAGGGGCGGTCCTGGCCGCCTTCGGCTGCAGCAGTCCGCTGCCCGGCGTTTCCAACCGGATGAGTTCATAGTTGGCGCCCTTGTATCCCAGCTCCGAGGCGCGACGGTAGGATGCCTTCGCCTCCCCGAGCCGGCCAAGATTTTCCATGACCAGTCCAAGGCGGTGGTGGGCGATCCCTCTGTCGGGCTGAATTTCGATAGCGCGCACAAGATAGGGCAGCGCGCGCTCGTATTCCTCCAGCTGGAGATGGATCACCCCGCGGGCGTAGTAGCATTGGAAGGTCTTCGGGTAGAGCGCCACGCACCGTTCAGTGATTTCGATCGCCTTGTCCGGCCGCTCGTTGTACAGGTATTCCCTGCCCAGGTTATAGAGCGTGCGCGAACCCCAGGGAACCGGTGTCGCGGGAAGTTTCGCGACAGCGTCCTCCCACAGCGCCAAAGAGCTCGAGAAAGTCACCAGACGGTCATGTGCCTGGTACAGCAGCACCGGGCAAGCGAGGGCAAATGCAGCCAGCGCCGCCCGGCGCGGAAGACTGCTCAATACAGCGACGAGCGCAAGCACGATGCCGGGCGCCCACAGGTAGCTGCGGTAGAGAACAAATGGCTCCTGAAACCGGGCTACGCTGAATTCGACCAGGAATAGAATCCAGACATAGAGAAGACCGTACCCGGCAAGGCCCGCCCTGCCACCGCGTCGCTGAAGCAGAAAACCCAGCGCGCCGCACGCCATGAAAGCCGATACCTTCAGAAAAATCCAGCCCAGCGACCAAGCCTCGAGAAAATCCACGCGAAGGTCGATCGACATCGAGCCGGTATCGGGCCACAGCCATAGCCCCAGGTATTTGAAGAACAGTCCCGCCTGAGTGACTGCGCTCAGCGACCACGGAAAATCCGCGATCTCGATCCCGCCGGCTTCCCCGATCTGGGCGGCGAGAATGCCGAAATCCGGTTCGTACGCCTCGCC
>Ga0137438_1000181_pt1 | contig 11712 bp, 4 predicted proteins | sample EasRivERMGT157_2_FD_102327 | JGI IMG/M metagenome (GOLD analysis project Ga0137438, IMG submission 102327) | Soil microbial communities from meander-bound floodplain in the East River, Colorado, USA - East River MetaG ERMGT157_2 | ecosystem: Environmental > Terrestrial > Soil > Floodplain ... | reverse complement strand
CTATTCCTGAGCAGTTACAGTTGCCATTTAACACGCCTGCCACACCACAGTCAGCACCTGCGACAGTGGAGCCGCTAGTTAAAGGAATGGGGTTAGTCCAGGCTGGAGAGGAGTTGGTTAAGGATTCTGCCAAAGGCGTCGAAGCATCTGTCTCTAAATTATCACAATTAAAAGGTCTAGGGAAAACTATCGCGGGACTTGCTGGCGAAACAGCGGAGATTGTAGGTGCGGTGTTGACTGTTTATGGTGCGGGGAATGAGGCGGCAGCATCCTATAAGGCAGCACATGGCACCGACTTTGATAAGTTTGGCTTGGCGGCCGGTACCTTTGCATTAGGAATATTAGGCGGGGTTGCTGATGACGCGTTTGTCGGGATGACATGGGGAGCAGGGCTCGGACCCCAAGGCGATTCGTACGAACGCTATGGATCTGGTATGGCTCAGCACGCATTAGGTGAGATGAACCGAGCTTTAGACACTTGGTGGTACGAGAATTTTGTTAAGTAATCTTAAATGGATTATAGATTTTCTATTGTGTTAGCTTAGGCGAACAGGCTCTGTTCTAGTATGTAGGTCAATGATCGTTTGTTGGATCAGTAGGTTGTGTAGCGAAAAGATTCAAACGCCAATGCGCACATTCCGTTTCTAATGTTTATAACGCAACCAAAACAATTAAAAACTCGGAGGTCAAAATGCCAAATGATTCTAACCATACACCGATCCAAATTGCATGGGTCAAATTTGTAACGAGCGTTCAATGCCTGCTGGCAGTACAGATCGATGATCGTCCGCTGGATCAGTAACTTGTATTTAGAGATACAGTCCTTGGACTTGTGTTGAGCGAACAGTTCCTTTCAGAGCTCCAAAAGGCATGGGCACCAAGATCCGACCATCCTAAAAGAAACAACGATTCTAAATGCTCTACTTTTGAAACTTCAAGTATTTTCGCATGCAGCCGAGGTTACCAAAACTACCCAAAAGCCCGAAGAAGCAAAGGCTGGGTGGAAGAAATTGCTGAGTCATTCTGGGACAGTAAACGGCAGTGTGAAAGATCTTCTGGATGATTTGCAACCATAGGCGAATGGCGCACTTACGTTACTTGGTGAATTGATTGATCTTTTCAAAGGCAAGGATTGATTTTGTTTGGATGCTTACTCGAAATACTCAATAGTTTAACAGTTTAGGCAATCTGCCCAAGACTGAGAAAGGGTCGATGTGAAATCATCGACAATACACTTTTAGCCACCTTCATCTACCACTACCCCAATACGTTCTGCGCGAACACACGGCTTCCCCTGTTGACGGAGATAAAACCATGCCCAATGATAATCTACTGAATGTTTACCAACAATTGTGTAACAGCTATCAAGAAATTGATAGTTTCCGTGCCCAACTGTTGGGACGGTTGCCTCTGGCAACCGGGGCTGGAATATTCCTGCTATACGCTACAAATGGCGATCTTCCTCAGGAAACGAAGAATTTCCTGCCGGCAATCGGGCTATTCGGGTTTGTCGTGACGCTCGGGTTGTTCGCTTACGAGATCTATGGAATCAAGAAATGCCATGCGCTGATCTTGGGCGGAAAGCAACTGGAATATCAGCTAGGGATTGAAGGACAATTTGCCCGCCGTCCGCGTTCGGTGTTGAGTCAGATCAACGAGCCATTTGCGGCTGGAGTAATCTATCCGGCAGTGTTGGCAGCATGGGCTTTTCTGGCGTTCGCGTTTATAGATCCAAACAGTCTTCGCTGGGGGAGTGCTATTGTTGTCTTTCTCATTGGCCTTGCTTCGTTGCTTAACTGGAACAGCGCCTTAAAGAAAGATGGCGAACTGGCAGACCTGATCTTTGTGAACCAGTGCTTCCTGCAAGCGGAGGAGAAGGGTGATTGGTCCACCCTCAGCCCGTTTCTTGCGGATGATTTCAAACAAGTTGATGCCAGCGGAAAGACCCAGAACCGATTCGAATTCTTGAAAACACTCCCACACGATGCCAACCTCAACCACTCAGTTGACCAAATCAAGGCGAAATGGGATGGTAAACACGCAGAATTCACATGCCGAGTCACTACCCATTCAGTCGAAAATGGTGAGAAAGATCAATTTAACCTTTTTTGGATTACGCGACACTTCATTCGGGAATGCGAACAAAATGGTGACCATTGGCTCTGTACCGACTGGCAAGTGACAGAGATTCTTGACAGGTCTTCTCAATGAAAACACACTGCTCATGTTTGAGTATCCAAATAGGAGCGAAGTTGAAATCATGTAACTTGACGATGAGAATGGAGAAAAATGATGAACATAACAGACCCTGCTACGTGTCCCGCAATTTGATAGTAGCGATGAACATTAGTTTGAAGTGATCTGAGCTGCAGAATAAAGGTCTGTGCTGAAAGGGAGCAACTTTACGAGATCATAGAGTGAGGTGAAACATGACAGAGCATAATATTTTCTATTATCCCTACGCATCATTTGGGGATGAACAGGCTCCGTTGCTGAAAGTGGCTGCATTGTATTTTGACAAATTGTTCTTGCTTGACCCCGAAAAGGCAAGTGGCGGAACTATCGGCATTGGTCAGGCCGCTAAAGATGTCAAGCTTCTGGAGCAAGCTGGAATCTTGGTTCGCGTTTCTCCTGAGGAAGTGCTCTACAAGTATGATGCGTTAATTGGCGATTCAATCCGATCCGATATCAATGACCCTGACTTCATGCGATTGTGCGAACAATCGGGGCGGGAGAAAACATGGAGATTGGCGCTTGCGAAAATTCCAAAATCAATCCGCCATGATCCGCAATTTGAACCATTGGATGATGCGATGCGGAATTTAATGGGTCAATTGCCACATTCACTTGCTCCTGATGTCGGGCGCTATACAGAAGTCTACAACGAGGTGACCCAACCTCTCTACGCTGAATTTGGTTACGACGAAGCCCGTGGCGGAATTGAATATCGTTATCACGACTACCCTTTGCCGATTGGTGAGTCGATCATGGTCAACCATGCCTTATTTGGCGGCTTGTTGCTCAAAAATGCCACCCCGGTGACGGATGATCGGTTTCACGAACAGGTTTTAGCCCAGAAAATACAGCGAGCACGCCAAATACCTGAGGTGCGCCGAAAATTCGATGATTGGGAACAGGCACGCCAGATTGCTACCGATCGAACAGCTGCAGAGACACTGCGAGATCCATTCATTAAACTGCCCATACTAAATCCCGAATTACCGATGGAAGAATTACTTGAGTATCGAGATAAGCACGGAGATGAGCTCAAGTTGGCGAGAGAGAAACTTGGTAAATTTGCTCTAAGTATTCATGGGGAACCATGGAGCGATGAATTTGAGCGCTCACTACGGCATGAGACTGTTAAAGAAATTGCGGATGCGTTGGATAAGGTGCGAGAAACACATGATGAATGGTTGAAAAGCAAGCGTGCCAAACTGGCATTAAAAGCTGTAGGCATTGCTGCAGGTACTGCCACTGCTGTTCTAGCTATTGTCATAACACCCCTGACACCTATCGCCTTGGCAACAGCCGGAGTGGCGCTCACTTCGTCCACAATTGTTCCCGGCCTTGAATGGTTAACCGATTTGCGTGATGGCAAAAAAACCGATCAAGAGAATGGTTTGCGCTATCTGTTGATGTATAAACATTAAAAGATAAAGGTGATCTATGAAAATCACATTGGATATTGCAGGTGCTTTGGCTGCGATTATGTGGCCGATTGTGATCTTTATCATACTGCTTGTTTTTCGCAAAAATCTACTCGATTTAATAAAAGGGATTGCTGGAAAAGTCAAAAAGCTTGAGTTTAGCGGAGTTTCACTCGAGTTTGCGGAGGGAAAGACAATTACACCGTGGTCGGCAATCGGTATTCCTCAAAGCGCCGAGATGATCAGTGGGGATATTTATAGCACTTCATTAACTACATTGTTTGATATCGTGACTCCGCAGATAACAGAACCAATAGCGGATAAACAAGATGCATGGGATTATTTATTAGTGGATATTCGAGAAGGGCAGTTTTGGTTTATCTCCAGGGTTTTCATATTTACTATATTTCTGCAGATGCTGCGCGGCGTTAAATGCGTTGTTTTTGTTGAAACGAAAGGAGATTATCGTCGCCGTTTACTGGGAATGGCTTCGCCCGATTTGGTTCGGAAGGCCTTAGCCGATGCTTATCCTTGGTTTGAAGGTGCTCTCAGGAATGCTTTTGTCGAAAAAAAGACATATCTATTAGATTTATCGCTTTTGCCAATCACAGCTGGTGAAATCATTCGTAGTTTTATTATAGATCCGTTAATGAGAACGAAGGTGGCACCCAAACCAAATAAAAACTCAACAGAATGGACGCGACTCGGAACCCAATCCATATGGGAGCATACAGGTTGGCTCACCGACGAGAAGGTAAGCAAAGACATAGGCCAATATTTTTACGAATGGGATTCGTCACGCTATGATGATTTGCCCGGTACATCCCCTGAAAAACGCTCTGCTGAAATACTGCAACGTAAAGCGCCTTTTATAGCTCTCGTTAACAGCAAGGGTGAGTTTAAGTCTTTGCTTGAACGACGGAAGTTACTTGAACAGGTTGCGGAGTCCGTGCTGAAAGAGTAGAGAAGAATTTCCGACAAACAGGTTATGCGCTAATACTTATAAAAAAATCCACCTATAGGCGCCCAATTCAAAGGAGTTTAGCCATGCAAATGATAATCGCCCCTCTTCGCCCAGGTGACAAGAACGATGCTGTCGCGAATCTGCAAGATGCTCTCCGTTTATTGATCGAACGTGAACTTATTAAAATTGACCCGGTGGATCGCACCAACCTGGTGGAAATGCTGGCGAAAGAACGACAGGATCAAATCTATGCAGTCACCACGCGTAGGCTTGTGATTCTCTTTCGTGTCCAATATGGGTTGAATGATCTTGATTGGGTGGATGATGTAACCGCTGCTGCGCTCAATAAACTGTTGGGCGAGCTAGGGATATTGGATGACTCGCGGCCTTTCATGGTGCATGGGAAAATTACATTTAAAAACGGACAGCCAGCGAGCGCCTATCTCGTGCGCATCTTTGATGTGGACCTGCGAAACAAGGAACTATTGGGTGAGATCAACACGGATACCAATGGGAGTTATGAGCTGCGTTATGGTCCCGATCAATTTATCCGCGCCGAAAAAGATAACGCGGATCTTCAAGTGTTTGCTTACCATTCCAGTGGTCGCGAATTGGTTAAGTCGGATATTCAATTTAACGCACCTGCTGATTGGGTCGTGGATCTTCAACTTCCATCAGATGAACGAGGGTTGTCTGAGTATGAACTATATCTATCTGAAATTGAGCCATTACTGGAGGATGTGCCTTTTACTGATTTGAAGGAGGATGATGTACATCAGGATATTACCTTCCTGACGGGGGAAACGGGTGTCCAGATTGAGCGATTGAAAATGCTGGTACGTTCGTTTGTTGAAACAAAACAACCCTTCGATGTATCCGCTACTAAAAGTACCATCCCGTCGACTGCCTTCTATGGTTGGTATCGTCAAGGATTGCCAATGGAGCGTAGTGAACTTCTCCAGCGGAGTGTCGATAGCTTGATCACCGCGCTTAAAACATCAATCGATAATAATATCGTACCTGCTGAACTATCCAAACAGCTGAAGATGATCCGGAGCATTCTTTCCGACGCAAAAGCTGTATCGATTCTAAAACCAGCGCCTAAGAACACTGGCGCTTCATTGGGTGACCTCCTTGGTTTGCTTGAACCTAATGAAGTACTTAGCCCTATCCAAGCCTCGAAATTTGCCTTGCTTCAAGCTGAGACCGTGTCTGCCAAGGAACTTTGGACAAAAGCTGCGAAGATCCTTACCCCTGCTCAAGTCACTGGCGTGCAAAGCGTATTGGCGTTAAATCACATCGCTCAGGGTAATCCGGCAATAATTCAGGGAGCCAAGGCGCGTCTCAACGATGTTTCTGTAAGCCATGTGGCATCCCCACTTCTTCGCGTTGCTGCACTTGAAGTGGATGATTGGCGTGCTGTGATCAAGGCTGCAAAAATTCCATATAAAAATAGTGCAGAGTTGACATCCAAGGCCCGCGAACTTACTCGGCGCGTCGCTCGATTGATGCCCACTGATTTCTTAATGACCCGTGCTGCGCGTTTGCCAGATCCAAAACTGCTAACAGCTAATCTAAAAAGGCTGGCAAAGCTTCAGAAAGTAAACGAACCGAATGTAATAGGGAAACCGCTTAATAACTTAAAGATAAAGGACATCCCCAGAATTCAACGCAAAAATGTTCGGGCCGCATTTTTAAACCTTCAAAAAACGGTGAATTATTACCCCGGCTTGCAACTCAAAGAATTATTGAATAAAGGTGGTGATTTGACTAGAACGGCAAATGAAATTGAACGCCGAATCGCGGCGATTGGCAAAGTATATAACAACAACTCGGAAACCAATTTTCTCGCTTTGGATTATTTGCCGGAAAGCGACGATGTAAAATCAATCGATTTCGAGGGCGTATCCACGAAAAACCAAAAGCTGGTTTTGCAAACACTAAAAGCCTATCAACGCATATACGGCGTGGCAGGCGATGCCCTTAATGCGAAGGATATTTTAGAGGCTGGTTTTGATTCCGCCGCTTCTATTGATAACGTTACTTTTAGTGAATTTGTGGAAGCGGTTGGACTTGAGGCAAAGGAAGCACACCCAGTTTATCTTGGTGCGAAAGATCGTGTCGTAGATAGCGGATTGCATTATATGGCCATTCATGACTACCTCAAAACCTTGGGCGGGGATATTAAATCTCCAATTTCCACGATTAATAATGTCATGGAAAACAAAAACTATTTAATGAAACTTGATGGTTATGAAGAAATGTTCGGACGACAGACTTTTTGTAACTGTACGAAATGCCAGTCGGTGCTTAGTCCAGCTGCCTATTTTGTGGATTTAATGCATTTTATAGACATGAATGTTACAAGAAATGTGTTTGTTGGCGGAAAGGAGAATCATTCGCTAAAATTAAAAAATCGCCGTGATGATCTTTGGACACTTGAATTAAGCTGCGAGAATACAAATAATGTAATTCCCTCCCTTGAGATTATCAATGAAATCATGGAGAACTCAATTGCGAAGGGCTTGAGTCCCAAGCCCCCTGATGACGACCGGGCGGAAATTCAAAAAAGAACTTATAAGGAACTTGCAAAAACTAAAGACTCCTTTCAGCAGCCTTTTAATTTACCATTGCGGCGCGTGGAGACTTATCTCAAGCATTTTGAACGTACACGAGCAGATGTAGCCTTCGCGATGGGAGCCGATGATGGGTCCTATGCTCGGGCACGCTCAGGGCTTTCCGAAATCGAGCATTCTTTGATCGTTAGAACAAAATCTAATGCTGAACTTACACACCTTTATGGTGATGAAATTGCGAAATCGCTGACCTACACCAAGAAAATCGATATCCAAGCCTTTATGAAATTGACCCATTGGACTCGGGACGAATTGGGCAAGTTGTTTTCCACTAAATTTGTATCTCAGGGGAAAAATATTGATATCAAATCAGAAAAGAGTGATGTTGACAGTGTTCAAAATGACATCGAAAATATATGGGGTTTGGACTACGAAGTGTTAGACCGATTGCATCGATTTACCCGCCTGTGGCGTAAACTTCCGTGGGGCATCATTGACCTCGATCGTGTACTATTTCATCTGCGCTCGGGAGATACACCTGAGTTGGATACGCCTCAGGTAAAGAGTGTCGCTTCCCTTTTGGATATTCAAAAGCGCTTGGCAATTAGCGTAGAAGAACTTTGTGTATTGATAGATAATTTTCCCGATCAATCCTTTGGAGGCGAACTCTCATTGTTTGATCGTTTGTTCAACCGTGAACCCTTTGTAACCCAGGATGGCAGATGGTTTACTAAAGCACCTGCCGGTTCGTCCAATCCAGAGTTCACTCACCCCTCCCTTGGGGATGGGACTTCTATACCTGATAACAGAACTTTGCAACGTCTTCTTGCAGGCTTGCAGATTAGTGATGAGAATTTTGTTCAACTTATCGAAGATTTAGGTCTGGTTCCAACTTCACCTAAGAGGTTTAAACTCACAAACAAAAACCTTTCGTTGCTCTATCGCCACGCTCTTATTATGCGCCTACTCAAGGTATCAGCTCGGCAACTAGCGCAGTTGATGAAACTTGGCAAGATTGGAGCAACGGCACCTTTCCGTGTAACCGATCTCTCGGAGTTGCAAAGCTTGCTGAACTTTTTCGATCAGCTCCAAAAAAGCCCATTCACTCTTGATGACTTAGGCTTTATTACCGACGATACAGTACTACACCCCGAGAATTATCCCGACGTGGTTACGATAAGCACAAATACTGTTTCTGCTGTGCAGACTGAACGAGCGCTCGAGTTTGATGATACGTTCCTCACCCAGCTACAGCGCGTATCAGAGTCGCAATCGGTGGATTTCATTAATGCCAACTTGCCCTCTGCCTTTGAACTCGTACCTGGCACACTGAATAGATGGCGGCTAAAAGGCGGATTTGACCCGATGAACGGTGCACTGATCATTCCCGCGAATATTAGTGTGGATATCAGCCTAGTGCGAAGCCTATTAAGCAGTTTCCTAGCTCCTGGTTCTGCCAATGAATTTGGAGCGGCAGTGCTCACGCTATTACCGCCTTTTACAGAATCGCAATCGCGGGATTTCGTCTCAGGTAGTACAGGCAATTCAAGTGCTAATTCCACTCTCGCATCGCCAGCATTCGAAAAGGTACCTGATTCGCAAAAGTGGAGGTTAAGCCGGGATTTCAAGCCTGCCTCAGGCAAACTCGTGGTCCCTCCCGGTTTGACAATTGATTTGGCACGAGTTCGAGAATTGCTCTACAAATTCCACTCACGCGGTATCCTGCCAGGGCGCATTGCTGCACAATTAAACATAACTGAGCAAAAAATCATGGCGCTTTCTCAATTAGCTGGTGTTGATTTGAAAGCACATAACCCCGCGCTTATGACGGAACTCCAGCCCGATGGGAGCCCTCAAATATTGACGGAGCTTATCCAGAAGTTATTACCATTTGTTGTGTTATTCCGTGACAGTATTTGGGATGAGAGTGAGATCGATTATGTAAATGCCAACCAAGGTAAGTTTTCGCCAGATCCCAAATTTTTATCCACCCAGACCGCTTTCAATCTTGCCGCATATGCTCGCCTCATATCGGTGTCCGAGCCGGATTTTACCCCGGAAAAGTTGCCATCTGATCCTGCGGCTGCAAGATCGATAGTAAAGGATGGGTTGGTAATTGATCCTGCTTTATCAAATGTACAGAAAGAGCAAAAACTCGAAACGATTGCAAGAGCGTTCCGAGTTCCGAAGAGTAGCATTTCAGCATTAATTCATCATCTTGCTTTGCCAAGCGAGATTTTCGAGGCGATAGCAACCATGTCCCGAGCTCTTGCATTCGCTGATTATTTGGGTGTGAGTGGTGAGACGCTGAAGAAGATAGTTCCTGCAATAGTTCCAACGATTTCATCAACAATACCAGCGCCGTCTGATGCTCAGATTGAGGCTGAGTATGACTCATTGCTAAATGCGGCAGAAGGGCTCTTTGGCACCATACGCACCAAATACCCTGATGAAAAGACCTTTGCCGAAAAAATCGAGGGATTTGAAGATGCAATTCGCAGTATAAAACGCGATGGTCTTGTCGAATATTTCATACGCTCTGCCGATCGTGGATTTACTTCGACGAGTGATCTCTACCAGTATTTCCTGATTGATACTCAACTTGAAGGTTGCGCCCGCACCTCGCGCATTGTGGCGGCGAATTCGAGCTTACAGCTATATGTTCACCGCATCCTGATGAATCTGGAACAGGATACGCTTTCAGACAACGATCCTGACCATGTGCAAGTGGATTCCGGTCTAATCCCACCCGATTGGACCTGGCGCAAGAATTACCGTGTGTGGGAAGCCAATCGTAAGGTGTTTCTTTATCCTGAGAACTACATTGAACCAGAATTGCGCGATGACAAGACACCCCTTTTCAAGGAATTGGAGTCCGAACTTCTTCAACAGGAGATCAATGAAGAAAACGTCACCAATGCTTATGCCAAATACCTGACTGGTTACGAGGAAGTGGCTACCCTAAAGATCGTTGGCGCTTTTCATGATATTCGCAGTGTTGATTCCCAGCGAACTGAAGATACGCTCCACCTAATTGGTGTCACGAACGACGATCCTCCCAGCCATTACTATCGTAAGATTGATAATATCCATTCTATGGAACATAACCCCGAGCCTAAATTGGGTGTCTATTACTCTCCTTGGCAAAAGATTCAAGTCCAGATACCAGTAAAGTATGCTTCTCCAGTGATCTTTAACGGCAAGCTGTATCTGTTCTGGGTGGAAATCGTTACAACTTCCAAAACCAAATTGGAAAATGGTGCATCTAACCTTACTGGTTATCAGCATCGGTTTTTGTTGAAAGCGTGTTATCTCAAGCCAGATAGCAGTTGGTCTGCTCCTCAGAAACTAGTATTCATTAACGAAGGTTCATCGCAAGATGCTGTCGATGATCCGCTTGAAACTGTCGACAAAGCCACAGGCAATTCAAATGTGATACTTAGATATCGCGTGCCGAAATATTCATCTGTTAGGGATGTTACTCACTGGGAGCCTATTGATGGGTATACAGTTCAAGGTCCCGAGTGGGATCGTATATATCCAGTTGTCCGAAAGTCGCAAGGAACCGCAAGCTTGTTGATTACCGGCATGAATGGTCTTTTGAATGGCTTTGTTGACCTATATCAACGGCGCCTTCCATTTATTTCAGACGCGAATATGAAATCTTATGTGCCATCAGCCTTGTTGCGGTGGATATTTAGAATATTAAACAATAGCCTAGACGCATATCAGCTTCTTGAGAATAAGTGGACAGGGAACCATCTTTATTGGAGCACACGATATCTCCTAAGGGGCGACACACCTATAGGAGCGGGTCCTTTGCAACTGGCGAATATTATTAATCCATCTGATGCCCTGATTATTAATCGATCTGTCGAAGTAAATGCTGACTTGACCAAAGCAGAAAAAATCGCTGTGGATGCCATACTAGAATTTGATTCGGATATAGTTTTAATACAAAACCTTCCCTTTGCGGGCACAAGCACTACTTACAAGCTCAAACGTCTTGGAACCACCATTCATTCCCAATTAACTGAAATATTATTTGTGAAAGGACTGGCGGGATTGCTGAATACTCAATACCAAGAGGATCTCAAAGAGTCTGGTTTGCCTCTTGCCCTTGCTAATTATTCACCACTTGTCCTGCCAGAGGATCCTGAAGAAGTTGATTTCAGCGGACCATATGGGACCTATTTCCGCGAAATATTTTCCCATATCCCATTTATCATCGCTAACTATCTTAATAGTCAGCAACGATTCTCGTCTTCGCAACATTGGTATCATTACATGTTTAATCCCACGGCTATCGATGATGATCCTGATAAGCGAGTGTGGCGCTATCGCGAGTTCCGTGATCAGGCGAAAATCATCATACAAGCCGGGGCGTTCCGAAAAGCGATCACAGATCCAAATGCACTCGAAGCATACCGACGCGACCCATTCAATCCGCATGCCATTGCCCGCCTGCGACCCGGGGCATACCAAAAATCAATTGTAATGAAGTATATTGATAACTTGTTGG
>Ga0137438_1000180_pt1 | contig 11746 bp, 7 predicted proteins | sample EasRivERMGT157_2_FD_102327 | JGI IMG/M metagenome (GOLD analysis project Ga0137438, IMG submission 102327) | Soil microbial communities from meander-bound floodplain in the East River, Colorado, USA - East River MetaG ERMGT157_2 | ecosystem: Environmental > Terrestrial > Soil > Floodplain ... | reverse complement strand
TCACGGTGCTGACGTGGATCTCGGGGAGCTCGGTCCGCAGCTCGAGGCGGAGCGCCGTCATGAGCGAGTTGACGGCGGCCTTGGCCGCGCTGTAGGCGCTGCGCATCGGCGCCATCGAGATCCGGCCGAGCATCGAGGATACGGTGATCAGGTGGCCGCGCTTGCGGTCGCGGAAGTGCGGCAGCACGGCCTGGATGCCGTAGAGCACCGACTTGACGTTGGTGGCGATCATGTCATCGACGTCGGCGTCGGTGAGCTGGGTGACGCTGCGGGTGATGCCGCGCCCGGCGTTGCCGACCCAGACGTCGATCTGGCCGAACTGCGCGAGGGCGCGGTCGCGCAGCCGCTCGACGTCGCCGCGCACGGTGACGTCGGTGACGACCGCGAGGGGGTTGCCGGCCAGGCGGGCCGCGACCGCCGAGAGCTCCGGCGCGCGGCGTGCGGCGAGGACGAGGCCCTTGGGCCCGCGTGCGGCGAGCGCCTCGGCGAGGGCGGCGCCGATGCCCGACGACGCTCCGGTGATGACGATGACCTTGTCTTTCATGGCGATATCCTGGGAGTCTGGTGTCAAAGTCGAAGATCGATCACTTACAGATCGAGGGATCGATCAGTTACCTGCGATTTCGAGCGATCCGAGCGCGTTAAACACCAGTTCCTAGGGCGAGCCGCTGGATGTCCATGCGGGCCGGGACGATCCCTCCCCGGGTATCTCCATTCGGTCTGGGTTTCTCAGTAGTTACCGATCGCTGGTTCCGGACACCGGGCGAACTTCTGTATATGAACAGATGTACAGTATGAGCGCGGAACGGCTCCATGCGCATCGCGTGCCTCGATCTACCGGCGTTCCCGCTCCAGCTGGTGTGGCGGCAGGAGCCGGCGTGGCGCGCGTCGCCCGTCGTCGTGATCGATAGCGATCGGCCGCAGGGCGAGGTGCTGTGGGCATGCGAGCGGGCGCGGGCGGAGGGCGTGCTGGTCGGCCAGCGCTACGCGCACGCGCTGTCTTTGTGCGGTGGGCTGCGGGCGCGGGTCGTGCCGAGCGAGCAGATCGCCGAGGCGATCACCGAGCTGCGCACGGCGCTGCATCGATTCTCACCCGGCGTCGAGCCCGGTGAGCCGGGCACGTTCTGGCTCGATGGCGAGGGCCTCGAGCGCGTGTTCCCCGAGGTGCGCGGGCCATCGGTGGGCGGGCCGCACGGCAGCGCGTGGGGCATGGCGATCGCGCAGGTGCTCGGCGAGCTGGGGTATTGCGGCGCGGTCGTGGTCGGGTTCTCGCGGTTCGCGACCTACGCGATCGCGCGGGCGACGCGGCTCGGGGTGACGGTGTTGCGCAGCGACGCCGACGAGCGCGCCATGGCGAGCCAGGTCCCGCTCGCGCGGCTCGACGTCGAGCCCAGGCTGCGCGAGGCGCTCGGCCGGCTCGGCGTCACACGGGTCGGCGAGATGGTGCGCCTGCCGGCCGGCGGGATCCTCGAGCGGTTCGGCCGCGACGCGCACCGCTTGTACCAGCTCGCAGCCGGTGAGCGCTGGGATCCGCTGGTGCCGGTGGCGCCACCCGAGGCGCCCGACGAGCGGATCTTGCTCGACGACGACGAGGATGACGTCGAGCGCCTGGTGTTCGCCAGCAAGGCGCCGATCGATCGCCTGCTCGAACGGCTCGCCGCGCGCGGCCACGCGCTGACCGCGCTGCACCTCGAGCTCTCGCTCAAGCACGCGGTCGGCCAGATCTCGGTGCGCGCCGATTGCATCAAGCCGGCGGCGCCGAGCCTCGACGGTCGCGTGCTGCTCCGCCTGGTCCACCTGCGGCTCACCGGCATGCCGCCGGTGGCGCCGGTCAACGCGGTCCGCGTGTGGGCCGAAGACGTCGCCGCGACCCGCGAGCAGCTCGCGCTGTTCGCGCACAAGCCGCGCCGCGATCTGCGCGCCGCCGACGAAGCGATCGCGCGCGTGCGCGCCGAGCTCGGCGATGATGCCGTGGTCTGCGCCGTGCTGCGCGACGGTCACCTGCCCGAGGCGAGCTTTGGCTGGGAGCGGCTGGTCCACATCGCGGCGGCCAGGCCGCCGGCCGACCGGCACGCCGTGCGCCCGCTGGTCCGCCGCGTGTTCACGCGCCCGCAGCAGCTGCCGTCGCAGACCCGGATGGGGCGCGACGATGGCTGGCTGCTGTCGGGCCTCGAGCACGGCGCGGTCGTCCGCATCCTCGGACCCTACGTCGTGTCCGGCGGCTGGTGGACCCACGAGCTGCACCGCGAGTATCACTTCGCCGAGCTGCGCCGCGGCGACTGCATGTGGGTCTACTTCGATCGCAACCGTCGCCGCTGGTTCTGGCAAGGCGCGGTCGAGTGACCCGGATCCACGACGGGTGCGTCGCGGTTCGCGGTCGAGAATTTCGCCCGGCGTTCGTCATCGTCCAAGGTGCCGGAGGACGGGGACGCGCTGCCAGTGGGTATCGAGCGCAGCGCGCATGGTTGGCGGTGCGTCGGGCTCCACATATCGCCACGCATCTCTTGCTCGGATGATTCCGGCCATCAGCTCTTCGCGGGCCCAGGACTGCCCGGACTTTTCGACATGCGCCGCAAGCACGTGAGTGTCGAGCAACGCGAAGCGATGTTCGCCGCCGACCCGGAGGGCGAGCAACGGACCTCCGGCCCTTTCGGGATGTTCCCATCCCAGCCGCTGTGCCCAGGAGATGGTGGCCACGAGGTCGTAGCAAGGCGTGAGCGTCGGCCGGGTCTTGTTGCCCCAGAGCAGGCTCCAGTTCTTCAGGTGAGCATCGCCATTGCCGGACGCGATCGTGAAGCCAACCCGGCGCGCCATCTCCCGGCCGCTGGCTTCCCCGCAGACGTCCGTGACGAACCGGAGCGCACCATCGAGGCTTACGTGCGGAGCCATATCACCATACTTGTTCATCGGCGGCAGGTTGAGCGCCTGGCAGAGATCCTCCTGGTGAAGCTTGCTGCCATCGTCCTCGCGGTCGAACCGCTTCACCGCGAAGGCGTGGGTCGCGCCCTCCTCGATCCACCCGGCGGGGATCCCGATCAAGCGGTCGATCGGGACGATGAAGTGCGGAGGAACGTCAAAGCCTGCCCGCTGCGCCCACGTCATCGTCGCCTGTTCGACCGCGGGGAGCTCGGCGTACTCCATCCCGGGGAGCTTGACGATCCACTGCCCGCCCGCGCTGCGTGCCGGAAGTGTCAGGCGCTCCTTGACCATCGACATCGAGAACTTCAGCTGCATCCCGGCGAGCGAGGACAGATGCTGGATCAGCTGCAACGACGTCGGCCGGGCATCGTCTGCGTCGTAGTGATCCTCGCCGGCATCGCCCTCGGGAGCTGCGCTGGACGGCACCTCGACGGCTCCCGTCAGGTCACGTCCCAGCGCTCCGAGCAGTGCGAAGGACTGGCCATCGCGAAGGCCATGTGCGGCGCACAGGCGCCGTCTCAGCTCACTCCCTGACTCGGGCAATAGGTTCTCGAACCAGGGCATAAGCCCGGTGCCTTGCTGCCTCGGGCCTGGGTTCCGCAAGAAGTCCGTCCCGAGTCGTGGGCGTTGCCCCTCGGCTTCCCACGCTCGTTCTGGTAACCACCGCGTGAGACCATCACGAGTCTGGATGAGCTCGCCGACGTGTCGGCCGGGAAGCCTGACGGACAGCGTCTTGTCCTTCATGCGTCCACAGGGCCGAGGTCATCGTAGTAGCTGGTGACCGGAAACAGGCGCGGCTCGCCAAGGCCCGTGCGATGGGCCAGGAACGCTGCCACCTCGGCGCGGAGGCGTGCAGCGCGGTGCATCAAGAATGCGGGGAGATCGTTCTGCAACGCGATGAACGCCGGGCCATCGATCAAGTGACTCTCCAGTGCTTCGCGGTCCACGTCCCAGGTCCAGCTCAGAAACTCGGCGCTCAGGCCCGTGTGACGCGCATCGAGCAACGCTCGGTTCGCCGCCGTCCGGGCGAGGACCTGTGCGGTCTCAGGGAAGCTCTTCCAGGAAGCGCTGCGCACGATCTCTCTCGCCACGCGTGCGCCCGTGGAGACCAGGGCCTGCCACGAAACCGGCCCCGTGCGATCTCGTGGAACCCGCGAGAGCAACGCGAGGAGCTCCACCCGGCTCGCGGCGTGGTTGGCATGGAAGCGCTCGAGCGACCATTCGCGGCTGACGGGCTCACCGACCTCCGCGAGGAGGCTGCGAAGCGAACCCTCCATGCTCTCGGCCCGGATCTCGCGAACCTGAAGCCGCATCGCGGAGACCGCGGCACGCTGGTGGACCCCCGTGGCGACGCCACGCCAGAGCCAGCGAGACAGCTCGCGTCGGGTCGTTCGGTCCGGTTCGGGAAACAGATGAAACCACCGAGCGAGGAGCACGAAGACGACCGGGTATGGGATGAACGCGTACGCCGGGATGCCGGCGCCGGGCTCCTCGGCATCGAGGGGAGCTTGCAGAAACGCGACGGTCCTCCGGAGAGCTTCGCTCGCGTCACCGGCGTCCACGAGGTTGGCCGCCGCCTCCTCGCCGAGGTTCTCCAGCCGCTTCGAAGGGCCGAGCCCGCTCATGGCGAGCAGTGCCTTCAACGCTTCGGGGCGCGGAACCTGGCCAAAGCCGTCGAGATCACATGCGGCCTGGAGGGTGGCCAGATCAAGCCTGCCAGACCCTGCGCCGGGTCGGTTCCCGGCCTCGCTGCCCAGCAGCGCTTGAAACACCTCATCCGCCCGCATGCGAACGCCGGTGCTGTTGAGGCGGGCGAACACGCCGCGAAGCGCGTCGACGTCGTCTGTCTCCATCAGGTAGCCCGGGAGCTCGTAGTCGAGGAGGCGCTGTTGGACGTCCTCGACGCGGCTCTGTTCGCTCTCGCTCAGGTCGCAGGTGCGAAACCACTTGCCGAGCCGGCGGATGTCACCAAGCGCCGAGAGCGGCACATGCCGCCTGACATCCGGGGCGTCAGGCGGCACCGAGGTGAATTGATTGGTCGTCGGATCGAAGTAGATCGCCCACCGCGGATCCCCGCCCTGATCGAGGTCGAGCAACGCGGCCGCGAGCGCCGTAGTGCGCTGCTGGCCATCGACGATGAACCAGCCATCTGGTACGGCCGGGGCGTTGATCCGCGCGCTGCCGATGTGAAGCGCTGGATCGGCTGAGAAGGCCTGCTTCCAGAACAGCAGGGATCCAATCGGGTATCCCTTGAGGATGCTGTCGAACAGCCTGACCACCTCCGCCGAGGTCCAGCGCAGCGGTCGCTGGAACGAGGGCACCCGGATCTCGCCGGCCTGAACGCGGCCGAGGATCTTTCGCACCGTGAGCGAGAAGGCGGTCGGCGGCTTGTCAAGAGGGACGTAGAGGCTCGGCCTGCTCGGACTCGCCTCCTCCTCCGGCTGCCGATCGGTTTGTCCATCGGGCTCCACGGATGGCAGTCTGCCAGAGACGAGAGGATCCGGGAAGTTCTGCCGGCGTTGTGCGACCGGCTGGCCGACCTGCCGGAGCTGGTGACTCACCTCCTCGCGCGGCTCGCGGCGCCCGCCGATCACGTGGCGCAGCTCAGCTCAGCGGAGCACCTGGAGGAGCTCGCGAGATCTGCGTGGCCGGGCAACATCCGCGAGCTGCGCAACCACTTCGAGCAATGCCTGGTGTTCGGGGTTCCGAGTGGCCCGGGCTTCCGGACCGGCGTGATCGGCGCCAGCGGTTCGAGTGGAGCGAGCGAGCCGCCACCGCGTGGCCGCGGCGCTCGAGCTCGCGAGCCTGTGCTGGGGCGCACTCAAGGACAGCCTCGTCCAGCGCTTCGCCGAAGCCGGCCAGGTGTACCGTCGCAACACCTGCCCGCTGCTCACGCAGCGCAAGGCGCTGTAAGCGGTGACGTCGAAACAGTGCAACAAGGAGAAGCCATGAAGTCACTCAACAATCTTGTCCCGTTCAGCCTCGTGCTCGCCTTCGCGCTCGCGCCCGCTCCGGTTCACGCCCAGACCGTCGAGGAGAAGATGCAGCGCAAGGAGGAAGACGAGTTCCTCCAGAAGGCGGTGACCGCCGCCAACGAGGCCTGCAAGTCGAAGATCGCCGGTGCCGGAGACTGGAAGACGTTCAACGGCAAGCTCAAGAACGGCGGGCTCCACGTCTCGACGAACTGCGGGCAGGCGATCGAGGGACTGCAGAGCCTGTGCAACGGCGCCGACGACGAGATCCGCGGCGTGGTGCGCAAGGGCATCAAGACGATCCAGTGCCGCGGGACTGCGGAAGAGACCGTGCTCGAGCTCAAGGGCACGACGCTCGTGATCACGACCAGCGTCGATCAGAAGCGAACCGGGGTAAATTACTTTGCGAAGCAGTTCCTGATGAAGAACCTCAAGTAGCCCGCGGGAATGACGTTCCTGTGTCGGCACTGCGTTAGCGGCTGGACATGGCATCATCGCCGCGTGAACAACGCCCGGTAGTGAGCCTCCATGGCAACCTGGGTCAGGCTCTTGCAGATGTCATGGAGCGACGATCGTCACCGCGTACAGCGCGAACGCGCGGTCGGCGCTGAGGATCGGTAGCGCTTCGAGCTGCGCCTGGGCGACCAGCAGCCGATCGAACGGATCGCGGTGATGCGGCGGCAGGCTCTCGACGTGCAACGCGTGCGCGTGCTCGATCGCGAGGCCGATCACGCCGCTCGAGCGTAGCCGCGACGGCACATAGCTCGACGGCGGCTCCGGCAGCGGCAGCTTTCCGAGTGCATACTTGATCGCGATCTCCCACGAGCTCGCGGCCGACAGGAAGAGCTCGTTGTCGGGATCGAGCAGGAGCTTGCGAGTCTCGGAGCTGAATCGATCGGGCTCGGCCTGCATCCACAACCAGCACTGCGTGTCGACGAGGACCCTCACCGCTCGAAGTCCGCCAGGACGTCCTCGGGGAGCGGGTGATCGAAGTCGGAAGGCACGGTGAACACCCCCTGGTCGCGTCCGAGTTGACGCGTGACCGGGGCGCCGATCGGAACGAGTCGCGCGATCGGCTTGCCGGCGCGAGAGATCACGATCTCTTCTCCCGAGGCGACGCGGTTGAGGAGTCGCGAGAGGTGTGTCTTCGCTTCGTGGATGTTGACTTCCTTCACTTCGATCAGACTAGACTAAGGACTTAGTTCAATCAAGAACAGTATAACTAGCTGATCTTACTTGCCACGCTTGGCGGGCTTGCGCGGGCGCGGGAGCCGGTAGCGCTCGAGGCGATAGATCAGCGTGCGGCGCGACATGCCGAGCATCGCGGCGGCCTTGGTCTGGTTGCCGCGGCACAGCTCGAGCGCCCCGATGATGCGATCGCGCTCGGCATCGCCGGGGTACAGCGCGTCGAGGCCGCGGCCGGCCAGCGCCGGATCGTCGAGGTCGACCTGGGCCGTGAGATCCGCGCGCTCGTCGTCATCGCCGCCCAGGGTCGTGGGCTCGGCGGCAGCGGCTCCCGTGGCGCTGGCGCGGAACGCGGGGTAGGTCGCCTGCATCTTCTCGACCGGGAGGTGCTCGGGGCGGATCACGCCGTCGCTGCACAGCAGCACCGCGCGCTCGATGACGTTGCGCAGCTCGCGGATGTTGCCCGGCCACGAGTAGGCCTCGAGCAGCGCCAGCGCGTCGCGGCTGATCTGCGGCCTGGCGCCGCTCTGGGTCGACGCGTTCGCGAGGAACGACTGCGCGAGCGGCACGATCTCGGTCACCCGGTCGCGGAGCGGCGGGATCACGAGGGTGATCCCGGCGAGCCGGTAGTAGAGGTCCTGGCGGAACCGGCCGCGCGCGATGTCCTGCTCGAGGTCGCGGTTGGTCGCGGCGACGAACCGCACGTCGATCGGCGTGCCCTTGAGGCCGCCGACCCGCAGCGCGACGCGCTCCTCGAGGACGCGCAGCAGCTTGACCTGCAGGGCCGGCGAGATCTCGCCGATCTCGTCGAGGAACACCGTGCCGCCGTTCGCGGTCTCGAGCAGGCCGGGCTTGGTCGCGACCGCGCCGGTGAACGCGCCCTTCTCGTGGCCGAACAGCTCGCTCTCGAGCAGGCTCTCGGTGACCGCCGCGCAGTTGAGGCGGAGGAACGGCATGGCGGTGCGCGGCGAGCGGCGATGCACCAGGTCGGCGAGGACCTCCTTGCCGACCCCGGTCTCGCCGAGCAGCAGCACCGAGAGCGTGCCCGCCGCGACCCGGTCGATCACGCGGCGCAGCTGGATCATCGCGCGATCCTCGACGATGAACCCGCTCGCCGTGATCGCCGCGCCCGGCCGCGCGTGGGCCGACGCGTGGGCGAGCAGCTGGTCGGGGCTGCGGCCATCGCGCGGGAAGCACGCCACACCGGAGCGCGCCGGGACGCCGTGGCGGTGCAGCTGATCGACGATCGCGGCGGCGCGGAGCTCGGCGGCGGCCGCGCCGGTATCGACCAGCAGGACCTCGTACTCGCCGGCGCCGTACTCGCCCGCGACGTCGATCTGGCGGACCTGCTCGGCGAGCGTCGCCTGGATCGCCTCGATCGGAGGCCTGGCGTCGCAGTGGAGGAACACGACCGAGAACGCGGTGCCGTCGCTCGCGCGCGCGCACTCGTCGGCGAGCCGGCCCTCGAAGTAGCCGTGCGACCACAACCGGCGCGGCGTCATCGCGACCGTCCGGCGCTGGATCAGGATCGACACGCTGCCGAGCTCGATGACCTCGCCTTGCCGGACGCGGGTCGAGACGTGGGGCGCGATCAGCTCGCCCGCGACGCGGGTGCCGTTGACGCTGTCGAGATCCTCGATCGCGAGCGGGTCACCGAGCTGGAGCCTCGCGTGCTGCCGGCTGATCGACTTGTCGAAGATCGCGATGTCGCAGCTCGCCGACCGGCCGATGGTGACCGAGCCGGTCTGGGGCAGCGGGTGGGTGGCAAGCTGGCCCTCGCCGAGCACCACGAGCGATTGCCCGGCGCGTTCCTGGTCCGTGCCGCGCGAAGGAGGCAGCACGATCCGCGTCGCGGAGGAGTCGATCATCACGGGTGAACCGTCGTGTTACGCAACAGGCGGGCCGGCTCCAAGCCTGCGCACCCTGGCGAGCCGCTCAGACAATCTTGCACAATCTTGCACGATCCTGCGCGATCGATTGCGCGATCTCGTGCAAGTATGTGCAAGCTCGCGTCGTGAGCGATTGCTCACAACGAGCCCGAGCGCCGGGCGCGGTGCGCAACTCAGCCCGCCCGCGCCCAGGCGCGGGGGTCGAATGCCCCGAGGGGAGCGGAAACGAGCTGGCCGCGCTACCCCGAGGGAGCCGCGCTGCCCCGAGGGGAGCGGAAACGAGCTGGCCGCGCTGCCCCGAGGGGAGTCGAACGAGCTGGCCGCGCCGGCCGCGCCGAGCCGACTCCAGGCGACCTGCCGCGGATCGCGCTACTGCACGTGATAGGTCGCGGTCAGGTAGCCGAAGATCCCGGGGACGTCGTAGGTCGCACCGTTGAAGCCGTTGAGCGAGCACGAGTAGCAGGTCGGCGGATCGACGTTGAACACGTTGTTCACGCCCGCCGTGATGGCGAGCCGGCGATCGAACTCGGGCGACCACACCACCTGGACATCGTTGTACACGGTGGGCCGCAGGTGGTTGCTCGACAGGTCGTCGTTGGTCGGGTTGGGATCCGAGCAGGTCCCCGGGAAGTTCGTCAGGCCGCGGCACTGCTCGGTCAGCGAGTGGATGTAACGGCTCGTCACCGTGAGCTCGAGCTGCTTGGTGAGAAGCCCGATCGCGAGGTTCGACTTGAACCGCGGGAACGCGCGCTCCGGCGTCCCGGCGATCGTGCCGGTGTGGTCGATGGTCTGCAGCCCGGTGCCGCTCGGCACGCGCTCCTCGTAGGCGAGCAGGAAGCTGGTCTGCGAGCTCGCGCGGAGCCGGCCCCACGGAAACCGCGGCGACCGGTAGGCGATGGTCAGGTCGAGCCCGCGGCTGTTGATCCCACCGATGTTCTGCAGCGCGTTGTCGAACGAGAAGATCGTGCCCTGCGCGTTGCGCTTGATGCCCGCGCAGTAGGAGTCGTTACCGCCGGCGACGCACTGGTCGAGCTGGTACTGGGCGTCGAGCGCCGAGATCGCGGCGTCGAGCCGGATGTCGTAGTAGGCGAGCTCGAAGTCGAAGGTGTCGACCCACGGCTTGTCCTGCAGCGCCGCCGGGCTGTAGGCCACGCTGACGTTGAAGCTGTTCGAGGTCTCGGGCTGGAGCGCGCGGTTGCCGCCCGTGGCCACCGAGATCTGCGGGTTGAGCTGCTCGTAGCTGCCGTCGGCGGGCAGGCCGAGCGCGATGCAGCGATTTTTGACCGTCTCGGGCACCTCGGGGCGGTTGAAGTCGCTGCACGGGTCGGTCAACGTCGCGTCGAACCGCGACTTGCTGCCGAACAGCTCGCCGATGCTGGGCGCCCGGAACCCGCTGGCGAAGCTGCCGCGCAGGATCAGATCCTTGGTCGGCTTCCAGCGCGCGCCGACCTTGCCGCTGACGTTGGGATCCAGGAACGAGTACTTCGACACGCGGGCCGCCGCGTTGACGTCGAGCAGCTCGGCGCCCGGCTTGCCGGCGACCAGCGGCACGCGCAGCTCGGCGTAGGCCTCGCTGACCGAGTAGTGGCCGGACAGCGGCTGCGACGGCACGTCCGCGCCGTCGCCGGCGGCGACCACCGCGTCGGGCTCGTAGAACCCGTTGAGCCGGCGGTGCTCGACGCCGACCGCGGCCGCCAGCCAGCCGCCGGGGAGCTTCACGAGGTTGCCGGTGAGGTTGGCGACCGCGTCGACCAGCGTCTGCTCCGAGACGTCGTGCTCGGTGAACGTGGTGAACGCGAGCATCTCCTTGGTGATCGTGCCTTTGCCGTCGGCGCCCTGGCCGCCGAAGATGTTGAACGGGACGCAGTTGGGCTGCCCCGGGTTGGCCATCGTGCCGCAGTGGAGGTTGCCGTCGGCGTCCTTGAACGCCGGCCCGAGCGCTTCCTCCAGCTTGGCCGAGTTGAACGAGTTGTTGCGGCGCTGCTCGCCGCGGTTGATCCCGTAGGCCACGGTGGCGTCCCAGTTGAACCGCTGGTTATCGACGCTGAAGTGGCCGTCGAACCCGCCGGACGTGTAGAACGTGTTGACGTTCTGCTCGAACGTGCGCGGGCCGGCCTCGATGGGGCGCCGCGTGACGACGTACGGGTTGGTGTTGGCGTCGAGCGTGAAGCCGAACGGGTTGTACGGGTTGGTCGCGTCGATGCTGATGTGATCGAGCCGGTTGCCGTTGCCGGCCTGCGGCCCGATGAACAGCGGCTCGGGAGCGGCCTGGTTGACCGACTGCCGGTTGGTGAACGACGCCTTGCCGCGGATGTTGATCTCGGGCGACAGCTTGTAGGTCACCGCGCTGTACGCGCCGAGCCGCTGCGACGGCGTCTCGACCAGGTTGTACGGCGAGAAGTTGAAGCGGTCCGCCGCGTGGAAGGTGTGGTAGTCGGTCGGGAACTGCGGGGTCCCGACCCCGTTGTTGAGCGTGAGGTCGAGGCTGTTGTGGGTGATCGGGTCGTCGAACAGCGCGCGGCCCTGCGGCGTGGCCGACGAGCACCCGGCCTCGCAGTTGTCGAGGGTCGGGATCGGCGAGTTCGACAGCGAGCGGTCGGCCGACTTCACCGAGCGCTGGTCGAGGAACGAGGCGCCGAACACCATCGAGATCTTCTCGGTGGAGCTGCCCCACGACACGTCGTACTTCTGGACGAAGCCGTCGCCGTGGTTGAACCCGCCGGTATAGGCGTTCGCCGACACGCCGCTGAACTCCTTGCGCGTGATGATGTTGATGACGCC
>Ga0137438_1000179_pt1 | contig 11776 bp, 12 predicted proteins | sample EasRivERMGT157_2_FD_102327 | JGI IMG/M metagenome (GOLD analysis project Ga0137438, IMG submission 102327) | Soil microbial communities from meander-bound floodplain in the East River, Colorado, USA - East River MetaG ERMGT157_2 | ecosystem: Environmental > Terrestrial > Soil > Floodplain ... | reverse complement strand
TTCGGCCAGGGATCGGGAAAGAAAATGTGCACGCCGGAGAGCGCGTCGGGGGCGATCATCGCCTGCAGCACTTCGACGGCATCGTGCTGGATGATGCGCACGTTGGGAAGGCCCAGTTCGCCGATGCGCTTAAGCAAACTTCCCACCCCGGGCGTATGTACCTCGATGCCGAGATAGTCATTCTCCGGATGCGCCTGCGCGATCTCCGCCGTGGTCTCGCCCATGCCGAAACCGATTTCGAGGATCTTCGGCGCGGCGCGGCCGAACAGGCGCCCAAGGTCGAGCGCCTGCGGCGCGAATGGCACGCCATAGACCGGCAACAGATTGTCGTGCGCGCGCCGCTGGGCGTTGGACACGCGCCCCTGGCGCAAAACGAAACTGCGGATGCCGTGCCGTTCCGGCAAGGGCGGGACGGGGCTACGCCGTCTTGGGCGAAATCAGCCCGCCGGCGGGAGAGCTCGGGGCGGCAGCGTAAAATTTCTTCGGCATGCGGCCGGCGAGGAAGGCCTCGCGCCCGGCCTCGACGCCTTTGCGCATCGCCTGAGCCATCAGCACCGGATTCTGCGCCGCGGCGATCGCGGTGTTCATCAGCACCGCATCGCAGCCGAGCTCCATGGCGATGGCGGCATCCGAGGCGGTCCCGACACCGGCATCGACCACCACCGGCACTTTTGCGTTGTCGACGATGAGCTGCAGGTTCCAGGGATTGAGGATGCCCATGCCCGAGCCGATGAGCGAAGCGAGCGGCATCACCGCCACGCAGCCGATGTCCTCGAGCTGCCTGGCGATGATCGGATCGTCGCTGGTGTAGACCATCACCTTGAAGCCGTCCTTCACCAGCGTCTGGGCGGCGAGCAGCGTTTCCACCATGTTCGGATACAGCGACTTCGGATCGCCCAGCACTTCGAGCTTGACCAGGTCGTGGCCATCGAGCAGCTCGCGCGCAAGGCGCAGCGTGCGCACCGCATCCTCGGCGGTGTAGCAGCCGGCGGTGTTGGGGAGGATGGTGAAGCGGGAGGGCGGCAGCGCATCGAGCAGCGAGGGCTCGCCCTTGTTCTGGCCGATGTTGGTGCGGCGGATGGCGACGGTGACGATCTCGGCGCCGCTCGCCTCGACCGCGCGCCGGGTCTCGTCGAAGTCCTTGTACTTGCCGGTGCCGATCAACAGGCGCGAGCGATAGGATATTCCGGCGATGACGAGCGCGTCGGCGGCGGTCTGGCCGGGCAGGCGGGTCGGGGCGTTCATCAGCCGCCGCCCACCGCGACCACGATCTCGAGCCGGTCGCCGTCGGTCAGCCGGGTCTCGGCGTAGCGGCTGCGCGGCACGATTTCGCCGTTTCTTTCCACCGCCACGCGCTTGCCGGTGAGTTGCAGCGACTCGAGCAGCCGCACCACGCTGGCGCCGGGATCGACACTCTGGACTTGGCCGTTGACGGAGAGCTGGATCATCTTTGAAACCCGGAGGGGAACCGGTAAAATCATCTTACCACGCGGGTCGTGCTCAATGGTAGAACGAAGCCTTCCCGGGTCTTGCACGCGAGGCCCGGCATCGCGCCACCCGGAGGCCGTGTCAGCCCCATTCCTATCGGACGGATTCCCGTGATCGAAAACCCGACCCCGCGCGAGACCTCGATCTCGGCCGTTCCGGCAAGAGAGAGAGGGGCCGCGTCGGCGTGGAAGCCATTCCCCGCCCTTGCTCTCGCCACCCTCTTCGTTGCGGGCTGCGCGACCGAACGCATCGGGCAGGACGCGTACTCCTCCGGGACCGAGGAGATCGTCGTTCGCGCGATCGGCTACGACGACAAGGGACTGCCGCTTCGCTCTGAGCCGCTCGCGGAGCGTCCGTCCAGATTGGACGAACATTTCACCGTGGTGCGCCTGCTGCGGGACCGGCCGCTGATCAGCTACGACATCGTCGTGGCCAAACAGAAGCCGGACTTCGCCAAGCCGCTGCAGGCGGTCTATGAGTGGACGGGCAGGGGATTCACGCTGGGTGCGAACGTCACCGGCGCCATGGCGAACGGCAACGTGCGGATTCAGGCGCAAAACAATGAGGGGGCTTTTTTTGTACTGGCGCTCGTCGTCACGCCCATCGTCGCGGGCACCGCAGGGGGGTTCATAGTGGGCATCGCCGACGGGGTCAGGCAGACCGGCCTGGAACTGAGCAAGGTGGTCGTCCCTGGAGAAGAGGTGATCACCTGCACCCTGTTCGACTACGACAACTCGAATCGGCTGGTGCGCATGCGCATGCTCTCGCCCGATCGTCGCCGGGAACTGGTGCGGACCGAGTTCGCCTATGAGGGAAGCGCCACGGTACCGTTCAGGACGGTGGTCAAGAGCCTGGCCGAGGGAAAGGAGCGGGACATCCGGTAGGGCGAGCGAACATCCTGCGTGCAGCCCGTGCAATTCTGCAACAGCTTCCTAATCTGTTTTCCGCAGTTCAAAACCCGAGTAGAAAATACGCTTTCCAGTCTTATCCCGGGCCATGCGAATGGATTCCCCCCGGCCGGAACCCAGGCCGGAAATCACCGCTTCGGTGTCCGAGACGGGATCGATCCCCACCCGGAGCACGATCCCCGGCATTTCCGCGAATGTGGATTCGCCGATGAATATGCCGTCTTCGTACTGCAACGAGAGATGGCCGGGGGTTGGACCCTTGTCAGGATTCACCAATTCATATTTTCCAACGTAATCCATCAGCCATTTCTGGTTCGGGGACTTGCGCAATTTCTCGCCCAGCACGGTGGTTTCATTGCCGATCCTGCCGATCAGCACGTCACGGCCTGCAATCTGGTTCATGGAAAAGTGAACGTCGTCCAGGGCACTGAGGCTGATGGGTATGAGTCCCAGGAATTTGTATTTGACCCCGAACCACCCGTCACTCTGGGGCGGCAACTGGAAGCTGTGTCCCATCACATCGGCATTGAGATCGCCGAACCGATGGCTTACCTTGACCAGCCCGACCACGGTGTCGAAATAGCCGGTGTAGGCATCCACGGACCGAGACGTGAGGGAACCGGGCGCGCGGACGGTTTCATGTTTCTCCGGCTGCGCGATGCCGGTCTTGGCCTCCAGCAGCAATTTCAGGGCTTCTGCGGCAACCTTGTCCACAACCCGGCGCGCGCTGGCGGAATTCGCTGCCACCACGACTCCAAGCTTGTGTTCCGGCAGGGTGATCAGCACGCTGTGGAAATCCAGCAGGGATCCCCAGTGACCCGCCACGACACCGCCGTTTTCTACTTCGAAACCGCTGAGCATCCATCCCAGGCCCACGCGCAAGTTGAGATCCAGCGGTATTCTGGCGTTCTGGGGGCGAAACATTTCGGCCAGGGTTTCCGGCCTGAGTATCTGCCGGTCGCCAACGCGGCCATCGGCAAACACCATCTTCATGAAACTCCCGAGGTCCAGCACGGTGGATACCAGGCCGCCGGAAGGAAGGTCGCGCAAGGACAGCGGTTCCGATACCTTGCCGGCACGATAGCCCTTGATGGCCGGCTGCGAAGCAAAATAGGAATCCTGCATTCCCAAGGGCTGGAAGAAGGATTGCTCGATGTAGCGGCTGTAATCCTGACCGCTGGTCTGCTCGATCGCGGCTCCCAGCAAGGTCATGCCGAGGTTGGAGTAGGCCCAGATGAAATTGGGCGGGTAGGCAACATATTCGTCCTTGATGTCCTCGACCAGCGTAGTGAAATATTTTGGCGTCCCGTCCACCATGCCTTTGAGAAAATTGTAGGGCAGGCCGGAGTGATGGGACATGATGTTGCGCGGTGTGACCGGTTCCCCGCCGGGGAATCTCGATCTGATGGAAAACTTCGGCAGATAGCGCGACAGGGGCTGGTCAATATCCATTTGACCGCGCTCGGCCATCTGCATCGCCGCCGACGCCGTCAGCAGCTTGGCGATGGAACTCATGCGATAAGAGGTTTTGGGCGTGGCAGGAACCTTGTTTTCTGCGTCGCTGTACCCAAACCCCGCTGCCCATACCAGCCTCTGATCGTTCACCAGGGCGATGCTCAATCCTGTTACATCGTTGTCCGCCATTTCCTTTTCAATCAGCCAGGCCAGGTAATGCCGGGCGTAAGCGTAATCTTCAGGGGGCGATTTGACCGGCTTGACGGGAGCGGTGGTGGAACAGGCCGAGAGCATCAGGGCAGCCAGGAAGAAAACAGGAAAACGTGGGAGCATGATTTTTAGACGGATGGGGATCAGGGAACGGATGGACGGACAGGAAATTCGACGATTCAATCGACGGATGCAACCGCGCCAGTCGAAGTATCTTAGGCATCGATGCTTCGGTCAAGCAGCCATTTCCGGCAACGGATGTCCGTACGTGCCTTGGACGACCCGCAACGGTAAGCGTACGGCTGTCGGAAGCGTAATTTGATGCGGGAAGTGTTTTCCCCGTAGAATCCGCAACTCATGCGGGCGTAGTTCAATGGCAGAACGAGAGCTTCCCATGCTCAAAATGAGGGTTCGATTCCCTCCGCCCGCTCCACGGCCCCACATAGGTTCCAGGCGATCCGGGTCGCTGAAGGTCGATCAGCCGAAATGCAGGCTTGTTTATGAGAAAAGAAGAGGCTGATTGGATCAACCGGTGCCTGCGCGCCCATGTTCTGCATTCTTCTCCGGGGCCAGGACAGACGGAAGCCGTCGCTATCAATCTCGGCAGCGGCGATGTCGAGGCGCAGAAAAAACAGAAACCCTGGGTCCATGCCCAGACCATTGCGCCATTGGAACAGGCGGGATTCAGGGTGGTGCATTCGGATTTGCGGATGTCTCCGGGAGTCGATCTGGTCGGAGATTTGACCGATCCGGCGTTTCATGCGGATCTGAAACGATTGCAGCCCCGGCTTGTCTATTGCTGCAATGTTCTGGAGCATTTGCCGCAAAAGGTTCTTCGGAAGGTTCCGGAAATATTGACCTCCATCCTGACTCACGAGGCCTATTTGCTGATTACGGTTCCGATGTCCTATCCGTACCATGCGGATCCCATCGACACGCTGTATCGACCCAGTCCAGAGCATCTGGCATCGCTGTTCCCCGGGTTTCACGTTGTGGACAGCGCGGTGGTCGACAGCGAAACCTACGGCGACGAATTCCGCAAGGGAACATGGGCGAGGAAGATCAGAAAAATCCTGCGGCTGCTGTTTCCGTTTGTCCGGCCAAAGCGGTGGCTTTCACATGTGCACCGCTTCTTCTGGCTCAACAAGCCTTACCGCCTCTCGTGCATCCTGCTGCAAAGGCGCGAGCCCGGTCGTTGATACCGGCAGACGTCCTTCCTCAGGCTGGATCGGCCGCCATCGAGCCACCGAGGAAAAGCTGGCCGATCCGGGAATCGGCAAGGATTGCGCCGGCCCTGTCCTCGATGCGGGTCTGACCCAGTTCGAGGACGATACCGAAGTCCGAAAATTCGAGTGCGCTTTTCGCGTTCTGCTCGACCATCAGAATCGATACGCCCTTGGCGCGCAATCCGGTCAGGATGCGGAACGTTTCCTGCACCATCAGCGGCGACAGGCCGATCGAGGGCTCGTCGATCAGCATGAGCTTGGGATCGAGCAGCAGGCCGCGAGCGATTTCCAGGAGCTTCTGCTGGCCGCCCGAGAGCGTCGAGGCCTGGGCACGGGCCTTCTCGCGCAAGATCGGAAAGTGTTCCATCGCCGCCTCGACGCGGCGCGCAAGATCGACGCCTGCGCCCGCCGCCACGCCGCCGAGTTCGAGATTGTGCCGCACGCTCAGCTCCGGAAAGATGTTCCGTCCCTGCGGCACGTAGCAGATGCCCAGCTCGAGCAGCCGGCGCGGATTGAAGTTCGTCGTCTCCTGTCCGTCGAAGACGATGCGGCCGCTCTGCACGGGCAGGAGGCCGAACACCGCCTTGAACACGGTCGACTTGCCGGCGCCGTTAGGCCCGATGATCGTGGTGATGGCGCCGCGCGCGACCTTCAGGCTCGTTCCCTTGAGGACGGTCATCTTGTCGTAGCCGGCGACGACGTTATCGACCATCAGGATGGTGTGGGGTGTCGTATTCAACTCAGTTTCCAAAGTAGGCCTCGATTACCTTGGGGTCGCGGCGCACCGCTTCGGGCGTGCCCTGTGCGATCAATCGGCCCTCGGCGAGCACCAGGATGCGGGTGCACAGCGACATGACAAATTCCATGTTGTGCTCGATCACGACGAAGGTCGCCCCCTCCCGGTCGTTGATGGTCCTGAGGCGCTCGCGCAGATCGGCGAGCATCGTCGGGTTGACGCCTCCGGCGGGCTCATCGAGCAGCACCAGACGCGGCCCGGCCATGAACGCCATCGCGGCGTCGAGCAGTTTTTGCTGGCCGTAGCTCAATCTGCCGGCTCTTTCGTCCGCAACGGACGCGAGCCGGAAGAATTCGATCATCCGGTTCGCCGTTGTGGTGAGCCCGGCGTCCCGGCGTCCCAGCAGCCGCGACCACATCGAGCCCTGATGTTCCTGACCCGCCAGAATGAGATTTTCCCGCACCGAGAGCTGCGGAAACACCTGCAGCAGCTGGAACGTCCGGCTGACACCGAGGCGGTTGAGATCGCAGGGACGCATTCCCGTGATCGGCTTGCCGTCGATACGCACCTCGCCGGAGGAGGGCTGGAGCTGGCCGAGGATGCAGTTGAAAAGCGTCGACTTGCCGGAACCGTTCGGCCCGATGATGCCGAGGATCTCGCCCGCGTGCACCTCGAACGACACGCCGCCTACGGCGCTGATGCCGCCGAAGCTCTTTTTCAGGTCGCGGACTTCGAGCACGGCGCTCATCGCGCGGCTTTCCCGGCGGGCGTCGCAGGTGCGTCGTCGGTTTTCGCCGCGGGCCTGAACAAGCGCTCGGCAATGCCGAGGAGTCCCGATGGACAGAACGCCATCAGCGCCATGACGAACGCCGCATAGATGAGGAGATAGAGTCCTTCGGTGAATCGCAGCCATTCCGGCAGCAGCACCGACACGAGCGCGCCGAGGAACGGTCCGAAGAAAAATCCGGAGCCGCCGACCAGCACCATCAGCAGGAGGTTCAGCGACAGGCCGAGGGCGAACGGCGTCGGATCGATGAACTGCACCAGTGGCGCATAGAGCGCGCCCGCGATTCCGCCCAGGGCCGCGCCGAGCGCAAAGGCGATCAGGGTGTAGCGGCGCGTATCGACGCCGAGCGAGGCGGCGCGGATCGGGTTCTCGCGCAGCGCCATGAACGCCCTGCCCCAGGGTGAGCGCACCAGCCACCCGGTTGCCAGCGTCACCAGGCCGAGCATGCCCAGGCAGAATAAGTAATAGTCGCGCGGCGCGCCGGTCGACCAGCCGAGAACATCCGGCCGCGGAATGCCGGAGATGCCGTAGATGCCGCCGGTGAGCCACTCCTCGTTACGCAGCACCAGGAACACCAGCGTGGTAAAGGCGAGGGTGACAAAAGCGAGGTAATGATGCTGCACCCGCAGCGCCGGGTAGCCCAGCAGCCAGCCGATGGCGAAACACAGGGCCGCGGAGAGCACGAAGGCGAGCGCGAACGGCCAGCCCTGCGTCGTCAGGATGGCGGCGGTATAGGCGCCGATGCCGACGAAGGCGGCCTGCGCGAGCGAAATCTGGCCCGCATAACCGAGCGTGAGGTTGAGGCCCATGGCGGCGATCGTCATCACCGCCCACAGGCTCAGCAGGTAGATGCCATAGGGCTTCAGGCCGAAGGGCGCGGCGACCAGCGCTGCGCACACGGCCAGAGCCGCAATGGCGCCGGAAAGCCTGCGCGCGCGCGTCATACGCTGCGCTCCTCGATGCGCCCGAGCAAGCCCTGCGGCCGGAAAAGGATGACGGCGATGAGAAGGAACAGCGGTATGGCACCGCGATATTGCGTCGACACATAGGCGGCGACGAGATTGTCCAACACGCCGAGCAGCAGCCCGCCGACGATGGCCCCGCGCACCTGATTGAAGCCGCCGACGATCGCCGCAATGAAGGCCACCAGCCCGAGCGTCTCGCCGTTGGAGAACTTGGCGAGATAGATCGGGCTGATCAGCACCGACGCGAGTGCGACCAGCCCGGCATTGATGAGAAAGGTGTAGAGGATCATGCGCTCGACGCGGATGCCGAGGATGCGCGCCAGCAGTGGATTCTGCGCCGTCGCCTGCATCGAGCGGCCGGTGCGCGTCGCGGCAAGAAACCACTGCAACGCCGCGATCGCGGCGATCGCCACGCCGATGATGATCAGGTTCTGCAGCGCGATGACCGCGCCGGCAATGCTGATATTGGTCGTCGCCCAGAGGGCAGGAAAGGGCTGCGCGTCGGCGGCGTAGAATTCCTTCACGCCTTCCTTCAGGAACAGCGCCAGCGCGATGGTCGAGATCACCAGCGGCAGGACGCCGTGCCGGATCATCGGGTCGACTAGCAGTTTCTTGAACAGCACTCCGAGGATGAGGAGCGACGCGACAAGGCCGAGCAGCAGCGCCACCGGAAACGACGCGCCGCCGAACTTCATGGCCGCGAGGACGAAGAACGCCGGCAGCATGACGAATTCGCCCTGGGCGAAGTTGATCGTCTGCGAGGTCTGCCACAGGAGCGTGAAGCCGACGGCCACCAGCGCGTAGATCGCGCCGGTCGCGAGGCCGGCGACCAGAAGCTGGACGAGATCCGTCATTCTAAGCGGCCGGCAGGGAAAGCCGGCGCGCAGTGCACTGGCCGCGCGCCGGTTGGAATCAGTTCACTTGCCGAGCTTGGGCAGGGTCTGGGTGATCTTCTGCTTGCCGTCGACGATCTCGGCGAGGAAGCTGATGCGATCGATGTCGCCCTTGTCGTCCCAGGTTGTCTCGATCAGGATTCCCGGCTCCATCTGCGGCGTGATCGTCAGGCCATGCATCGTCTTTGCCAGGAGTTTCCGGTCGAATTTACCGATCTTTTCAGTGACGTACCTGATCGCATGGACCGCCGTATAGCCCTTTATCGCGTTGTGATCGGGTAGATAGCCGAAACGCTTGTTGAACTTGCTGGTGAACTCCTGGATTGCCGGAATGGCGACTCCGGAGGAGAGCCCGACATGCCCGCGCACGCCGTTGGCGGCATCTCCGGCGAGCTCGATGACCTTCTGGTTGAGCAGCGTCGTCTCGCCGATCAGCGGCACGCGGATCCCCTGCTTGCGCGCCTCGCGCAGGAAACGCGCGCTTTCTTCCTCGTTGGTATAGACGAAGATGGCGTCGGCGTTCGCGCTCTTCACCTTGACGACGTCGGCGGCGAAGTCCACCTGGCCGGATTCGGTGGAGATGTCGGCGGCGATCCTGATGCCGCGCGCGCTCATTTCCCGGGTGAAGTTGTCGCGGCCGCCCTTGCCGAAATCATTATTGACCCACACCAGCGCGACGCTCTTCGCTTTCACGCCGTCGCGGATGTAGTTCGCGATCTTGGGCATGCTCGCCTGCTGCCCGAACGAGGTGCGGAAAATATACGGGTTGCCGGCCTGCGTGATGTCGGCCGCTTCCGCCCCGGTGAACTGCGGCACTTCGGCCTGCTGCGCAAGGACCATGTTGACTTTCACCGAGCCCGAGAAGATCGGCCCGAGGATCACGTAAGGATCGCCATCGAGCGCCTTCTGCACCTGGGCCCGGGATATGCCCGGATTGCTTTGCGTGTCCGAGTGGGTGGTGACGATCTTGCGGCCGAGAATGCCGCCCCTGGCGTTGAGTTCATCCACGGCGAGCGTGACCCCGTCCCGCCAGTTGGTGCCGGACACCGCGCCGGGACCCGAGAGCTCGACGACATCGGGCATGTTGACGGTCTGCTGCGCCTGCGCCGCGCCGAGCGACATGGCCGAGGCCAGCACCGCGACTGCGGCTGTTCCGATGCGGAATTTCATGGCGTGCTCTCCCCCCTGGATGGATTATTTCGGTATCTTGGCACGGATATCAGCTTCGACCCGCGCCCTCAATTCTGGCGTCACTTTCGGCACTGCGCCGAACCATTTGCTAAAGCCGAAGCCCGCCTGCTGCAGCAGCATGCCCAGGCCGTCGACGGTGCGATGGCCGCGGCCTCGCGCGGCGAGGAGAAGATCGGTCTCGAGGGGGACATAAACAACATCGTAGACCACGGCGCTGCGCTTCAACAGCCCAAGGTCGATTTCGAGCACCGGCTTGCCGACCATGCCGCACGAAGTGCAGTTGACCAGCAGATCCGCTTCGGGCAGCCGCTGCAGAAGCTCCTCGATCGGGACGGCGTGAACGCCGGCGCCGAAGTGGGCCGCAAGCTCTTCCGCGCGCGAGAGCGTCCGGTTGACCAGGGAAACCCCGACGCCGCGCTGGAGAAGCGCGTAGGCAGCGGAGCGCGCCGCGCCGCCGGCCCCGAGCACGAGCGCCCGACATTTCGGCACATGCCAGCCCGGGGCGCGATCATCGAGGTTGCGGATAAATCCATGGATGTCCGAGTTGCCGCCGATCAGCTTGCCGTCCTCGATCCAGACCGTGTTGACCGCGCCAACGGCTTCGGCGGCTTCATCCCGACGATCGACCAGTTTGTAGGCAAGCTCCTTGTGAGGCACGGTTATGTTGCCACCCACATAGCCGTGGGCGGACAGGTGAGTGAAGAAGTCGGGGAAAACCTCCGGTGCCACATCCTTGAGATCGTAGGCGCCACGAATGCCCAGGGTCGTGAGCCAATAGCCATGGATCATGGGCGAGCGCGAGTGGGCGACAGGGTGGCCCATCACGCACGCACGCGGAACCGGGGTGGTCATATGCAGCATCCTCCGGAAAAAGACGATACCCAATCGGTTTTCGGTATTTTACGCGTGCCGTCGCACTCCCGCCGCCGAAGGCGCGGTACGGCGGAGACCGTTTTGCGTTTCGTACGCGCTCGCGGTAGATTGGCGCGCGATTCGAGTGATTCCAGAAGGATTTTTCCGGAGGATCAAAATGATCTTTGATATGCGCATCTACACCTTATACGCCGACAAGGCCGCTGCCTGGCTGAAAATGTACGAGGAGTACGGTCATCCAACGCAGGTGAAACACTGCGGCCAGCCGGTGCTCTACGCCACCACCGAAGTCGGGCCGCTCAACCAGGTGGTGCACATCTGGGGTTATGAAAGCCAGGCCGACCGCGAGAAACGGCGCAATGCCCTGATGAATGATCCGGTGTTCCAGGAATACCTGAAGAAAAGCGCGGCAATGGGCGCCCACCAGCACCAGGAGAACCGCATCCTGAAATCGACGTCGTTTTCGCCGCTCTAGGCGTTGCGCCCGGGCATCCGGCTGGTTCAGGCGGCGGATGATGGCCTAAGGCGCCTCTGAAGTGCTCACCCCCCCCCGGTCTCGTCAAGTGCGACCCAGCCACGCGCCGAGAATGATTGCGAATAACACGCCGAGCACCAGTAATATGAAACCGGCAACTCTGGCATGGGACCCGACCCAGCGGTCGGCCAGGAGATTCTGTGAATCGAGACTCTTGGCGCCCGGTTTTCCCGAATACCAGCGGTTCAACCGGGCTTCGATCCTCTGCGCCGCCTGCGGCCGGAGCATGAACAAGGCCCCTGCAAAAAGCGCCGCCAGATTGCCGGCGATCAGGAGCCAACGCGCGCCATCGGCGATCGACGCAACGTCCGAGGACGACATGCGTCCCCTGAATGAAACGGCAATCGCCTGGGAGTCAAACTGCGTGAGTAACAACACCATGGCTCCCGCTGCGCCAAGAACGATTATTGTGCTCACGAGGCGTCGCTTCCGATGCAACGCCGCGTCGATATCCAGTTGTCTATTGAGATTTTCGAAGGCGGCTTCGGTCGATACCCAGCGATTCAGGT
>Ga0137438_1000178_pt1 | contig 11777 bp, 8 predicted proteins | sample EasRivERMGT157_2_FD_102327 | JGI IMG/M metagenome (GOLD analysis project Ga0137438, IMG submission 102327) | Soil microbial communities from meander-bound floodplain in the East River, Colorado, USA - East River MetaG ERMGT157_2 | ecosystem: Environmental > Terrestrial > Soil > Floodplain ... | reverse complement strand
CGCCACGCGGCAGCGCAACACCATAGCGCGACGGCACGGTGCGGCGCCAACCAGAGATCATCGGACCGGCGGCGTGCCGTCGCGCCAGCTGTGGAGCACGCGCACGTAGTTCGCGCGCTCGAGCGCGCTCGCATCGGGGCAGCGCGCCAGGTTCATGCAGCCACGCATCTCGGACAGCGACGCGTAGCCGAGCTCGTCGAGCGTGCGCGCGACGCCGTCGTGGACCGTGCGCAGGTGCGCCGGGCCGTGGACCAGCAGCGCCGACACCAGCTGGACCGCGTGCGCGCCGGCCATCACCGCCTTGACGACGTCGTGCGGGCCGTGGACGCCGCCGGTAGCAGCGAGCGCGAGCCGCGGACGCTGCCCGGACAGGATCGCCAGCCAGCGCAGGCGCAGCAGCAGCTCCGACGGATCCGACGCGTGGTGGACCGGCACGACCTCGAGCTCGACGATGTCGATGTCGGGCTGATAGAATCGGTTGAACAGGACGAGCCCGTCGGCGCCGGCCGCTTCGAGCGCCGCCGCGAGGTGTGCAAGCGCCGAGAAGAACGGCGACAGCTTGACCGCGATCGGGATCGTCACGGCGCGCCTCACGGTCCGCACGATGTCGAGCGTGCGGCGCTCGACGCTGGCGCTGTCTTCGCTCGGATCGCTCGCGATGTAGTACGTGTTGAGCTCGAGCGCGCTCGCGCCCGCGTCCTGGATCAGCTTCGCGTAGCCGAGCCACCCCGCCGCGGTGACGCCGTTGAGCGAGCCGATCACCGGAATCGCGACCGCCGCGCGGATCCGCCGGACCTGCTCGAGGTACTCGTCGGGGCGGAGGTGAAACTCCGGCGGGCGCGGCAGGAACGAGCTCGCCTCGGCAAAGTCGACGTGGGCATCGAGATCCGCGGCGGTGCGGGTGCGCTCGCGCACGATCTGCTCCTCGAACACCGAGTGCATGACGATCGCGGCGGCGCCCGCGTCTTCGAGCCGGCGCACCATGTCGAGGTCATCGCATAGCGGCGAGGCACCGACGACGAGCGGGTTGGGCAGGCGCAGGCCGAGGTAGGTCGTGGATAGGTCCATGGTCGCCTCAGGGCTTGGTAGAGGGCGGAGCGCCCGGCGCGGCTGCGGCCAGGCCACCGCCGTGATCGAACGGCTCGGCCATGTGCTGGTAGAGCGCGTAGCGCTCGGCGATGCCGCGCTGGGCCCGCGCCATCAGCATCCCGAACCGCGCCGGATCCTGCTGCTCGACCAGCCGGAACCGGGTCTCGTTGCGCGCGAAGTCGGTGAGCTTGCCCTTGGGCGGGTTCGAGTCGAGGTGCAGCGGGCTCTCGCGCGCCCCGGCGCGCCGCGGGTCGTGGCGATACAGCGGCCAGTAGCCGGTCTCGACCGCGAGCTTCTGCTGGGCCACGCCGCGCGACAGGTCGTAGCCATGCGCGATGCAGTGCGAGTACGCGATGAGCAGCGACGGGCCGGGCCACGCATCGGCCTCGGCAAACGCCTTGACCGTCTGCGCGTCCTTGGCGCCATAGGCGATCTGCGCCACGTAGACGTTGCCGTAGCTCATCGCGACCAGGCCGAGATCCTTCTTGGGGACAGCCTTGCCGGCGGCGGCGAACTTGGCGGCCGCGCCGAGCGGCGTCGCCTTCGATTGCTGGCCGCCGGTGTTCGAATAGACCTCGGTATCGAGCACGAGCACGTTGACGTCGCGACCCTGCGCGAGCACGTGGTCGAGCCCGCCGAACCCGATGTCGTAGGCCCAGCCGTCGCCGCCGACGATCCACACGCTCTTGCGCACGAGGTAGTCGGCGACCACCTCGAGCCGGCGCGCCGCAGGTGACGCGATCGCGGCGAGCCGGCCGCGCAGCGCAGCGACCCGGGCGCGCTGCGCGGCGATCGCGACCTCGCCGTGGTGGTCGGCCTCGAGCAGGCCGGTGACGAGCGCGTCGCCGAGCTCTCCGGCGAGGCCGCGCAGCAGATCGCCCGCGGCGCGGGCGTGCTGGTCGACCGCGAGCCGCATGCCGAACCCGAACTCGGCGTTGTCTTCAAACAGCGAGTTCGCCCACGCCGGACCGCGGCCGTCGCGATTCTTGGTGTATGGCGTCGTCGGCAGGTTACCGCCGTAGATCGACGAGCACCCGGTGGCGTTCGCGATCAGCGCGCGATCGCCGAACAGCTGGGTCAGGAGCTTCAGGTACGGCGTCTCGCCGCAGCCGGCGCACGCGCCGGAGAACTCGAACAGCGGCTCGAGGAACTGGGTGTCCTTGACGTCGATCGACACGGTCGTCCGATCGACCTCCGGCAGCGCGAGGAAGAACTCGAAGTTGGCGCGCTCGGCCTCGCGCAGCGGTGGCTGCGGCAGCATCTCGAGCGCCTTGTGGCGCGGGTTGGTCCGGTCCTTCGCAGGGCAGACATCGACGCACGCACCGCAGCCCGTGCAGTCCTCGGGTGCGACTTGCACGGTGTAGAGCTCATCGCCGCCGTGCGCCTTCAGCCCGATCGACTTGAAGGTCGGCGGCGCCGTCGCGAGCGCAGCTGGTGGATAGGCCTTGACGCGGATCGCCGCGTGGGGGCAGACCAGCGCGCACTTGTTGCACTGGATGCAGATCTTCGTGTCCCACGACGGGATCTCGTGCGCGAGGTTGCGCTTCTCCCAGCGCGCAGTTCCGGTCGGCCATGTGCCATCCGGGGGGAACGCGCTCACCGGGAGCGCATCGCCCTTGCCGGCCAGCATGGCGGCGGTCACGCGCTGCACGAAGTCGGGCGCGCCGGCGGCGACGATCGGCGGCCGCTCGTACACCGCCAGGACCCGATCCGGCACCGCGATCTCGTGCAGGTCCGCGAGCGTGTCGTCGACGACCGCGAGGTTGTTCGCGATCACCTCGGCGCCCTTCTTGCGGTAGGTCTTCTCGAGCTCGTGCTTGATGTGCGCGATCGCCTCGTCGCGCGGGAACACGCCGGCGAGCGCGAAGAAGCACGTCTGCATCACCATGTTGATGCGACCGCCCATCCCGGCGCGGTTCGCGACCGCGAGCGCGTCGATCGCGAACACCCGCAGCCGGCGCTCGATGATGAGGTGCTGGACCTCGCGCGGCAGCTGCGACCACACCTCGCCAGCAGGATACGGCGCGTTGAGCAAGACCGTCGCCCCGGGCGTGGCGAGCTCGAGCACATCGTAGCGCTCGAGAAAGTTCCACTGGTGAACCGCGACGAAGCCGGCGTGCCGGATGAGATAGCTGGACCGGATGGGGCGCGGCCCGAACCGCAGGTGCGATACCGTGATCGCGCCCGACTTCTTCGAGTCGTAGACGAAGTAACCCTGCGCGTACAGCGGGGTCTGTTCGCCGATGATCTTGATCGCGCTCTTGTTGGCGCCCACGGTGCCGTCGGCGCCGAGGCCATAGAACACCGCGCGCACCGTGTCGGCGGGCTCGAGATCGAAGTCGGCGTCGACTGCCAGCGACAGGTGCGTGACGTCATCGGTGATCCCGATGGTGAAGCGGGGGCGCGGCCGAGCGGCGGCGAGCTCGTCGAAGATCGCCGCCGCCATCGCGGGCGTGAATTCCTTCGACGACAGGCCGTAGCGCCCGCCGATCACGCGCGGCCGGAGCTCGGCGTCGTACAGCGCCGCGACGACATCGAGGTACAGCGGGTCGCCGATCGCGCCGGGCTCCTTGGTGCGGTCGAGCACCGCGATCGCGCGCGCCGTGGCGGGTAGCGTCGCCAGGAAGTCGGCGACGACGAACGGCCGGAATAGCCGGACCTTGACGAGCCCGACCTTCTCGCCGCGCGCCACCAGCCAGTCGACCAGCTCGTGCGCCGCCTCGGCGCCCGAGCCCATCATCACGATCACGCGCTCGGCGTCTGGATGGCCGACATAGTCGAACAACCGGTAGCGACGGCCGGTCAAGCCGGCAAACCGATCGAGCTCCTCGCGCACGATGTCGGGGCACACCGCGTAGAACGGATTGGACGCTTCGCGCGACTGAAAGAACGTGTCGGGGTTCTGCGCGGCCCCGCGCAGCGCGGGGTGATCGGGTGTCAGCGCGCGCGCACGGTGCGCGGCGATCGCGGCGTCGTCGAGCATCTGGCGCAGCACGCCGTCGTCGATGATGGCGATCTTCGCGATCTCGTGCGAGGTGCGAAACCCGTCGAAGAAGTTGAGGAACGGCACGCGGGCGCGCAGCGTCGCGGCGTGGGCGACACACGCGAGATCCTGTGCCTCCTGCACGCTGCCACCACACAGCATCGCGAACCCGGTCGTCCGGCACGCCATCACGTCGGAGTGGTCGCCAAAGATCGACAGGGCGTGGGTCGCGATCGTGCGCGCCGCCACGTGCATCACGAACGGCGTCAGCTCGCCTGCGATCTTGAACATGTTCGGGATCATCAGCAGCAGGCCTTGCGACGCGGTGAACGTCGTCGCGAGCGCCCCGGCCTGCAGCGCGCCGTGCACCGCGCCGGCAGCGCCGCCCTCCGACTGCATCTCCGACACCTGCGGGACCGTCCCCCACAGGTTCGGCGTTGCCGCCGCCGCCCATTCATCGGCTTGCTCACCCATCGAGGACGACGGCGTGATCGGATAGATCGCGATCACCTCGCTCGAGCGGTAGGCGACCGATGCGACCACCTGGTTGGCGTCGAGAGCTCGCATCTCACCCAGCGATTGCACCTGCATCGCGACAAGCGTGACGATGAGCCGCTCCCGCCACAACCCAGCTGGGCGGGTTCCTTCGCCATACTTCGTCGCTGGTCGGGCGCTCCCGTGGATTCGCGCGAAGCTTGCGGGCACACCCGGCGTCCGCGCAACCCATGCGCGTTTCCATCGGAGACGCCGAGAATTGTCCGGCGCGGTCCGTGCATGGTGCGTCGCCGATGCAGTCAGCGCAGCCATATGTGGTCGTCCTGGCCAGGGGCGAGGGTAGCCAGGCTCGCGCTGCTGCACCGAGCTCCACCGGTCTGGCATCTGCATCGCGACTCGTCACACCAACAGGGAGATAGACATGCAAGCTCAGGATCTGATGACCCAACCCGTGGCGACCTGCCACGTCAACGACAGCCTCAACACGGCCGCAATGCTGATGTGGGATCACGATTGCGGCGTCGTGGTCGCCGTGCACGACGACGGCAAGCTCGCCAGCGTCGTCACCGATCGAGACATCTGCATGGCGGCGTACACGCAAGGTCGTCCGCTCAACGAGATCCTGGTGAACAGCGTGATGGCGAGACACGTGATCTCGGCACGCCCCGATCAAGAGATCGGCGCCATCGAGCACTTGATGGCCGACCACAAAGTGCACCGGATCCCGGTCGTCGATGCCGATAACATACCGGTCGGGATCATCTCGATGAGTGATCTGGCGATCGCGAGCACCGCGAAGGAGGGAACACTGAAGAACGGCAACACCCAGATCGTAGAGACCCTCGCGGCGATCTGCCAGCGGCGCAGATAGCGGCACGCGCGGCCTTGTGGATGCCCCGGCCGGTCAGCGACCAAGGAAATGTTCAGGGCTGTCTCGCTGCCATCATCGGGCAGCCGCCGCCGGTCATGCGGGCAGCGTGCTCGCGAGCGTGCTGCCGGAGCGCCTCGAGGTCGCGCTGCGATCGAGCCCTGCCGGATCACTTACGGGTGTGCGCTGCGTCGAGCTTCTGCTGGATCTCGTCGCCAAGCTGCCGCAGCGTGGTGCCGATCGAGGAGAGCGTGGCTGCCACGGCGGTGTTCACACGCCCTCCCTCGCGCGTGATCGCTTTCTCGACCTCGGCAAGGCGCGGCTGCAGCTGGTTCCAGCGATCGCGCGCATCCATGCCGGCAAGGTGCAGTTTGAGCTGGACCTCATCAGCGATCCGGCGAACATCGTCCCAGCTCAGCGTTGTGATGTCATTCATGCGGCGAAGTCATGCAAGCTCGATACCGATCCCGGCGTCAGCCGGCCGGTCGCGAGGTGAGTCGACACCCCGCCGGAGCTGAAGGCGAAACCCTTGCTGTCGGCCAGGGCATGGACGCAGCTCGTGCGTGCGGTCTTCGTTCGCCGAGCGGTAGGCGGCCCTCGGCGCAGTCTGCCGGAACGCGCGGCGTCAAGACAGTGCTCGATCGCTACGCATGCACACGCCTTGCAGTGAGTCCAGGCATGTCATTCGTCCACATGCGCGAAAGAGCGGCTTCCGACACACCGCTGTCGCTGGCACGAGTCGCGGTCGAAGCGACCTTCCACGACGAGGGCGCCGGGTACGATGCCTTCGGGCTGCACCCACCGACACTCGCACGAGCGCTGGAGGTCTTCGCACCGGTCTACGATCGCTACTTTCGCGTTGTGTCCGAAGGGATCGAGCACATTCCGGCCGACGGACCGGCGATCCTCATCGCGAACCATGGCGGCGTGCTGCCGGTCGACGCGGCCATGCTGTGCTTCGATGTCCTTCGCCGGCTCGAGCCGCCACGGATTCCGCGCCCGATCGGCGCGTACTTCGTGCCGAAGCTGCCGGTGGTGGGGAAGCTCTTGTCGCGATTCGGCATGGTCAGCGGCACCCGTGCCAACGTCATGCGGCTGCTCGACCGCGGTGAGCTGATCGCGATCTGGCCGGAGGGTACGACAGGGCCGGCAAAGCGATTTCGCGACCGCTACCACATCCAGGCATGGCGCGTCGGGTTTGCCGAGCTCGCGATCCGATACCAGGCACCGGTGATCCCGGTTGCGATCCTCGGTGCCGAGGAGAGCTGGCCGCTCGGGGCCAAGCTCGGGATCCACTGGTTCGGCGCGCCGTACTTGCCGATTCCGGCGTGGCCGTTTCCGCTCCCCGCACACTATCGCATCCAGTATGGCTCGCCGATCCAGCTCGATCCTGTCGCCGGCCACGCCGGCGATCCGGCGCTCGTCGCGGCCGCGGCCGCGCGCGTCCGGACCGTGGTGGAACGTCAGGTCAACGACATGCGGATGGCCCGCCGAGGCATCTTTCGGTGACGGTCATGACCGCTACCTTGACAGAGTAAGGGCGCGTGCCGGCCTGCCGCGGACCCTGCCGCGGCTGCGTGGCGCGAAGGCCACCGCGTGACACGACCTGCGCGGGTCACGGCCGCCAGATCCCGATCACGCGCAGCTGGTCGGAGGCTGGATCGCGCGCCACGTGGACAAAGGTCTCCGCGTCGAACCCCGCCCGTGTCGTCTCGATCCGGACGATCGTGTAGCGATCGAGCCCCGCTCCGACCCGCAGCGCACCGGTGCAGGTCCGGCCGCGCGGTCCGGCGTTGACCGCGAACGGCGCGCCGAGCTGTCGCGCGTCGGCGTCGTACGCGGTGATCCGGTAGCTGGTCGCCGCGGCGCCCGGCTCGAGCCCGTACACCAGCGTCAGATCGTCGAAGCACAGCGCGCTGCCGGCGGGGCCGGCGGCCAGCTCGAAGCGATCGAGTGGATTGACGCGAGCGAACCAGTAGCGTGCGGTCGCACGCTGGCGGGCGACCAGGGTATCCGTCAGGTAGTCGACCGCGCGCGGGTCGGTCAGCCGCACCGACTCGACGACGGCGCGGATCTGCTCGCGGGTGAACCGGATCATGATCTTCGCGCCCCAGAACTTGTCGATCCGATCGGCGGTGAGGAACGGCACATAAGCCGGCGAGTCGGGCTTCCATGCGCCGGGATCGAAGTCCTCCCTGGCGAACATCCCTACGCCGCGGAGCGCAGGCTTCGGGCGATCCTCCCACGACCGCGGCGCCAGGCCGCCGGTGACCAGCGATCGCGTCATCTCGGCGAGATCGATGACGTACTCGTGGCCGTGCCGCGGGTTGTGCCCGGTCGTGTCCATCACGCCGAGGCCCTTGCCGAAGTCGAGCAGGTAGTGCTTGACGTAGTGGCGCTCGCCGTCCTTGACCCACATGTCGAGGAAGTTGCTCTCCTGGGCGTCGACGTGATCGAGCCACGCGAACATCGCGTACGCGCCGCGCAGATCGCGGCGCAGCTGGTGCGGGATGCGATCGTTCGGATCGTCGTCGCGCACGCCTTCGGCCGGAGGGCCGCCGAGCGGCTTGCCGTCGAGCCACAGCGACGCCATCGCCCGGATCCGGCCATCGGGCTCGGTGCTGACCATCGCGAGGATGCGTTCGAGCTCGGCGCGGCCGAGCGGGTGCTTGTCGCCGAAGATATCGACGCCCTTCGAGTCGGGGGTCAACACGAGATCCGCGGGGCGGAAGTACACGATGTGGTCCTCGGTGACCGGGAAGCCGCACGCCCACAACAGCTTGCCGACGAGGACGTGCGTCGCGGTCTCCTGCTCGGGGAACTCCGGCCGATCGAACTTGAGCATGAACTTCTTGCCGCGCGCGTCGGCAACGATCAAGCCCCGCTCGCTGCCGCCGGTCTTGGTGCTGCGCACCGTCCACGGCATGTGGGGCTCGGGGCTGCCGACCTTGGCCGGTCCGGTGCGAAGCTCGTCGAGCGTCAACGCGCGCACGCCGATCCGGTTGGTGAACCACGTCGAGTCGGGGACCTCGTCGAACGCGTTGACGCCGAGCGCGCGCTGGGTGCGCGGTAGCTCGAGCGCGCGGGTCACCCGGCGCTGGAGGACGCCATCGTAGTGATACAGCGAGTGGACAAACTCGCGCTCCGACGGCACGGCCGCCACGTCGCGGCGGTCGTCGACCACCGTCACGGCCGGCGCGTTCGCGAACCGGACCTGCGGCACGTCCGCCGCGGTGGCGCAGCTTGCCATCACCGCGAGCCCGACCATCTGGACAGGATATTTCATCATCGTCGCCTCACTCGCTCGTCGAGGTTGAACACCGGGTTGAACGTCAGGTTGAGGAACAGCCCGCCGTCGATCGACGACGCGAGGCTGCCTTGCAGCGCGAACGAGCTGGTGGTGTGGCCCTGCAGCGCGACGCCGTAGCCGGCCCGCATGTGACCCAGCGCCAGCTCGCCGATCGAGGGGAACACGCGGCCGGCGTCGACGAACAGGCTCGCCGAGATCTGGTTCGACAGGTCCCACTCGTACTCGACCGAGCCGACCGCCAGGGCCCGATCGCGGAACCGGTCGGTCGGGTAGCCTCGCAGATCACCACTCCCTCCGAGCTGCGGCAGCTCGGTGAACGGCACGTCGGACACCGACCCCGACACGGCCTCGCCGCGCAGCCGGAACGCGAGCACGCGCGGGCCCTCGTCGAGCCGCACGAAGTGCTGGAGATCGACGCCGTAGCGCCAGTAGTCGGGCGCGTTGTCGAGCCGGTGGATGCGCCCGGCGAACACCGCCGCCAGCGAGCCCATCGAGTAGAACGGCTGCGGCTCGAGCACGTTGGCGCGGCGGCGATCGTCGAACCGGAGCTCGAGCTCGGAGTACGCGTAGCGCACGCCACCGTAGCCGACGAGCATCGCCGGGTCGTAGACCGTGTCGATCGGCACGCCGGTGTCGCTCGCCGAGAACTTGCGGTCGGTGAGCTCGCTCGAGTTGCGAACGTGAAAGCTATCGATCAACCGGACATCGATCACCGCGGCGACGCGGGCGAGCTGCTCGCGGTAGCGGGTGTCCACCGCGGTCGGGTCGACCAGCGGGTCGACGGGGGCAAGCGGCCTCGCCGAGTCGTCGTGGTTGCCGATCCCGTAGAACGGATCCTGCGGGCGAAGCTCGTACTGGCCGTCGAGCTCGACCGCGAGGTGGTCGCCGAGCCGCTCGCCGCTGCGCAGCTGTGCCTTGTAGCTCTGGCGATAGCGGCCGCCGGTCGATGCAGCGACCGAGAGGTGCTCGCGCGCGCCGAACAGGTCGCGATCCACGAACCGCGCCCCGGCGTTGATCCCGAACCCGCTCTCGAACGACGCGGTCGGGACCAGCCCGATCGTGAGGGCGTCGTTGAAGAACACCCGGTTGTACAGCTCGTCGAGATGGTAGCGGTCGAGCGCCCACGCCGACAGCCGCAGCGGCGACAGCACGGCGTTGACCGCGACCTTGGGCACGAACAGCGCGCCACGCAGGCCACGGCGCACCACGGAGTCACCGCCGTTGCCGGCATCGGTCCGGCCGCTCTCGTCGCCGGGCGCGGGCGTGCCGGCTACGTCGGCCGCGGTGGTCTCGCGCTCGACCGGCGCCACGACCGGCACCGGCTCGGGCTTCGTGGCGGGGTCCGTGGTTGTGGCCGTCGCCGTGGCCGCGCTCGACGCGACGACGTCCGGCCGCTCGGGATCGGGCTCCGCGCGGGCGCGCGTGGGCGCGCCGATCACCAGTAGCGCGATCGCTCCGACCCTGGCGAGCGGAGTCAGCCCTCGACCGAGGATCACTCGGCCGAGGATCGTGTGACCAGATCTGAAATGCGCACCCTGCATGCGATCTGGTTGTGCAATCGGGGTGCCGGCGGTGACCTCTACGCGGTGTACGTGGATCGCCACGCATGAGCCGGCGAGCTCGACGCGGTCACGAACGGCTTGCGCGGCGATGGGCCGCACGCGCAGTGCGTTCGCATGCCTCGCCATGCACCCATGGCCGCGCACGAGGTTGCGCTGGCACGTGCGATGCTTCAGGAGGAGTTGTGAAGTCCACATTACCGCTACTCGGAGCTCTCGTACTTGCGACCGCGGGAACCGCCGCCGCGAGCGACGATGCCTATGCGCCGCCGGGTGCCACGCAGCGGAGCGACGCCCGTCGTTCGGTGGTGCTCGCGAGCGCGCGAGGCGCCGTCGAGCTGGTGTCGTTCGGGATCGCCGAGCTCACGCCGCGCGAGGCGACCGCGATGCGCACGCTGCACGTCAGGATGGCGATCACCAACGTCGACGCCGCGGTGCCGTGGTCGATCGACGTCACGACGGCCAGGCTCGAGATCGACGGCACGTCCGAGCGTCCGCTGTTCGTCAACTCGGACATCGCGACCCTGCCGATCGCGATCATCGATCGCGGCGAGCACCGCGTGCTGGACTTCTACTTCGCGGTGCCGGCGGACGTCGCCCGCGAAGCCGATCTCGTGGCGTTCGACTTCCTGTGGCAGCTCAAGACCCCGGACCGCGCGTTCGCCTCTCGGACGCGGTTTGCCGGACCGGACTCCGGAGCTCCACCGGCCACCGAGGTCGTTCTCCCCGCCGGTTGGGGAGGTCACTGGTGGTACGATGCGACCTATCCATGGCCGCTGTTCGACCACCACGACGGCCCGATCGCTCATCGCTCTCCCACCGCCGTCTCGGTCACCCGCCCACCGAGGTGGTCATCCCGCTGAACGCACGGTTTGCGTCAGGCGCACGGTGCGCGCATACCTTTCGCTTGCCAAAGGTAGTGGCGAGCACAAGCTTGTCGAGCATGATGAAACTCACCAGCGCACTCATGCTCAGCACGCTGACCGTCGCGGGCTGCGCCAACACCTCCGGCAACACGTTGGCCGCATGCGATCCGCTGGCGAGCACGCCGGCCGCTGCACCACCCGCCGCTCCGCCGCACTGGGGAGGGACGGTGTTCACCATTGTGATGGAGAACCACAGCCGCGGCGAGATCCTGGGGAGCTCGCAGGCGCCCTACATCAACAGCCTCGCGAGCCAGCACGCGGTCGCCGAGGGCTACCACGATCCGTTCGTGCACCCGAGCGAGCCGAACTACTTCTGGATGGTCGCCGGTCAGAACTTCGGCATCCTCGACGACGCGGATCCGGGCTCTCACCACCTCGACGCGAAGTCCCACATCGCCGATCAGCTCGAGCTCGCCGGGCTCAGCTGGAAGGCATATCAGGAGAGCATGGGGCAACCTTGTGGGCTGACCTCACACGGCCTCTACGCCGCCAAGCACAACCCGTTCGCCTACTTCGACGACATCAACGGCTGGGACGGCAAGGCATT
>Ga0137438_1000177_pt1 | contig 11778 bp, 9 predicted proteins | sample EasRivERMGT157_2_FD_102327 | JGI IMG/M metagenome (GOLD analysis project Ga0137438, IMG submission 102327) | Soil microbial communities from meander-bound floodplain in the East River, Colorado, USA - East River MetaG ERMGT157_2 | ecosystem: Environmental > Terrestrial > Soil > Floodplain ... | reverse complement strand
GCGATCTCGACGACATGTTATTCCTCGGGGTACTCGGGGTCGTACTCGGTGGGCGGTTGGGTTACATTCTGTTCTACAAGCTCGCCGACTATCTGCAAGAGCCGCTTCATATCCTGTACGTATGGGAAGGCGGCATGTCCTTTCATGGCGGCTTTCTTGGCGTGATCCTCGCGATGCTATGGTTTGCGCGATCGCGTGGGAAACGCTGGATGGCCGTAACCGACTTCATCGCGCCGCTGGTTCCGCTCGGTCTGGGTGCCGGACGTATCGGCAACTTCATCAACGCGGAACTGTGGGGGCGGCCGACCGACGTGCCATGGGCCATGGTGTTCCCGAACATCGACAATCTGCCGCGTCATCCTTCGCAGCTCTACGAGTTCGCTCTCGAGGGACTGGCGCTGTTTGCCCTGCTGTGGTGGTTTTCAAGGAAGCCGCGGCCGGCGGGCGCGGTGTCGGGACTTTTCTTGCTGGGCTACGGGGTCCTGCGCTTCGCGGTTGAATATACGCGTGAGCCGGACGGCTTCCTCGGGCTGCTTGCCCTTGGATTGTCCATGGGGCAGTGGCTCAGCCTGCCGATGACATTATCTGGCATCGTCCTGCTGGCGTGGGCGTATCGCAGAAAAACTAGTTGAGTTGGCCCTGCCTGTTGGGGGGCTTGATCGCAAAATAACTGCGCCGGTTCAGCAAACGGCGAAAGTTGGTGAGCGACAGCAGGTGGGAGTAGATTTTTTCCAAAGCTCCAGCCGACATCAACCGTTGCAGCTGGTCGGCGGGAAGGGCTTCTAGCGTGGTCCGTGTTATCCGGTACATGCCTTCAAGCTGCATCGTAAAACCGTCGACTTCGGCCTTCATCGTGAAGGGTTCAAGCAGGTTCAATTCGGCAATCAACTGGCACAACGACTCGCTGCGAGCCAGGTCCTGCTCGTAATCAAAGATCAGTTTCTCCAGAACAACCCACTGCGCAAGCGGCGTTCCGTTCGCGTCGTAGAGTGCCTCGCCCGAGTCGTTCAGGGCGCTTTCTTCGATGCACACGATGCGCTCCGTCTGTGTTTTGCCGTCGATCGTGACCCGGCTCATGCAGAACGGGTAGCGGCGCACATAGGCGGGCAAATAGGCGCGCCGGTCCCACATGCCGTCGGCCAGGATGAACAGGTTCTGCTTGACTTGCATCCCGAGCACGAGAACTGCGTTGAAAGTCTTGCCGTCGTCACCGGTGACGAAGACGATCGGATAGTCGCGGCACGCCGGTTCGAATTCCGACAGGCTGAGCGGCATCGCGTGCAGCCGCCGGAAAATTGGCGGCGTTTCCTCCGCGCGCGGCAGCAGAACCTTATGGGTCTTGAGCAACGGCGTGATCTGCTCATATCCGAGCGGGGGAGCAATTTTCATCGGGGCGGGACTCATTTTTTTGACCATTTCATTATGAGTATAATAACGCCGCACAGTCCTAACATGGAATGCCGCAATATCCGGGGACGTAGCTCAGCTGGGAGAGCGTCGCGTTCGCAATGCGAAGGTCGGGAGTTCGAAAACGACGCCAGGGAGTTTCAGTGCAGACTAATGCGCCCTCGGCGCGTTACGTCGGAACTACCAGCGGCTCGCGCAGGACGCCAACGAGCCCAAGCTTGTTGGCGGTCCCGAAACGCATGCGTTTCGGAATGGCGGGATCGCCTTAAGGCGATCTCGACACAACCTCCTCGTCTCCTCCATTCAAGGCGAGAGTTGTAAGATTACGATCTGGTGAATTGAAAGCGTAACGGATTAATGGGGACGTAGCTCAGCTGGGAGAGCGTCGCGTTCGCAATGCGAAGGTCGGGAGTTCGATCCTCCTCGTCTCCACCAAATCAAGAAGGCCGCCCACGGGCGGCCTTTTTATCGCCCCGGCACCGTCGCAATCCATCCCTCCAGCGGATCGACGTGCGCCGGCAGTCCATAGTTGTCATCGCGCCGTTGCCATGCCCACGCCGCCTGCATGGCACAAAGCGCCGCATCGAGCCGATCGCCCGTTGCGTCGTCTACCAGTGAATTCAATAGTTGTGTCGATCCGGTCAGCGTCAATCCGAAAGGACTTTCGCCCCTTGTCAGCGATGCAACTATGACCTTGCGTGTTTGCCTGCGCGCGGGGGTCTGCTTGGCTGGCGCATCGTTCTTGTACGAACCTGTCACCATCTGGCGTGCGGAGAAGCCGGGATACGCCTCCAGCGCCACGCGTTGCGGATCGCCCGCAAGCAAGCCGGGGACGCTCACGCCGGCATCGAGCAGGCGGGGCGTGCCCTCCAAGAACATCAGGCCGACGGGCGGATTCACCAGCTTGAGTGGACTGTGCGCACCGGCGGGACGATCGGCGGCGCGGTGCGCATAGCGTTTCCCAGGTGGCCGGCTTTCGCGATAACGATCCAGCAAGGCGCGAAATTCCTCGCGACCCTGATCCCGGCAAAAGGCGACAAGCTGCCGCCACTGCTGCGGCCAACCGAGATCCATGACCGCTTCGCGCGGCAAGCCGAACGGAAAATCGAATCCCGCAATCCACGGTCCCGGGCGCTGCAACCAGGATTCGAAGTGTGCCCAGTCGGCAAGTTCTTCGAGGGCGTCGAGACAAAATGTCGAACCGTGGCAGCGACCGCTGGCTACGGTAATCGGTTTTCGAATGTGCGGGCGGCTGGTGAAGTCCACGCCGCGGATCGACCAGCCGGCCCATTTACGCATCGTTGCGCTTCAGGATGAACCTAAAAACGGCGATTCAGCCACAGAGGGCACGGAGATCACAGAGAGAAACAACAGCATGTTTGGTAATGCGCCTTCACGCGATAGGTGATGTGCCGATTCGAGATAGAAACTTGATTTTCCTCTGTGTACTCTGTGTTCTCTGTGGCCAATTGTATTTTCTATGATGAAAGTTTCTTTTCCAGGCGCCGGGCAAAGACCATCATTTCCTTGGCTGCCTGATGATCGCCGCGCTGTTGCGCGACCTCAATGCCGCGGCGACAGGTGCTGAGGGCCTCGTTCAGGACTCCGCCGGAGGCCAGCGCGGCGGCAAGCAGCTTCCAAGCAGCCGAGTAGTTGGGATCAAGCTCCAGCGCGCGCTTCAATTGAAATACCGCGACCCAGATTTCGCTGCGTTTGAAATACTCGTTGCCCAGGCTGAAGCGCAGTAACGCCGATTCCTTGCCTTCAGACAGCAGCTTCTCAAGATTGGAAATGACCGACGGGGCTTCCATGTCGAATGCGGACAATGCTCTTTTATAGCTCGATCTGGGTACCCAGTTCGACGACCCGGTTCGCCGGAATCTTGAAAAATGTTGTCGCGCTCGATGCGTTGCGCGACATTAGCGCGAACAATTTCTCCTGCCATAGCGCCATCCCAGGGCCGACCTTGGGAATCAGCGTCTGCCGGCTGAGGAAGAATGATGTCTCCATCATCTCGAATTTGAATCCCTTGGTGGAAGCGAGTTCGAGCGCTCGCGGCACGTCCGGGTCGTCCTTGAAGCCATAGCGGACGATCAAGCGGTAGAAGTCCTTGCCAAGCGGCTGCACTTCGACGCGTTCTTCATCGGATACATGCGGGATGTCGATCGTGCTTACCGTGAGCAGCACGATACGCTCGTGCAGCACTTTGTTGTGATTCAAATTGTGCAGCAACGCGTACGGCACGCCTTCGGAAGCCGCGGTCAGGAATACCGATGTGCCCGGTACGCGCGTCGGAGGGTGTGCGGTGACGCTCTGGATGAAAGGTTCGATCGGGATCGCACCCGGAGACAGCCGCTCCATGAGCAGCAGGCGTCCGCGCTTCCAGGTGACCAGCAGCGTGAACAGCATGATCGCAACCACGATCGGGAACCAGCCGCCCCGCAGCAATTTGATCGCATTGGCGCTGAAGAACGACAAGTCGATCGTCAGGAAGATCAACAGCAGCGGCAGGGCGATCCACAGCGGCCAGTGCCACAGCCTGCGCATCAACACGAAGGCCAGCACGGTGTCGATGGCCATGGTGCCGGTAACCGCGATACCGTATGCGCCCGCGAGGTTGCTGGAAGATTCGAAGCCGAGCACCAGTCCGATCACCGCAGCCAGCAGCACCCAGTTGATCCAGGGCATATAGATCTGTCCGATTTCGCTTTCGGAGGTATGCGTGACTTCGAGCCGCGGGCAGTAACCGAGCTGGATCGCCTGCCGGGTCAGGGAATAGGTTCCGGAGATCACCGCCTGCGACGCGATCACGGTGGCCATGGTGGCGAGGATCACCAGCGGGTATAACGCCCACTCCGGCGCCATGTGATAGAAGGGGTTTTGCACGGCTTCCTTGTTGTGCAGGATCAATGCGCCCTGGCCGAAATAATTCAGGAACAGCGCCGGCAGAACGTAGCAGGACCAGGCCAGCCGGATCGGCTTTTTGCCGAAATGCCCCATGTCCGCGTACAACGCCTCGGTACCGGTAATGGCCAGCACGACCGCGCCGAGCACCAGAAAGCCGCCGGTGGAATTCTCGGCAAAGAAGGCGATGGCATAACCCGGAGAAAACGCCGCCAGGACTTGCGGATAGTTGACGATATTCACTATTCCCAGCAGCGCCAGTACTGCGAACCAGACAAGGGTGATCGGTCCGAACAGCGCGCCGACCATTTCAGTGCCTTTCTGCTGAAACAGAAAAAGGCTGATCAGGACGAGGATGGTGACGGGAATGACGAATGGCTTGAGGGCCGGGGTCGCGACCTCCAGACCTTCCACGGCGGACAATACGGAAATCGCCGGCGTGATGACGCCGTCGCCGTAAAACAGCGCGGCACCGAACAGGCCGAGCGACATCAATATCATGCGACCGCGGGTGTTGCGCGTCGTGGAGCGCAACACCAGAGCGAGCAGGGCCATGATGCCACCCTCGCCACGATTGTCGGCGCGCATCATGAATACCACGTATTTCAGCGTCACGACGATGATCAGGGACCATGCAATCAGCGACAGTACGCCAAGCACGTTGTCATGGTTGGCGGCGACCGGATGGCTGCCGTTGAATGCTTCGCGCATGGCGTAAAGCGGACTGGTGCCGATATCGCCGAAGACCACCCCGATGGCCGCGACCGTCAACGGCAAAACACCCTTTTTCTCGCGCCCGTTCCCGTTGGAGCCCATTGTTATTCTTCGTTCCTCAGTGTCCCCGGATCGTTATGCTGCGCCGGCCGGGGCGCGTGTGCGCGCGAATGAAGCCGCTCGGCTTGTCGCTCATTGGACTGGATCAATGATGCAATCCGCCTCTGCGTCGTGACAAGGCTTCGGCTACGGGTGTTCGGTTATCATCGTGAGAAAGCAAGGCTGGCCTGCGGGCCTGCTCTTGTTGTGGCGCAACATTCTATACCCGGAGCAAGCCGTGACCAAACAGGCCGTTCACACCCCCGATGCGCCGCAGGCAATTGGAACCTACTCGCAGGCGATATGCGCAGGCGACACGGTCTATCTTTCCGGGCAGATCGGACTCGACCCCGCCACCATGAAGGTGGTCGATGGCATCGATGCGCAAATCCACCGCGTCTTTCGCAATCTCCAGGCAGTTGCGGCGGCCGCAGGCGCGAGTCTCGATGATGCCGTGAAACTCACAGTGTTCCTGACCGACCTGGCACATTTTTCCGGGCTCAACGACATTATGTCGCAATATCTCAAGCAACCGTATCCGGCGCGTTCCGCGGTCGGCGTCTCCCAATTGCCGCGCGGCGCTCTGGTCGAGATCGAGGCGATATTGGTGAAGGGGTGAGGGTCGCCCGACTTCGCTGGATACCGGGCTTCGCCCGTAAGGGACGCGGGACGCCCGACTTCGCTGGATACCGGGCTTCGCCCATAAGGGGCGAGGGGAAAGAGCAACAGAACATTGCTGACCGGCACTCAATCCAGCTGGGACGGTGGGCGTGAAACGCGCGCTTCAACAACGGGAGACACAGCCTGCCGTCAAGTCAGGCAAGAAACCCGCGCCTGCCCGGGCGACCTCCGCTGCCAAAGGCAGTTCTTCCGCCACCCCTCGCCCCTCGCCCCTTATCGGCGAAGCCCGGTATCCAGCGAAGTCGGGCGCCCCTCACCCCTCTCTTCAGTTCGCCACACCGCAGGTTCAGCAAAAGCTGGCACGCCTCGGCATCCACCAGCTTTCCGATCTGGTCACGCATTTGCCGCTGCGTTACGAAGACGAAACCCGTATCGTTTCCATCCATGACGCGCTGTCCGGCGAAACCGTGCAAGTGGAAGGCACGGTGGTCGAAACCAATATCAAGTTCCGTCCGGGGCGGCAGCTCGTCTCGGAAATCGACGACGGCAGCGGACGGCTGATGATGCGGTTCTTCAATTTCTATCCGAGCCAGAAGAACGCGCTGGCACCCGGCGCCAAGGTGCGGGTGATGGGAGAGATCCGACAAGGTTTCTTCGGCGCCGAAATGGTTCATCCGCGGTTTCGCGTTTTGCGCGCAGAGGCGCCGCTGCCGCAGGCGTTGACTCCGGTGTATCCGACGACCGCAGGGTTGGGCCAGGAAGTGCTGCGTAAGCTCGCCGCGCGCGCGCTTGCCAGCGCCGATCTGGCTGACGCATTGCCGGAACCGATGCGCAGGAAATTGAAACTAATGCCGCTCGACGAAGCAATCCGGCTGCTGCACAATCCGCCGCCCGACGCCGAGGCGCAGACTCTGCTCGATGGCTCGCATCCGGCGTGGCGCCGGGTCAAGTTCGACGAGTTGCTGGCGCAGCAGTTGTCGATGCGGCTGCACTACGAGCGTCGCAACGAAGTGCGCGCGCATCCGCTGCTGCAGCATTCGAAAATGTCCAAGTCGCTGCTCGCGGCGCTTCCGTTCAGGCTCACCCGGACGCAGGCGCGCGTACTGACCGATATCCGCACCGATCTCACGCGGCCGCATCCGATGCGACGGCTGCTGCAGGGCGATGTCGGCAGCGGCAAGACGATCGTTGCCGCACTGGCTGCGCTGCAGGCGATCGAATCCGGCTATCAGGCGGCGGTCATGGCGCCGACGGAAATCCTCGCGGAACAGCATTACCGGAAATTCGCGACTTGGCTCGCGCCGCTCGGCGTCGAAGTGGTATGGCTCACGGGCGGACTGAAGAAAAAGGAGCGCGAAATGGCGCTTGCGGACATTTCCTCGGGAAAGGCGGCGCTCGTCGTCGGCACGCACGCGCTGTTCCAGGACGAAGTCGCGTTCAACAAGCTGGGCCTCGCGATCGTCGATGAGCAGCATCGCTTCGGCGTGCATCAGCGCCTGGCGCTGCGTCAGAAAGGCAGCCGCGGCGACGCTCGAGTCCAGCCGCATCAGCTGATGATGAGCGCCACGCCAATTCCGCGCACACTGGCCATGAGTTACTACGCCGACCTCGACGTGTCGGTGATCGACGAACTACCCCCCGGGCGAACGCCGGTACTGACCAAGCTGCTGTCCGACACCCGGCGCAATGAGGTGATCCAGCGGGTGCGGGATGCGTGTCTGACTGGCCGGCAGGCCTACTGGGTTTGCCCGCTGGTCGAAGAATCGGAGGTGCTGCAGTTGCAGACTGCGATCGATACTTATCAGGGTTTGCTCGCCACGTTTCCGGAGCTGAAGGTCGGACTGGTGCACGGCAGGTTGCCCAACCAGGAGAAAGCCCAGGTCATGACGGCATTTCAGGCCAACGAGATCCAACTGCTGGTGGCCACCACCGTGATCGAGGTCGGCGTCGATGTGCCGAACGCCTCGCTGATGGTGATCGAGCACGCCGAGCGCATGGGGCTGTCGCAACTGCATCAATTGCGCGGTCGCGTGGGACGCGGCAGCGAGAGCAGCGTGTGCATTCTGCTCTACCAGAGTCCGCTGTCGCAGAACGCTCGCGAGCGGCTGCGCATTATCTTCGAGAACACGGACGGATTCGAAATCGCTCGTCACGACCTGCGGTTGCGCGGTCCCGGAGAATTGCTCGGCGCCCGGCAAAGCGGCGTGCCGATGCTGCGCTTCGCCGATCTGGAAAAGGATATCGACCTGCTGGAGGCGGCACGCACCCTGGCGCCGCAACTGCTGCACGACCATCCGGCGAATGCCGGGTTGCATTTGCAACGGTGGCTCGGCGGCCGCGAGGAGCTGCTCAAGGTGTAGGCCGCGCCTTGTCGCTATGCGATCATGCCGGCATTCCGGGCGCCACGGCCCGCTGAAACCGTTGACGTACTGCCATGACTGTCACCGAGCGCATCAACGCGTATGAAAAGCTGATCCGGCTGGACAAGCCGATCGGCATCCTGTTGCTGCTGTGGCCGACGCTTTGGGCGCTGTGGCTTTCCTCCCGAGGTCACCCGGACTGGAGGGTTGTGTGGATTTTCATTCTGGGTACCGTGCTGATGCGTTCCGCGGGTTGCGCCATCAATGATTATGCGGATCGCGATTTCGACGCCAAGGTGGCACGGACAAGGGATCGCCCGCTGGCGACCGGACAGATCAAACCGATAGAAGCACTGATGGTGGCCGCGGCGCTGATTCTGGTGGCGTTTGTTCTGGTCCTGAAGTTGAACGCGTTAACCATCCAGCTGTCAATCGTCGCCGTCGTCATCGCGGCGATCTATCCATTCAGCAAGCGATTCTTTCCCGTGCCGCAAGCTGTCCTCGGCCTGGCTTTCGGTTTCGGCATCCCCATGGCCTTCGCGGCGCATACTAACCATGTGCCGACGGCAGCGTGGGAATTGCTTGCCGCAAACGTGTTCTGGGCGATTGCCTACGACACCGAATACGCGATGGTGGATCGGGAAGACGATCGCAAGATTGGCATTCGCACTTCCGCGATTACATTCGGCCGCTATGATGTCGCCGCCGTAATGGGTTGTCATGCTCTTTTTCTGCTGATCTTGCTATGGATCGGCAGGTTGCTGCCTGGATGGTATTTCCACTTCGGATTGGCTATCGCGGCCGGCCTGGCCGCCGTCCAGTACCGGATGATCCGCGGTCGCGATCCTGCCTCGTGCTTTCGAGCGTTTCGGCATAACAACTGGATAGGCGCGGTGATCTTCGCCGGCATCTTCGCAAGCTTCTTTTTCCAGGTACATATTTGACGGGTGAATTAATTCCTGCAGGGCCGCATCCGGTCTGGACGGCGCGAACTCATCGATAAGAGAGACAAACATGGAACTCGGTCTAAGAAATCGCTCGGTTCTGATAACCGGGGGCAGCAAGGGAATCGGACTGGCATGCGCGCGCGCCTTCCTCGATGAAGGCGCCAGGGTTGCCATCGTGTCGCGCGATCGCGGCAATTTGGAGAAGGCCGGCGCGCAACTGGGGGCGATCACGCTGATAGCAGCCGATCTCACGCATGCCGGAGATGCCGAGCGGATGGCGCAGGAGGCTGAAACAGCAATCGGTCCGATAGACGTGCTGGTTAACTCGGCCGGTGCGGCGAAGCGTTATCCGCCGGACGAATTGAATGCGCAAGCCTGGCACGCGGCGATGGACGCCAAGTACTTCACCTACATTCATGCGATGGATGCAGTCTTGCCGTCCATGCGCAAGCGCAAGCGCGGCAACGTGGTCAATATCATCGGCACCGGCGGCAAGGTCGCCTCGTCGATCCATCTGCCAGGCGGCGCGGCCAATTCCGCGCTCATGCTGGCCTCGGTCGGTCTGGCCAGCGTTTATGGCAGATTCGGCGTGCGCATCAATGCCATCAACCCCGGCGCCACGATCACCGATCGAATTCGCGAAGCGCTCGAGCTGGAAGCGAAAGCCAAAGGGATTACCGCAGGACAGGTACTCGAGCAAGGCCAGGCGCGCGTGCCATTGGGCCGCTACGCTGACCCGAAGGACATCGCCAGCGTCACGCTGTTCCTGGCTTCCGAGCAGGCGGCTTACGTCACGGGCGCGGTGATCCCAATGGACGGCGGCATGAATCCGATCATCTGAATGACGACGCCCATGCGCTATCACGACCTTCGCGATTTCATCGGCCAACTGGAAAAACAGGGTGAACTCAGGCGCGTCGCTACAGAGGTCTCGCCCTATCTGGAAATGACCGAAATCTGCGACCGCGTGCTGAAGGCGCAGGGACCGGCGCTGTTGTTCGAGAAGCCGAAGGGCTTTGCAATTCCGGTTCTGGCGAATTTGTTCGGAACACCGCAGCGCGTGGCGATGGGAATGGGTGAGGAATCGGTGGCGGCGCTGAAAGAAGTCGGCAAACTGCTGGCCTATCTGAAGGAACCGGATCCGCCGTCAGGATTGAAGGATGCCTGGGACAAACTGCCGGTGCTCAAGCAGGTGATGAATATGGCGCCGAAGATCGTCGGCAGCGCGCCGTGCCAGGACGTCGTGTGGGAAGGTAAGGACGTGGATCTCGGCAAACTGCCGATCCAGACCTGCTGGCCGGGCGATGCTGGTCCGCTGATCACCTGGGGTCTGACAGTCACACGCGGTCCTCGCAAACCACGCCAGAACCTCGGCATTTATCGCCAGCAGGTAATCGCGCCGAACAAGGTCATCATGCGCTGGCTGGCGCATCGCGGCGGTGCGCTGGACTACCGGGACCATTGCACTGTTAGCCCGGGCCAGGCTTTTCCCGTTGCAGTCGTGCTCGGGGCCGATCCGGCGACGATCCTCGCTGCGGTGACGCCGGTGCCGGACTCGCTCTCCGAATACCAGTTCGCCGGCCTTCTGCGCGGGTCGAGGACCGAGCTGGTCAAATGCTTCGGGTCTGACCTGCAGGTGCCGGCATCCAGTGAAATCATCCTCGAAGGCGTCATCCACCCGGGCGAGAACGCGCTGGAGGGACCGTTCGGCGATCACACGGGTTATTACAACGAGCAGGAAACCTTCCCGGTGTTCACCATCGAGCGCATTACCCTGCGCCGGGACCCGGTCTATCACAGCACTTACACCGGCAAGCCGCCGGACGAGCCGTCCATCCTCGGCGTGGCGCTGAACGAAGTGTTCGTGCCGCTGCTGACCAAACAGTTTCCCGAGATTGTGGACTTCTATCTGCCGCCGGAAGGCTGCTCCTACCGCATTGCCGTGGTCAGCATGCGCAAGCAATATGCGGGGCATGCCAAGCGCGTCATGTTCGGCATCTGGTCTTACCTGCGCCAGTTCATGTACACCAAATTCATCATCGTCGTGGACGACGACATCGACGTGCGCGACTGGAAGGAGGTTGTCTGGGCCATCACGACCCGCGTTGACCCGGCGCGCGATGCCCTCATCGCGGAAAATACGCCGATCGATTACCTTGATTTTGCCAGTCCGGTTTCCGGACTCGGCTCAAAGATGGGACTCGATGCCACCAACAAATGGCCCGGCGAGACAAATCGCAAGTGGGGTGTTCCAATCGCAATGGACGCGGGAGTCAAACGCCGGATCGACGAGCTCTGGAGCGAGCTGGGGCTCTAGCAATGCCGAACCGGCTCGTACACGAAACCAGCCCTTACCTGCAGCAACACGCCGACAATCCGGTGGACTGGCATCCGTGGGGCGAAGAAGCGCTCAAGCTTGCGCGCGACCAGGACAGGCCGATCCTGCTGTCGGTCGGTTATTCCGCCTGCCATTGGTGCCACGTCATGGCGCACGAGTCCTTCGAGGATCCGGAAACCGCGGAGATCATGAACGCGTTGTTCGTGAACATCAAAGTCGATCGTGAAGAACGCCCCGACCTCGACCAGATTTACCAGACCGCGCATCATCTGCTGACGCAGCGCTCCGGCGGGTGGCCGCTTACCATGTTCCTGACGCCGGCGCAGAAGCCGTTTTTCGGCGGTACCTACTTTCCGAAGACTTCGCGCTACGGATTGCCGGGTTTCGC
>Ga0137438_1000176_pt1 | contig 11790 bp, 7 predicted proteins | sample EasRivERMGT157_2_FD_102327 | JGI IMG/M metagenome (GOLD analysis project Ga0137438, IMG submission 102327) | Soil microbial communities from meander-bound floodplain in the East River, Colorado, USA - East River MetaG ERMGT157_2 | ecosystem: Environmental > Terrestrial > Soil > Floodplain ... | reverse complement strand
GTCGAGATCAGCTCGCTGATCACGCCCATCGCCGGGATGATCATGATGTAGACCGCGGGGTGCGAGTAGAACCAGAAGAAGTGCTGGAACAGCACCGGATCGCCGCCGAGCGTCGGATCGAAGATGCCGATGTGGGCGAACCGCTCGACCGCGAGCAGCAGCACGGTGATGCCGAGCACCGGGGTCGCGAGCACCTGCATGATCGCGGTCGCGTAGATCGCCCACACGTTGAGCGGCAGCTGGAACCAGCCCATGCCCTGGGGCCGGAACTTGTGGATCGTGACCAGGAAGTTGAGGCCGGTGAAGATCGACGAGAATCCGAGCAGGAACACGCCGGACACCGCGATCAGGACCGGCGTCTTGGTCTCGAGCGAGTACGGCGTGTACAAGGTCCACCCGGTGTCGAGACCGCCGAACGGGATCGCACCGACCAGGAGCAGCGCGCCCGAGCACCACAGGTAGAACGACGCGAGGTTGAGCCGCGGGAACGCGACGTCGGGCGCGCCCAGCTGGATCGGCATGATGATGTTGCCGAGCGCGGCCGGGATCCCGGGGATGATGACGAGGAACACCATCACCGCGCCGTGCAGCGTGAAGAACTGGTTGTAGGTGTCCTGGCCGACGATCGTCTTGCCCGGCGCCCACAACTCGGTGCGCACCAGCAGCGCGAACGCGCCGCCGACGATCAACGCGCCGAGGATGCCGAACAGATACATCATGCCGATCCGCTTATGATCGAGCGTGAGCATCCAGCTCTTGACTCCCTTGGTGACGTGCAGGAAGTCCGGCTCGGTCGTCGGGCCGTCGGGGTACCCGTAGTCTATGTTCTGTTTGGTGATCGCCATGGTGCCCCTCGCTACTGCAGCGACTTGATGTAGGCGATGATGCCTTCGATCTCTTTGTCTTTGAGCTGGCCTTCAAACGACGGCATCGACGGCGGATAGCCGGGCCGCGCCTTGGCCTGCGGATAGATCACGGACTCCCGGATGTAGTTCTCGTCCATCTTCACCTGGCTGCCGTCGGACAGCGGCACCATGGTCCCGAAGTCGTGCGAGAACGTCGGCCCGACGCGCGCCGAGCCGTCGACGGTGTGGCACGCGTTGCAGCCCTTCTTCTCGTACAGCGTCCTGCCGAGATCCACCGGGTTCATGTTGAGCGACAGCGCGGCCTTGTCGGACAGGTAGCGCTCGTAGTCACCTGGCTTGTGGACCACGAGCACGGCGCGCCGGCCGTCGTTGGTGATGCCCATCTGCGAGTGGTTGGTCCCGCAGTACTCGGCGCAGGTCAGCCGGTACGTGCCCGGCTTGGTCGGAAAGAACCACGCATAGGTGTAGCGGCGCGGGATGATGTCCTGCTTCACGCGCATCACCGGCGCGTAGAAGCTGTGCAGCACGTCCTTCGACGTCATCACCAGGCGCACCGGGGTGTTGACCGGGACGTGGAGATCGGAGTCCTGCACCCCGTTGGAGTGGGTGAACTGCCAGTTCCACCGCCACGCGAGCACGTTGATCTCGACCGCCTTGGTCGGCGGGGTGACGACGCGAACGTAGGTGTTCCAGCCATAGTAGAACAGGAACACGCAGATGATCGTCGGGATCACCGTCCACGTGATCTCGAGCGCGTCGTTGTGCGCGGGCGACGGCTCGGGCTTGTGGCCCGGCCGGTGCCGGTACCGGATGCAGAAGTACACCACCGCGCCGGCGATCCCGACGAAGAAGAACAGCGACAGCCCGAGGACCGCGTAGTACATGAGGTCCGAGTCGTCGGCGGTGAGGTTCACCGCCTTGGGCATCCAGAAGTTGCCGCCCTTGAGATCCTCGACCTCCTTGTTGACGAGGATGTCGTACCACTGGCGCGCGGTGATCGCGGCGTGCTGGCCCGAGCGCGAGTGGACCAGGAACACGCCGTCGGCGTTGAACCGCACGCACCTGGTGTGCCCGGCCGCGACCTCGAGCCCGGCGCCGGTCGGTTTGTCGGGAGCCAGGTCGACCGTCGGTGGCATCGCGAGCTTGACGACCGTGCCGACCGCGACCTCGCCGTCGACGACACCGGTGAACGTGGTCGCGACCGCGGCGTTGTCGCACGAAACCTCGACGATGGTGGGCTTGCCGGGCGCCGCTGGTGCGGCCGAGCCGGAGCCGGCCCCCGAGCCGGCCGAGCCGGAGCCGGCCCCCGAGCCGGCCGAGCCGGAGCCGGCCGAGCCGGCCGAGCCGGAGCCGGCCCCGAGCCGGCCGAGCCGGCCGAGCCGGAGCCGGCCCCCGAGCCGGCCGAGCCCGCCGCCGGCCCCGCCGAGCCCGCCGCCGACCCCGCGTCGGAGCCCGCTGCCGAGCCCGCCGCCGACCCCGCCGAGCCCGCCGAGCCCGCCGAGCCCGCCACCGGCCCCGCCGAGCCCGCTGCCGACCCCACCGCCGGCGTCGTCTGCGGCGCGGGCTGCGCAGGCTGGGCGTCGGCCGACGGTGAGCCGAGGCCGTAGCCCAGGGCAGCCAGCGCAACCATCGCCGTCACACTGATCGTGCCGATGTAGCGAATGATCCGTTTCATGTCACTCCGTTAGGTGCAGCCGGCGAGAGACGTTTCCCGCGGCGCCTGAGGTGCGCCAGGTGCATCGCGCCGAGCGAGGCGAACAAGAGGATGGCGAAGCCGGCGGCGCCGACCCGCAGCGCCGTGACCCCGGCGCGCGCGTGACTGTTCGCACCGGGATCGTAGTGATAGCAGCGCAGCATGAAGCCGACGGCCGCGGCGGGCTCGGCGAGCCCGGCCTTGTAGATCGACTCGCGCAGCACCGCCGGGTCGTACTCGATGCCGTAGAGGTAGCGCGTCACGACGCCCGCCGCGCTCAGCAGGATCAACGCCGCCGGGTGCGCCCACTCGGCGCGATCCGGTAGGTAGGTATAGCGAAACCCGACCGCGTCGGCGACCCGGCGAATCGCCGAGCCGTCGCCCGGCACCGCGGCGACGAGGAACGTCCAGCCCGCCCGCGCCACGGCGCGCTGATCCTCGGGGAGCCGATCGAGGTAGCGCTGGCGCATGGCGCGCACCTTGTCGAGCGTGTCGTTGGGCTCGAGATCGATCGTCACGATCCGGAACTGCGCGCCGACCCGGAACATCACCTCGCCCAGCCCCTGGCCGCGGGCCGCGCCCGGCGAGGCACCGAGCTCGCCGACTTTCGGCAACGCCGCGGTGAGGCCGTTGAGCTGGACGCTGCACAGCATCGGGCAATCGGAGTAATTGAAGGTCAGGATCGCCGGCAGCCCCCCGCGCATCACGTCGCCCAGGGTCACCAGCGCGCCGTCCTGGGTGCGAAACGCCGCGTCGAGCGGGATCCGCCCGCCGGCGCGCTCGTCGACGGTGACTCCGCCGGCCTGGTAGGTCGGCGGTGGCGTCGCGATCTCGTCGTCGGGGCCCGGCGCCGCGGCCTTGCCGCTGGGCCCCTCGTCGTGCGCGCGCGCAGCGGGCGCCCCTGCGACCGCGAGGGCGAACACACCGGCGGTGCCGGCGAGCGCGATGATCGAGCTACTTGCCATTGCCCTTCGGGGGTGCGGCAGAGCCACTGCCGGCCTTCGGGGCCGCGGCAGAGCCGCTGCCGGCCTTCGGGGGTGCAGCAGAGCCGCTGCCGGCCTTCGGGGGTACGGCAGAGCCGCTGCCGGTCTTCGGGGGTGCGGCAGAGCCGCTGCCGGCCTTCGGGGCCGCGCCGGCGTTGTCCAGCGGTCCCGCACCGCCGACCGGGGATGGCCCGGTGCCCGCGCCGGTCGGCACTCGAGGTGCAGCCGGCAACTCGGTGGCAGCGCCCGGACCGGCGGCGGCGCCAGAGCCGGCAGCCGAGCCGGCGCCAGACCCGGCAGCAGACCCCGGTCCGGCGGCAGGCGGGGCGCCGCCGGCTGGTGCCGGTACGGCGGCCGGTGGCGGGATGATCTTCGGGCGGCCGAACACCGGCAGCACCGTGCTCCTGTCCGAGCGGCCCACCGCGGGAATCAGCGCGCCCGGGTCGGTGCGGGCGCCATTGACGACGAGCTTCATCGCGATGTCGATCGGGACGCGATAGCTCTGCAGCCGGGCCGCCTCGTTGGCCTTGGGCGGCGCCGGCCTCGGGTTGGTGCCGTACTCGCCGATCCGGCTGGTCTGCTCGGCGCGCAGCGACCGGGCGGGGGTGTCCTGGCCGCCGTAGTCGGCCATCGTCTGGATCTCCGAGGTGTCGTTCACGTAGAACGCCTCGAGCGCGACGATCGTGACGTAGACCAGCACGGCGCCGCAGATCCCGACGACGACGATGCCGATGGTGTTCAGCCGGTCTGGATTTCGCTTGGGTCCTGACATGGCCTTGGCTCCTAGAGGTTCTCGTGCGCGAGCGACAGGCCCAGCGTCGGATCCTTGATCGGGATCAGGTTGCCGTGGAGGTTGCGCCCGAACCCGGCCAGCAAGACGCCGACCAGGCCGATCCACACCGTGATGTCGAGCGCGTTGAACCCGACGTGGTGGTACGCGGTGTTGCCGGTCAGCGGGCCCGTGACGATCTGCGTCGCGCCGTGAAAGCTCGGCAGCCAGTCGTACGACGGCATCACGTTCCAGTACAGATCGAGCCAGTGGAACACGAGCTGCCACACCGCGAAGAACACCAGCGACGGCACGATGCGCTTGGTCCAGCGCGACATCAGGAACACGAACGGAAAGCCCCAGAACCCGACGAGGATCGCGATGCTCACCCACTGCCACTCACCAAACAATCGGTACTTGTACCAGACCGTCTCTTCGGGAAGGTTACCATACCACTGCAGCATGAACTGCGAGAACGCGGTGTAGGCCCAGAAGAACGTGAAGGCGAACATCCACTTGCCGATGTCGTGGTAGTGCTCGGGGTTGATCGAGTGGGTCAGCCGGCCGGTGCGCTGGATCCCGAGCACCACCAGCGCGAGCGCGGCGAACCCGCCGACGCAGGCGCTGCCCCAGAAGCTGACGCCGTAGATCGTCGAGTACCACTTCGGCGCCATCGACATCAGGATGTCGAACGCCGCGAAGCACGTGATCAGCGCATAGACGATCATCGCCGGGCCCGAGGCGACGCGCAGCTGCTCGGACAGCTTCGGATCGCCGCTGTCGTCCTGCTGGCGCGACTTCTTCATGAAGTACGCCGCCATCGCCGAGTACACGACGCCGTAGACCACGTAGCGCACGGTGAAGAACCCGGGCGACAGCCAGCCCAGCTTGTGGACCAGCGTCGGGTGCAGGTACTCGTGGCACGCGGTCCCGGCCTTCTCGAGGCAGAGCGCCGCGTCGGGGTGGGCCCAGTAGTAGAGATCCTGATAGCCGAGCGCCAGCGGGACGATGAAGCCCAGGCCGGCGATGAACACGATCGGGAACGCCATGCTCATCGCCTCGGCGATCCGGCGCACCACGGTGGCCCACCGGCCGCGCGCCAGGTGGTGCAAGAGCACCAGCCAGAACACGCCGACGCAGATGCTGAAGATGTACGACCACGCGACGACGTAGGCGTAGAGGAAGCGCTTCCAGTGGTCGCCGTTGATGTAGCCGAGCACGAGCGAGACCACCAGGAACACCGCCGCGATCGCCAGGCCGATCCGCGTCAGGCCCTGGCCGAGCTTGCCGGCCTTGTACTTCTCTTCGGGGTTCAGCGACTTCTGTAGTGCGCTCATGGCGTCGGCGCCTCCGGCATCTGGATGCCACTGCGGTGATCCGGCGGGATGTCGTCGAGCGACGCGTTCTGACTGCGCTGCAGCGCGCGCACGTACAGGACGATCGCCCAGCGATCGGCGTGGGGAATCTGGGCCGCGTAGCCCATCATCGTGTTGTAGCCGTTGGAGATCGTGTTGAAGAGCTGACCGTTGGGCATGTTGATGACGACCGGGTTCGACGCGTCGACCAGGTTGCGCGCTTGCCAGGCCCCGCCCGTCGCGGCGACCCGCTGCGGGACCGCGCCCATCCCGCGGCCGTCGTAGCCGTGGCACGGCGTGCAGTAGATCTCGAACCGGCCCTTGCCGCGCCTGATCAGCTGCTCGTTGATCTCGAGCTGCCTGGGGAACCCGGTGGTCCACGCGCCGTTCTCGAGGCCGCGGTAGAACAGGTCGTCGGCGTTGAGCGAGCCGCGCGCGACCGTGCCGGCGAGCTCGCCGCGGTTCGCGCGACCATCCTCGAACATGTCCATCGGCTGGTCGGACTTGTACTTGGGCTGGAAGTCCATGTCGGGGAAGATGTGGAAGTGCGGCTCGGTCGAGCGCGACGTCCGCGCCTTGGCCGCGATCGCGAACGGGATCAGCGCGAACGCCGTGCTCGCGACGATGAACGCCGTGATCCACTTCGGCATCTGCCGGCTGGCCCGATCCGGATCGAGGTAGACGTTGTCGACCGACAGCGCGCCGGCGTCGCTGAGCAGCCTCGGGGTCGCCTCGGCGTCGAACCGGCGGTCGCGCGCCTCGATGCCGAGCAGGAACGCGTCATCGGTGACGTGGTTGAACCGCTCGTTGCGGAAGAACGGGTGCCAGACCTGCGGCAGCTTGTTCAGGATCCACATCCCGAAGAAGCTGGTGAACACCGCGATCAGGATGGTCGACTCGAACGCGATCGGAACGTTGGCCGGGATCGACCACGCCGGCTTGCCGGAGATGTTCCACGGCCAGTTGTAGGCGTTGCACCACCACTGCAGCAGCAGGCCGCCGATCGTGCCGGTGCAACCGCCGCCGAAGATCAACAGCGGCAGGATCGTCCGCTTGATGCCCATCGCCTCGTCGATGCCGTGCACCGGGAACGGGCTGTAGCAGTCGAACTGGGTGTAGCCGGCGTCGCGAACCTTGCGCGCGGCCTCCATCAGCTCGCCCGGCGTGTCGTACTCGGCGAGCACGCCGTACAGCCGCCCGGTGCGGACGGCTCGGCCGCCGTCGTCGTGCAGGGTGCCCATGGCCCCATGCTCGTCGGCGCCAGGTCCGTGGGTGTGTTCGTCAGTCATGGCTAGTGCCTCTTCCCCGCGTGGGCCTCGGGCATCGCGCCCTTGACCTCCGAGATCGCGATGACCGGGGCGTACCGGAAGAACAGCAGGAACAGCGTGAAGAACAAGCCGAGCGTTCCGACGAACAGCCCGACGTCATAGCGGGTCGGCGTGTAGTAGCTCCACTGCGCCGGGAGGAACGAGCGCGCGAGCGAGGTCGCGATGATCACGAAGCGCTCGAACCACATCCCGACGTTGATGAGCAGGCACAGCACGAAGATGACGATCGGGGTGCGCCGGACTCGCTTGAACCAGAACGCCTGCGGCACGAGGACGTTGCAGCTCACCATCAGGAAGTACGCCCACCAGAACGGGCCGAACGCGCGGTTGATGAACGCGAACCCCTCGAACAGGTTGCCGGAGTACCAGGCGATGAAGAACTCGGTCGCGTAGGCGAGCCCGACCATCATGCCGGTCGCCAGCATGATCTTGCACGCGGCCTCGACGTGCTCGTCCTTGATGATGTGCTTCAGGTTGAACAGGTGGCGCGCCGGGATCAGCAGCGTGAACACCATCGCGAAGCCGGAGAAGATCGCGCCGGCGACGAAGTACGGCGGGAAGATCGTCGTGTGCCAGCCGGGCAGCTGCGAGGTCGCGAAGTCGAACGACACGACCGAGTGGACCGAGAACACCAGCGGCGTGGCCAGCCCCGCCAGGATCAGGTAGGCGCGCTCGTAGCGGTGCCACTGCCGGGCCGAGCCGCGCCAGCCGAGCGACAGCGAGCCGTAGATGATCGCGCGCAGCTTGTCGCCCTTGGCGGCGCACCGGTCGCGGAACGTCGCGAGGTCGGGGACCATGCCCATGTACCAGAACAGGATCGACGTCAGCATGTACGTCGTCACCGCGAACACGTCCCACATCAGCGGGCTGCGGAACTGCGGCCACATCTGCATGTCGTTGGGGTGCGGGATCATCCACCACGCGAACCACGGGCGGCCGGTGTGGAGCAGCGGGAACAGCCCCGCGCACATGACGGCGAAGATCGTCATCGCCTCGGCCGACCGGTTGATGCTGACGCGCCAGGTCTGGCGGGTCAGGTACAGCACGGCAGAGATCAGCGTGCCGGCGTGGCCGATGCCGATCCACCACACGAAGTTGGTGATGTCCCACGCCCAGCACACCGTGTTGGAGTTGCCCCACACGCCGATGCCGGTGGTGACCAGCACGTAGATCGAGTACAGGCCGATCGCGAACATGATCGATGAGACGCCGAGCGCGGCGAGCCACGCCTTGTGCGGCTTGGGCGCCTCGGCGACCCACGCGACGTCGCGCGTGACCGCGCGGAACGCCTCGCGGGCCTTACCGCCGTCGGGGCCCTCCGGGCGATGACGGTCGATGGTTGCGTCTGCGGTGCTCATTCGCGGCCCCCGTCATGCGCGGCAACGGCGAGTTTCGGGTTGAGGTTGCGGATCCGCGCGAGGAACCGATTGCGCGGCTTGGTGTAGGTCTCGGGGAGCAGCGCGTAGCTCCTGCCGTCCTCGTGCAGCCGCGACACGCGGCTGTCCTTGTCGCTGAGGTCGCCGAACACGATCGCCTCGGTCGGGCACGCCTGCTGGCACGCGGTCTCGACCTCGCCGTCGGGCATCGGGCCATCGACGCTGCCCGGCCGCTGGCCGGACCGGACGGCCGCCTTGGTGCGGATCTTGGCGTTCTGGATCCGCTGCACGCAGAACGTGCACTTCTCCATCACGCCGCGCATGCGGACGGTGACCTCGGGGTTGAACAGCAGGCGGCGGACCTTGTTGCGGGCATCGCGCCACTGCTTGTTCCAGTCGAGGAAGTTGAACCGCCGCACCTTGTACGGGCAGTTGTTGGCGCAGTACCGCGTGCCGATGCAGCGGTTGTAGGCCATGTCGTTGAGGCCCTCGTCGGAGTGCGTCGTCGCGCCGACCGGGCAGACCTGCTCGCACGGCGCCTGCTCGCAGTGCTGGCAGCCGATCGGCTGGTGCACGACCTGGGGATCCTCGATCGATCCCTTGAAGTAGCGATCGATCCGGATCCACGACATCTCGCGGTTGTTCATCACCTCGTTGCGGCCGACGACCGGGATGTTGTTCTCGGCCTGACACGCCACCGAGCACGCGTTGCAGCCGGTGCAGGTCGACAGGTCGATCGCCATCGCCCAGCGGTGGCCCTGGTAGTCCTTCTCCTTGAACAGCGACAGGCCGCCCTCGTTGGGCCGGTCCTTGTTGCCGGCGTTCGCGAGGTCGTTCCAGAGCTCCCCCGGCTTCTCGGGGTGCTCGACCCGCCACTTCGAGTTGTCGCGCAAGGTCTTCGCGTCGACCTCGTGGATCAGCTCGGGCAGCCGCTTGTCGATGCCCTCGGCGTTGACGTGGGTCGCGTCGTGCATGATCTCGGGCCGGCTGCCGAGCCCCGTGCGGATGTCCCAGTGCTCCTGGATGTTCGCGAGCGTGTAGTGCTTGCCGGTCGCGGCGACCGTCGCGTTGCCGGCGTAGTCCCAGCCGGCCGTGGTGCGGACCTTGTAGGTGTCCCAGCCGACGCTGCGCTTGTCGGTGCCGCCGACCCGGCCGGCCGCGGTGCGACCGCCACCGAGCACCAGGCCGATCGTGCCCTTGGCCTGCCCGGGCATCGTGTAGCACGGCAGCTCGATCTCGCGCTCGTGGCCGGGCTCGCCGAGCTTGACCTTGATCATCGTGTCGTTGTCGAGCTCGAGCCCGGTCGCCGTGCTCGCGCCGACCAGCGCGTAGTTGTCCCACGTGACCTTGGTCATGAAGTCCGGGGTCTCCCACAGCCACGCGTTGTTCGCGAACCGGCCGTCGTAGGTGAAGCTCGACGGGTGGAACACGACCTCGAGCTGGCCGTTCCTGCGCAGCGAGCCGAGCGCCTGGCTGGCCGACAGCGCCGGCAGCGGGAACCCGACGACCCTGGCCTGGACGGGTGGGTACTCGGTGCCGGGCACGAAGCCGTCGTGCACGCTCTGCTTCCAGCTGGGCTCGGTGCCGGCCGCCTTGGCGAGCTCGGCGTGGGCGGCCTGGACCAGCTCGAGGCCGCCCTTCTCCTCGCCCAGCAGCAGCGACAACAGCTCGATCGCCGACAGCCCGCCGTACAGCGGCGCGATCAGCGGCTGGGCCAGCGTGACGGTGCCGTCCCAGGTCCGGACGTCGCCCCACGCCTCGAGGAAGTGCGCGCGCGGCACGTGCCAGGTCGCGAGCAGCGAGGTCTCGTTGCGGTAGTCGTGCAGGTGGATCGACGCCTTGACGTTCTTCATCGCGGCGGCGAGCTCGAGGTCGGCCGGCGCGTCGTACACCGGGTTGCCGCCGAGCATGACCAGCGTGCCGACGCGGCCCGCCGCCATCTCCTTGGTGAGCTCGGTGATCGCGCGCAGGTGGCTCGGCCGCTCGCCGTCGGGATCCTCGAGGTACTCGAGCGTCGCGCCCGGCGCGCCGATCGCCTCGTTGATCCGCGCGACCAGCGCGTGGACCTCGGGGGGCTGGCGGCGGCCGGCGATCACGACCGCCCTGCCGGTGTTGAGCTTCAGCTCCTCGACCAGCACCTTGATGTAGCGATCGACCTTGGGCTCCTTCAGGATCTCGGCGGGCACCGGGGCGCCGTTGCCGAGCGCGGCGTCGAGCGCCATCGCGAACGGCAGGCCGAGCTCGGCGCGCAGCGCGAGCCGGTGATCGGCCATCGCGCCGGTGTTGGTGAACAGGCTCTCGATCGTCCACAGCCGGTTCATCTTGCCCGGGCCGAGCGAGCCGTTCTGCCGGCGCGAGCGCGCGAAGTCGCGGCTGTACTTCATCGCCGCCGGGTGGTCGATGAACACGTCGCAGTCGATCGTGACGATCGTCTCGGCGCGGTCGAGCTTGGCGATCGGGCGCAGCGCGCGGCCGAACGCGATCCGGGTGCCGGCGCGCTCGTTGTCCCACGACAGCGGCTCGTACTCGTGCCACCGCGCGCCCAGGCCGATCAGCCGGGTGCGCAGCGCGCGCACGGTCGGTGATGACGTGGCCTCGCTGAGGATGTGCGTCGTCGCGAGCCCGCCGCGGAGCTGCGACAGCGCGCCGCGGAACGCGTCCATCGACGACGGCGCGGACGCCGCGCCGGCTCCCGCGGTGGGGCCCTGCGAGCGGTCCGGATCGTAGAGATGGAGGATGCTCGCCTGCGCGAACGTCGAGCAGCCCGCGTGGCGCTCGGTGCCGGTGACGATCCCGCCGCTCGCGAACGGATGCTCGGGGTTACCGTCGAGCTTGATCGGGCGGCCCTCGAACGCGGTCGCGAGCAGGCCGTGGCCGACCCCGCCGAGCTCGAACGCCGTGGCGTACTGCTGGGTGACTCCCGGCGTCTGATCTTCCGGGCGACGCGCCAAGGGGACGATGTCTTCCTTCTCGTAGCGCTGGCACGCGCCGACGCCGGCGAGCGCCATCGATGCGCCCATCAGGTGAAAGAAGTTGCGGCGCGACAGCGGATCCTTGGTCGGCTGGTCGGCCTCGGGTGGAAACTCGTGGCCGGTGCGCCCGACCTGAAACGCCGCGGCGCCGTCGAGCTCGCGCAGCGACTTCCAGTAGCCGTGCACCGGGGTCGGCGGCAGATCGGCCAGCGGCGCGCCGTCGTGGACCTCTTCGGCGTCGGCATCGGCGGGCCACACCCGATCATCGTGCAGCTGATCGTGCATGTGATCGTCGTGGTCGGCGGCGGCGTGCTCGGGGACGTGGAGCTCTGGTTCTTGCGACATCGTCAGCTCCTCACTTAGCGCTGACAGGTCGAGCAGTTGGTGGGAGGGTTGCCGCTGTTGCGCTTCTTGATGTCATCGCCCTCGCCCTGCTGCGGTTGGTAGC
>Ga0137438_1000175_pt1 | contig 11813 bp, 10 predicted proteins | sample EasRivERMGT157_2_FD_102327 | JGI IMG/M metagenome (GOLD analysis project Ga0137438, IMG submission 102327) | Soil microbial communities from meander-bound floodplain in the East River, Colorado, USA - East River MetaG ERMGT157_2 | ecosystem: Environmental > Terrestrial > Soil > Floodplain ... | reverse complement strand
GGCGGCGGGCAGTGGCTGGACGTGGGCGGGAGCGGAGGGACAGCATCGTCCATCCTATACGGTATTGAGCTGGGGTATGTCTTCTAGGGCGTCCGCAGACGATGAAAGCCAACGACACCAATCTCCTGCTTCCACCGCAGCAAGTCAGTATCGACGTGCTGCTCGAGAAGTACGCCAAAGGGGGCGAGACCACGATCCAGGATGTGCGCCGCCGAGTGGCGCGCTCGCTCGCGGCCATTGAGGCCGATCCTGGCAAATGGGAGCCGCTGTTTTTCGAAGCGCTCGAAAACGGCTTCATCCCGGGTGGGCGCATCAACTCGGCGGCCGGCACGCAGTTGACCGCGACGCTGATCAACTGCTTCGTCCAGCCGGTGGGCGATTCCGTATCGGAAACGGTGGACGGCAAGCCTGGAATCTATGTCGCGCTGATGGAAGCCGCGGAAACCATGCGCCGCGGTGGCGGCGTGGGTTACGACTTCTCCGCGATCCGGCCGCATGGCGCGCTGGTGCGCGGAACGCAAAGCAGCGCCAGCGGCCCGGTGTCCTACATGCGAGTGTTCGACCAGAGCTGCGAAACAGTGGAATCCGCCGGCGCGCGCCGCGGCGCGCAGATGGGAATCCTGCGATGCGACCATCCGGACATCGAGCAGTTCATCCACGCCAAGGACAAAGGAGACCTGCGCAACTTCAACGTGAGCGTCGCCGTCACCGATGGCTTCATGCGCGCCGTCGAGGCCGACGGCGACTGGGATCTGGTGCACAAAGTGCCGCCGAACCAGGGCCAGGGCGCGGCACCGGCCCGGAGCCGCGCCGACGGCCTGTGGGTCTACCGCACGGTCAAGGCCCGCGACCTGTGGAAGCAGATCATGGATTCCACCTACGATCATGCCGAACCCGGAGTGATCTTCATTGATCGCGTGAATGCCGACGACAATCTTTCATACTGCGAGACGATCGGGGCGACCAATCCCTGCGGTGAACAACCTCTTCCGGCGTATGGCTGCTGTTGTCTCGGCAGTATCAATCTGACGCCGTTCGTATCCCAGCCTTTTACCCCGAAGGCGCGATTCGACTTCGAGGCGTTTGCGAAAGTAACGAAGGTGGCGGTGCGCATGCTCGACAACGTGCTCGACGTCACCGTCTGGCCGCTGCCGCAGCAGGCCGAGGAGGCAAAGAACAAGCGCCGCATCGGCCTCGGTTTCACCGGGCTCGGCGATGCGCTGATCATGCTCGGCTTGCGCTACGACGGGGACGATGCCCGTAAGATGGGTGCAAGAATCGCCGAGGCGATGCGTGACGAGTCCTATGCGGCGTCCGTGGGGCTGGCGCAGGAGAAGGGCGCGTTCCCGCTGCTCGACACCGAACAGTATCTCGCTGCGCCGCGCTTCGCCTCGCGGCTGCCGGAGAATATCAAGCGCGACATTCGCACGCACGGCCTGCGCAACAGCCACCTGCTGTCGATCGCACCGACTGGCACCATCTCGCTGGCGTTCGCCGACAATGCGGCCAACGGCATCGAGCCCCCGTACTCCTGGGCTTACCAGCGCAAGAAGCGCGAAGCGGACGGCTCAAACAAGGTTTACGACGTCGAAGACCATGCCTGGCGTCTGTACCGGCACGTGGGCGGTGACGTAACGAAACTGCCGCCGCAATTCGTCACCGCGCTGGAAATCTCCGCGCTCGATCACATGCGAATGGTCGCGGTGGTCGCGCCGTTCATCGATTCGGCGATCAGCAAGACGGTCAATGTTCCCGAGGATTATCCATTCGAGCAATTCAAGGACCTTTATCTCGAGGCCTGGAAGGCCGGTCTGAAAGGCATCACGACCTACCGGCCGAACGGCGTGCTGGGCTCCGTGCTGTCCGTTACGCCCCATACCGAAGCACCGAATGACCTCGATACTTCTGACGCCGATCGCCGCATTCGCCTCGATGCCGCACCCATGCCGGCATTGGCCAGTTTGCGCTGGCCAAGTCGGCCGCAGCTTGCCGCCGGCAATCCGGCGTGGACCTATATGGTGGAATCGCCGTCCGGCCAGTTTGCGATTTTCGTCGGTCATGTCGACAACGGCGATCCGCACGCATTCGAAGTGTGGGTCAATGGCAACGAACAGCCTCGCGGCCTCGGCGCGGTCGCGAAGACGCTGTCGATGGACATGCGCGCGCAAGATCGGGCCTGGTTGCGCATGAAGCTCGACATCCTGTCGCGAACCGCCGGGGACGATGCATTCGATTGCCCGATGCCGCCGCACGGTGCACCGGTTCGCATGCCGAGCACGGTCGCTGCGTTTGCACGCATCGTGAGTTGGCGCGTGGAACAACTCGGTGGCCTGACGCCGCGCGACGATCGCTCCCCCGTGCTGGATGCGCTATTTGCGAAAAAGGAACCGAAGACCGGCACCGATGGCACGATGTCGTGGTCGGTCGATGTGTACAACCGCAGTTCCGGCGACGATTTCGTGCTGATCCTGAAGGAGCTTGTGCTGCCGTCAGGGCAGCGCCGCCCCTATTCGGTATGGATGGCCGGCAGCTATCCGCGCTCTCTCGACGGCTTGTGCAAGCTGCTGTCGCTCGATATGCGCGTGATCGATCCGGCCTGGATCGGCATGAAGCTGCGCAAGCTGCTGAGCTATGCCGAACCGCTGGGCGATTTCATGGCCAAGGCGCCGGGCGGGGAGAAGCAACGCAACTGGCCGAGCACGGTGGCTTACGTCGCGCAGCTGATGATCCACCGCTACGCGATGCTCGGTGTGCTGGACGAGCGTGGTTATCCGCTGGACGAGATGGGAGTGCTGGAAATTCCGGATGCGTCGCGTGAGCGCGAAGCGCGAAACCTGCAATTGATGCCGGGAAAGCGTTGCCCCGAGTGCGGCAATACTGCGGTGATCAGGAAGGATGGCTGCGAATTCTGCACGGCCTGCGGCGCGATCGGCGCCTGCGGTTAGGCGCCAGGCACGAGATGCGAGGCACCAGGCACGAGTGTTAAGTAAAGCCTTAAAGCATTCAAGACCCGGTGCGTCGGACCTCGTGCCTGGCGCACCAAAAAGTGCAAGACACTTTCGCCCTAAGTCTGTATAGTGCGCGGCAAGGATTTTGTTTCGCGTCAATCGGTCCGCGTTTCAGCCCTTTCGTGGTAGTTCTGCTTCCCCGAAAAATTTCAACTCTGTTCGATTCTGCCTGAACCGGTTCGGAACTGCCCTTGGGCTTCCGCAGGCTGTTTCAGGAGAATTCCATCAGCACTTCATTTGAAGCGCTCGGCCTTCGTGCCGAGCTGGTCCGCGCTGTTGCCGACGAAGGCTACACGCAACCCACTCCGGTTCAGGCCCAAGCCATTCCGGTCATTCTCGCCGGCCGCGATATTCTCGCCGGCGCCCAAACCGGAACCGGCAAAACGGCCGGATTCGCGCTGCCGCTGTTGCAGTTGCTGGCCGCGCGCACTACGGGGGGCGATGCTTCCCGGCGCCCGATTCGCGCGCTGATCCTCACCCCCACGCGCGAGCTGGCAGCGCAGGTCGAAGAAAGCGTCCGTGGCTATGGCCGCCACCTGCGTATGAAATCGACCACGGTGTACGGCGGCGTCAGCATGGGCCAGCAGATCAGCGCCCTGCGCCGTGGCGTGGACATCCTGGTGGCGACGCCGGGAAGATTGCTCGACCACCTGCAAAGCCGTACCGTGGATCTTTCGCGGGTCGAAATCCTGATACTGGACGAGGCCGACCGCATGCTCGACATGGGGTTCATCCGCGACATCCGCCGCATCCTGATGGCGCTGCCGTCCAAGCGGCAGAACCTGTTTTTCTCGGCGACCTTCTCGAGCGAAATTCGCGGACTCGCGGATTCTTTCCTGCAATCGCCGGTGGAAGTCGCCGTGGCGAAAAGCACGCAAACCGCCGATCTGATTTCCCAGGTCGTGCACCCGGTGGACAAGGATCGCAAGCGCGCTGCGCTGGAGCACTTGATCAACGCGGGCGACTGGCGCCAGGTGCTGGTGTTCGCCCGCACCAAGCATGGCGCGAACCGGCTCGCCGAGCAGCTCGACAAGGGCGGCATCAGTGCCGACGCCATCCACGGCAACAAGAGCCAGAGCCAGCGTACGCGGGCGCTCGCCCAGTTCAAGCTCGGCAAGGTGCGCGTGCTGGTCGCGACCGACATCGCGGCGCGCGGACTCGACATCGAGCAACTGCCGCATGTGGTCAACTACGAGTTGCCCAATGTGCCGGACGATTATATTCATCGTATCGGCCGTACCGGTCGCGCCGGCAGTTCCGGGCAGGCCGTGTCGCTGGTATGTTCGGAGGAAGGCGATTTCCTGCGGGACATCGAACGCATGCTCAAGCGCAGCATCGAGCGCGTGGTGATCGAGGGATATCAGCCCACCGGGGCGCCGCTCAGAACGGACGGAAATTCCGTCGCATCGCGCCAGCGACGCCCGCAGCAACGGCAGCAATCGGGCGGACAACGCCCGCAGGGGCAGGGCGCGCGCACCGGCAGCGGGGAGGCGCGTCGCAGTCAGGGTGGCGGAGGGCAGGGTCGTAGTGCTGCCGATCGTCCCCGCGGCGCCGGCAGTGCGCGCCGTGGCGATGCGCAGCCGCGCCAGAACAGCAACCGTTCGGTATCGTCATTGTTCGGCGGCAATCGCTGATCCACAATTTATAAAGGAGACTCTCATGAATCTTTTCGTCGGCAATTTATCGCAGGAAGTCACCGAAACCGATCTGGCGGAGTTGTTCAAGCAGTTCGGCCAGGTCAAGTCGACCGAAGTCAAGCGCGACCTTTTTTCCGGCGTCACCAAGGGCTTCGGCTTTGTCGAAATGCCCGGACGCAACCACTCGCTGGCGGCGATCGCGAGTCTCGACGGCAAGGATTTCAAGGGGCAGCCGCTGCGCGTAAACGAAGCGCGGGAATTTCCTGCAAGGGGAAGAAGGCGGTAACCGGAGTCCATGGGATACCGGGTGTCGCCCATAACAAGTGACCGGAAGAAAAAGCCAAGGGCCGCGATGCGGCCCTTTTCTTATCGGGGCTTTAACCCGTCACTCGTCACCTGTCAGTGCTAAAGTCTTGGCCGCGTGCGCTTTCCAGTGCCAGGCTTTGCTTCTAGAATTCACCATCCGGCAACCCTGACCAAGACCCACCTGATGGCATGATCACATGAAGAACGGCGCGGATGTCCGCCAGCTGCTTGAGCTGCGGGTGATTCCGGTTCTCCGGCTGGGCTCCCGGCGTGACGCCGAATCCGCGATCGATTGCCTGATCGAAGCCGGATTCCGAACTGTCGAGTTGACGCTGACGACGCCGGGCGCGATCGAACTCATCGGGTCGCTGCGCCGGAACAGCAGCGCGGACTTCCTGGTCGGTGCCGGGACGGTGCTCGACCTTGGCAGTGCCCAAGCCTGTCTCGACGCGGGCGCCGACTATCTCGTCTCGCCCTGCCTGGTGCCGGGAATGGCGGCGCTGGCCAATGAAGCGGGACGACTGGCGCTGACCGGCGGTTTTACGCCAGCCGAAGTGCTCACCGCGTGGCGCGAGGGCGCAGCCGTCGTCAAAGTCTTTCCCGCCGCCACCGGCGGGCCGTCCCATCTCGCTGCCTTGCACGCGGTTTATCCGGATATTCCCCTGTGTCCGACCGGCGGCGTGTCATCTTCGAATATGCTCGATTACTTCAAGGCTGGAGCGGTGCTCGTCGGTGTCGGCAACAACGTCATCGACCAGAAGGCGCTGGCGGCGGGCGATCGCAGCGGGGTTATCAGCCACGCGCGCGGATTTCTCGAAATCGCGGCAACGGCGCCGGTGTAACCGTGGCCGATATCGACGTCGTCTCGCTCGGCGAACCGCTCTACGAATTCAGCCAGATTCCGCAGAGGCCCGGCAGGTATCTGCAGGGATTCGGCGGCGATACCATGAACTGCGCGATCGCGGCCGCACGCCTGGGCGCGCGTGTCGCGTATATCACCCGGCTCGGCGACGACGAGTTCGGCCGCCAGTTTCTCCAGCTTTGGCGCGACGAGGGACTCGACACGTCGGGCGTTGTCATCGATCCGGCAGCGCACACGGCGGTGTATTTCATCACGCATGGCGCGACGGGGCATGTGTTCACCTATCTGCGCAAAGGTTCGGCGGCGAGCCGGCTGAGCGCGGCAGACCTGCCGCTCGACTTGATAAGGCGCGCCAGGTATTTCCATACTTCGGGGATCAGCCAGGCGATCAGCGAAAGCGCGTGCGAAGCGGTACGAGCGGCGATCGAGGCTGCGAAGCGTGCAGGTGCGGCGGTCGTCTACGATTCCAACCTGAGGTTGCGGCTGTGGCCGCTTGCGCGCGCGCGCGAGGTCATCACGGCGACGTTGTCGCAGGCCGATTTCTTCCTGCTGAGCCTGGAAGACGCCGAAGCCCTGTGCGGTCTGAAGAACCCGGATGCGATCCTCGATTGGTGCCATCGCGCGGGCGCGGCGGTGGTGGCGCTCAAGCTTGGCGCTGGGGGTGTCGTCGGCAGCGATTCAACCCGGCGCAGCCGCATCGAGGGCTACAAGGTGGACTGCGTGGACGCGACCGGGGCCGGGGACTGTTTCGCCGGTGCTTTGCTTGCTCGCATGTCCGCGGGAGACGATTTCTGGCAGGCCCTGCGCTATGCGAACGCGGCAGCAGCGCTGACCACAATGGGATACGGGGCCGTGGCACCCCTGCCCAGGCCCGAGGCGGTGCGACAGTTGATGAATCGCGGTTGACGCCAGTGTCCGGGTTTGCCCGGGCCGAGGCAAAGGCTGCTCAGCGCTGCTTCTTGCGTGCGATGATCAGGACGATCAGCAGCAGCACTCCGCCGACCAACATGATATCCAGCATCGACATCCACTATTCTCCCTTATAGTCGAAACGAACTCCGATGCACTTTGGGTCGAACGCCCGGATTGTACCGGGAATACAGCAGGATGGAAGAGGAAGGCAAAATTCCTAGTCCCTGTTTTTTTCCCCGTCGTTGGTATATTCGTATTCCACGATCTTCTTGTCCCTTACGTAGCGTTTCGAAGCCGTGTTGAATTCCGCAAAGTGGCGCGATTTCAGGTGGATATCGAAGGCGGCGCGATCGTTGTAGATTTCGTACAGCAATATGTGATCGGGCGCGCCCTTCTCGATCAGAACGTCGAATCGATCGCAGCCCGGCTCTTCCGTGAGCGACTTGTGGGCGTTTTCCTTGACCAGGATGAGGAAAGGTTCGAGCGTGCCGGCGTGCAGATAAAAATCGACGGTGATGACGAAGCGGGGCATGGGATTCTATGTTTGGGGATTGGCGAATGATGATAGGTTGCAGCCGATATTCTTGCATCATAAACCTTACTTGCAACCCGCAACGGGCGCAACCGTGACCGATATCCGCAGGGTGGGGAGCCAGACGGACATCCTCGGCGAGAGCCCGGTGTGGGACGTACAGGAACAAGCGCTCTACTGGGTTGACATCCGCGGGCTGCTGATCCGGCGCTACGATTCCCGGACTGCTCAAATCTCAGCCTGGCCGGTGCCGGAAATGGCGGGCTCGCTGGCAATGCGCAAGCAGGGCGGCCTGCTGCTTGCACTCAAATCCGGACTCGCATTCTTCGATCCCGGCACTGGCGGCATCCAGCGCGTTGCCGCACCGGAAACCGGTCGCCCGGATCATCGCTTCAATGACGGCAAGTGCGATCCCCGCGGACGCTTCTGGGCCGGCACCATGAACGACGTGACCCGGGCTCCGGAAGGCAAACTCTATCGCTTCGACGGTGGTGCATGCGTCGCGTTCGAATCAGGCATCACCATTCCGAACAGCCTGTGCTGGAGCCGGAATGCGCGAACCATGTACTTCGCCGATTCTCCGAAGAGAATCCTCTTCGCCTACGACTACGATCCGGATCGCGGCGAGCCAGGCAACAAACGCGTGTTTACGACCATCGCGGAACCGGGCATTCCCGATGGGGCGACGGTGGACGCGGAAGACTGCGTCTGGTGCGCAGACTACGGCGGCTGGAAGGTTACCCGCTTCGCCCCCGACGGACGGCGCCTTAGCTCGATCGATCTGCCGGTAAAGCAGCCTACCAGTTGCATGTTCGGCGGCCCGGACCTGGATGTTCTCTATGTGACCACCGCGTCGCAGCGATTGAACGCCGAAGAACGCGCGCAGCAGCCGCTGGCTGGTGCGCTGCTGGCGCTGGACGTCGGAGTGAGGGGCCTGCCGGAAGCCCGGTTCGCGGGCTAGGCGAGGTAACGCAAAGCGCTCCCGATCTTACCCGGCGTGCGGCTATCGGCCGCATGGGGATTGGTTGTCCGGCGTCGCGCCATTCAGCTCGATGCCGGCGCCAACTTCTTGTCTTGCGATTTCAAACCGGCCGTCAGCACGAAGCGCATGGCTTCGTCGCGCGCCATGGTCACCGGCCTGATGCTCGAACGTGGAACCATCACCGTGTATCCGCCAATCTGGTAGCTCATCGGCAGGTAGACGGCGACGTCGCCGGGATTGGCCACGCCCTGCGGCAGGTCCGAGAAATCGCTGCGCGTTATGAAACCCAGCAGCTTCATCTGCGAGCCGGGAAGCTCTACCGACACGACCTGCAGAAGCTCGCCGGTCTGATCCCCCGAAAACAGGCCGAAAAAATCCTTCAGCGCCTTGTACACGATCTTGATCACCGGGATGTGGAGAAGGGCGCTTTCCCCCAGCCGGATGATCTGGCGGAAACTCAACGCGCGCATCAGCAGGCCGACCGCAAATATAAGGACCATGGCAAAAAGCAATCCCATGCCGGCATGGTAAAGCTCGTCGGGGATCAGCAGCTTGAGCTGCCTGCCGAGAAAGCCCTCGATCGCCGAAACGACCCAGATGACCAGGTAGATGGTGGCGACCACCGGCAGCACGGTGAGTACGCCGGTGAAAAAAATCTTGCCGATGACTTTCATGCGGGCTCCTGTTTGTTGAACGCAAATCCGGAAGTTCATTCACCGCCAAGGACGCGAAGGGCGCAAAGGAGGGCGATAGGCATGCCTGACCGAACTCACCCAGGGGGTTAACCCGATGATAAGTTCACGCATTTGTTTTCCTTGACGTCCTTGGCGGTGCAACTGCTTATTAGGTTGAAGGCGTGCGGCAATGCCGGCGGGCCGCTCGGGGCGCGGCCGGGATCGACCGTTACGCGCTTATCTTATAGCGGCGCATGAAGCGCCGGTCGATCCAGTTCTTCCATTGCCAGACCCAGTCGCCCTGCAGGGCGAGATCGCCGCGCGAGGCGATGGCATGGCGATCGCCCGTGGTGATCAACGCCAGCGCATGGTGCTGCGGCTGCCAGGCGACGGGCGGCAGGTCCTCCAATGCGCGCCGCAAGTTGTGCTCGAGCGGTGGCCCGGCGCGCACGGCAAAGACCCCGGACTTGGGCCGTGGATGGTTTTTCACCGTGGCGATATCGCCGGCGGCAAATACAAGCGGATGCGAGACTGACTGCAGCGCATCGTTCACCAGCAGGAAGCCGCGCTCGTCGGTGGCCAGTCCGACGCAGGCGGGCCACAGCGACGGCGAAGCACCGGTGGCCCACGCGATCAGTTCGGTCGCAATCTTCGGGCCGTCATGCAATTGCAGTTGCCCTGGATCCACGCGATCGACGCGGCTGTTCGGCCGCAGCTTTACGCCTCGCGCTTCCAGCACGCGCCTGAACATCGCGCGCACAGCCGCGTTGTGGCCAGGGAGGAGATCGGGTCCGTCGCCGATAAGTTCGAATTCCGTGTGCAGGGCGGGCGCCATTCTGCGCAACCGGTGCTGCATCGAGAGCAATACTTCGGTCCCGGCCGCGCCCGCAGCGACCATGGCAATGTGGCGGGGCGCATGCCCAGCCGCCGCCCTGCGGCAGATTGCCTCCCATGCCGCCATGAACTGATCTATTGGTTTGACTGCCAGCGCATGCTCGACCGCGCCCGGCGTTTCCAGTGCGGGAGAGCGGCTGCCGACATCCACCGAGACGAGGTCGAACGGCAGTGTCTGTCCGTTCTCGCAGAACACCAGGCGTGCGTCCGGATTGATGCCGTTGCAAGACGTCTGCAAGAAGCGGCAGCGGGAGAAGCGGGCCAGTCGCGCCAGATCGACGTGGCAATCGTTTCGCGTGTAGTGTCCGGCGATCCACCCGGGCAACATGCCCGAATAGGGCGTGTCCGGATGCGGGCTCACCAGCACGAGTTCCGTCTGCGCCGGCGGATTCATACCGAAGCGGCGCAACACTTCCACGTGGGCGTGTCCGCCGCCGATCAATACCAGGCGCTTCATGGTCAATATGTCGGCTGGTTAATCAGAGATTCATGCAGACCAGATCTAGTTCTTACCACGAAGGCACGAAGAACACGAAGACACACAAAGAAATACAGAATCCCGGCTTGGTCTTTCTTCGTGTCCTTCGTGTCTTCGTGGTGAGATGTGCCCTGGTTTCATCGTGTGAAGCGGATGTCGCCGTAGAACGCCGTGACGGACTCGCCGGTGTTGTCGGTATCGGTGGCCACGGCCACCCCGGATACCTGAGGCGGATCTTCGCCGAAAGCAGCGCGGAAATCATCGACGATGTTGCGCCTCACCGTGACCCACTGGTTCAGATGCGCTTCACCGCTTTGCGTAACGATGATGCGCACGCGGTCGGTGTAGGGACTCCAGCCGGACACGCCTTGGCTGGACTTGCCGTCCCACACGTAGCACAACACCGCGAGCGGAAGCTCTTCGCCGAAGAGCGCGCGCGCGAGCCGGATTTTCACGCGCGTCGCAAACGGCAGCCGTGCGATATTGTAATCGAACAGCACGTAGAACCGCGCCGGGAAATCATCGCCCGATTTGGTGGTCATGTCCGACTTTCGCAGCAGATGGGTGATCTTCCATCGCCATTCGACGACTGGATGGTCGCGCGGATCGAAATGCAGCGGGTGCATCACGCTGGCCATCGAGGCATCGGCATCGGCCTGCAATACGGTCGTGTCCGCATCGCGCACCAGCGTGTAGCGCGTATGGCGTTTGATCTTCGCCACCGTGACGAGCTTCCAGGGCTCCGGCAGAGGGCCGCCGGGCGCTGCGGACGAGAATAGCGCAATCGCAATCCGCCCGTCCGCCGCGCTGACGCAGGTCAGGCTGCCCGCGATCGCGATCGCGAGCGCCAGCACGGCGATGCGACGGCTCAATGTTGTCCGCCCGGTTGCGCGTTGGCCATGCAGCCTTCGAGCACCAGCCGCTGATAGTCTTCCGGGCGATCCAGATCCCAGTGCGCCGGCAGTTCGTGCCAGCGCCAGCCGAGATTGCGCAGGCGCTGACGGGTCTGCTCCATGACGATGTCGGTGCCCCAGGTCATCGCGTCGAACAAGGCCGGCATCGCGTGCGTCAGGCCGATCAGCGTATAGCCGCCGTCCTCCACCGGGCAGAACACGGCGTCGCGGCCATCGCGCAGCGCGCGCACGGCGCTCCACAGGTCCGCCGCGGTCATGGAGGGGCAATCGCTGCCGGTGAGCAGCACGCGTCGCGAGCGGCCGAGCGCATTCTCCATGGCATCGAGCATGCGCATGCCGAGATCGCCCCCGCATTGCGGATGCAGTTCGGCTTTGAACCTTTCGTGACAGGAATGGAAGTAAGCATCGTCGGTCGAGGGCGTGCACCACAGTTCAACGGGACCGATTCCCGATTCATGAGCGACCGCCAGCGCGTGTTCTGTCAGAGCCCGGTGCAGCGCCGCTGCACCGTGCGCGCCGAGCAGCGGGATGAGCCGCGTCTTGACATCACCTGGCACCGGCGCGCGTGCGAATATCAGAATGCGGTTTTCACTTCTCGCGGCCATGGTAGAGAT
>Ga0137438_1000173_pt1 | contig 11882 bp, 11 predicted proteins | sample EasRivERMGT157_2_FD_102327 | JGI IMG/M metagenome (GOLD analysis project Ga0137438, IMG submission 102327) | Soil microbial communities from meander-bound floodplain in the East River, Colorado, USA - East River MetaG ERMGT157_2 | ecosystem: Environmental > Terrestrial > Soil > Floodplain ... | reverse complement strand
ATTTTCGCAACCGCAGAAATAGTGCGCGAGTAGCAAATCCAACCGCGTCTCTGCATAGGTAGCGAGCCGGACAATCCGACCGATGAAATCATCGGACCGGAGCAATTCTTCGACGGTTCGTGAGGAGGCGGTTTTCATATCCTCTAACGTAATTTAGGCATCAAAACTTCTTAGGTATTCTGAATCACGATATTCGGGAATTTGCTGCTGTGATCCAGGCTCAGGTGGGCAATCTTGATTGCTATAGTGCGCGCAATTTTCTTGTAAACCTCGGTAATCTGGCTATCCGGTTCGGCAACAACGGTGGGCATGCCGCCATCGGTCTGTTCGCGGATGCGGATATCCAGCGGCAGGCTGCCTAACAGGTCAACGTTGTAATCCTTGCACATCTGCGCACCGCCGCCGGCGCCGAAGATATGTTCTTCATGGCCGCATTGGCTACAAATGTGCGTGCTCATGTTTTCCACAATTCCGAGAATGGGGATGCCGACTTTTTCAAACATTTTCAGGCCTTTGCGTGCATCCAGCAAGGCGATGTCCTGTGGTGTGGTGACAATAACCGCGCCGGTCACCGGCACTTTTTGCGAAAGCGTAAGCTGGATGTCGCCGGTGCCCGGCGGCATGTCCACCAGTAGATAATCCAGTTCCCGCCAGCGCGTTTCACGCAGCAGTTGTTCCAGCGCACCTGTCACCATGGGGCCGCGCCACACCATAGGGGTATCAATATCCACCAAAAAGCCTATCGACATGGCCTGAATACCGTGGCTCTCCATCGGTTCCATGCTTTTGCCGTCAGTTGTTTCCGGGCGCCCGGTGATGCCCAGCATCATGGGCTGTGAAGGGCCGTAGATATCGGCATCCAGGATACCCACATTGGCGCCTTCAGCTGCCAGTGCCAGTGCCAGGTTGACTGCGGTGGTGGATTTGCCCACACCGCCTTTGCCGGAAGCCACGGCGATGATGTTCTTTACGTTAGGCAGCAACTGCACGCCGCGCTGCGCGCTGTGCGCCACAATCTTGCTGCTCACATTGACGAATACGCTGCCTATTTCCGGCAGGGTTTTCAGCTTGTCGCTCACCAGTTTTTGAATTCCAGCCATGACGCTGTTGGCCGGGTAGCCAAGTACGATATCCAGCGCGACATTGTTGCCGTCAATCTTGATGTTCCTGGCGGATTTGCTGGTGATCAAGTCCTTGCCTGTGTTGGGGTCGGTGACTTCCTTCAGCGCGGTTTGGATTTGTGATTCCGAGATGGCCATGCTTTTTCCTGATATTGATGCGGTGATTTCTTAAGAAGGTGATTTTAACTTATGTGTAACCCCACGTCATTTGCTAAAATACATGCTTTACCCAATAAATTAAGCATTTGTAAGCCCCTCAATGACCCGAAAAATCCTCGTCACCTCCGCGCTGCCTTACGCCAACGGCAGCATTCACCTGGGCCATCTGGTCGAGTATATCCAGACCGACATTTGGGTGCGCTTCCAGAAGATGCAATCCGACACAGAGGTATATTACGTTTGTGCGGACGACACGCACGGCACGCCTGTCATGCTGCGCGCGGAGCAAGAGGGCATCACGCCGGAAGCGCTGATAGATCGCGTGCATGCTGAGCATGGCGCGGATTTCGCGGAATTTCTGGTCGAATTCGATAATTACCATTCGACCAATTCGCCGGAGAACAAAGAGCTCTCAAGCACTATTTACAAGATGCTCAAGGCTAACGGCAAAATCGCCGTGAAAACCATTGAGCAGTTTTTTGACCCGGTCAAAAACATGTTCCTGCCGGATCGCTTCATCAAGGGTGAGTGCCCCAAGTGCCACGCCAAGGATCAATACGGTGATTCGTGCGAAGTCTGCGGCGCCACTTACAATCCGACCGAGCTGATCAATCCATATTCTGCGGTGTCCGGCGCGGCGCCCGTGCGCAAGGAAACCGAGCATTATTTCTTCAAGCTCTCGGAATGCGCCGACTTCCTCAAGGACTGGACGCGTTCCGGCACGTTGCAGCCCGAGGCCGCCAACAAGATGAACGAGTGGCTGGGCGATGCCAGCGAGAACAAGCTATCGGACTGGGATATATCGCGCGATGCACCGTATTTTGGTTTTGAAATCCCCGATGCGCCCGGTAAGTATTTCTACGTGTGGCTGGATGCGCCGATTGGCTATATGGCCAGCTTCAAGAATCTGTGCGACAGAAAAGGTCTGGATTTTGATGAGTACTGGAAAGCCGATTCCCAGGCCGAGCTTTACCACTTCATCGGCAAGGACATCCTCTATTTCCATGCCTTGTTCTGGCCCGCGACGCTGGAATATTCCGGCTACCGTACGCCAACCAGTGTTTTTGCCCACGGCTTCCTCATCGTAAACGGCGAAAAGATGTCCAAGTCGCGTGGTACCTTCATCACCGCCCGCAGCTATCTGGAGCATGTCAAGAACCCGGAATACCTGCGTTATTACTACGCAGCCAAGCTCAACGGCAGCATGGAGGATATTGACCTCAATCTTGATGACTTTGTCGCGCGGGTGAATAGTGACCTTGTGGGTAAATACATCAATATTGCCAGCCGCTGCACAAAATTTATTACGGAATACTTTGAAGGTCGTCTATGTGATACAGCCATTTGGACTTCACGGCTATCAATAGCTCCTGAGGAAGAAAAGAGCATATTGGAAACGCTTCAAGCACAAGCGAAGTTTATAGCTGAAGATTTTGAGAATCGCCGCTACAACAAAGCGATTTCAGCCATTATGCATATGGCTAGTATGGGGAATGTGTTCATAGATTTCCGTAAGCCATGGGTACTTGCTAAAAATCTAACTGGTGCATCTACGAAGGAGGAGTTGCATCAGGTTTGTACTATCGGAATTAATATTTTTAGATTGTTAACAATCTATTTAAAGCCGGTCCTTCCCCAGCTTGCCAAGAGTGTTGAGGAATTACTTTGTATCCCCCCACTTGAATGGAAAGATGCTCAGGACCTATTACTGGCACATACTATAAAGCCCTACGAACATTTGATGACCCGCCTCGACCCTAAACATATCGAAGCCATGGTAGAAGCCAACAAGGAAAGCATGCAAACCCCACAGACACATTCCGAGCAACGCCACGCCGAGCATCAACAGAACGAAACTAAGGTGCAAGCGGCCGAAGAGTCGTTCATCCCCATCGACGACTTCACCAAAGTCGATCTGCGCATCGCCCGTATTGCCAATGCCGAATATGTGGAAGGTGCGGAAAAGCTGCTCAAGCTGACGCTGGACATTGGCGAGGAAAAACCACGTCAGGTATTTGCCGGCATCAAGTCAGCTTATGACCCAGCCACGCTGGTAGGGCGTTTAACCGTGATGGTAGCCAACCTGGCGCCACGCAAGATGAAGTTTGGCATTAGCGAGGGTATGGTGCTTGCCGCCGGCGATGAACGCGGTGGGCCATTTATACTTTCTCCCGATGCTGGTGCGCAGCCTGGAATGCGCGTTAAATAATTTTTAATACAACGTCAAAGTTATTAAAACAAAAAAGCCCCAAACGGGGCTCTTTTGTTACCTGGCTGGCCAGTTTATTTTTTGGTTTTATCCTTGGCAGGCGCTGCTGCTGGTGTGGCTGGCTTGGCAGCAGGTACGGCGGGGGTTGCCGCTGGTTTGGCATCTTTCACCATCTTGTCAGGCGTGCCGGCGGCAGCTTTGGCGTTGCCCACGGTAATATCCTTTTTCAGAGCATCTACAGTTTTTGCGCCAAAGCCCGGTACTTTGTCTAGGTCAGCGGCTGATTTGAATGGGCCATTTTTCTTGCGGTAATCAATAATAGCCTGAGCTTTTTTCGGGCCTACACCATTGAGGCTTTGCAGTTCGGATTGTGTGGCTGTGTTGATATCAACGGCGGCCCAGGCAGGTATTGCGAAGGCAAATGCGAGGGCTAGAATCAGCAGTAGTTTTTTCATGATTTTCTCCTTTTAATTATTGGTAAATTTTATAATTTTCCATGGTGCACATGGCGACCACTATTACAGCATGCAATAACGAGCTTACGTCAAACTTACTGGGGTATAACAAACTTAACCAGCGGCTGCCGAAATTTCCTGATGAATGGCCTGCAGTGCCAGTAATGGATCCGCCGCATGGGTAATCGGACGGCCAATCACCAAGTAGCTGGCGCCTAGCCGTAGGGCCTCGGCCGGCGTGACGATGCGCGACTGGTCATCTGTGCTGGCGTTGGCGGGCCGTATGCCCGGTGTGACCAGGCAAAAATCCTTGCCTAGTTCAGCCCTTAAGGCAGATGCCTCATGCGATGAGCATACTACGCCGTCGAGCCCGGCCTGCTGCGCCAAACGTGCCAGCCGCAATACCTGATCCTCCAAACTGCCATGGATGCCAAGTTGATTGAGCGTGGATTGATCCATGCTGGTAAGCACGGTGACGGCAATCAACTTTGGAGATTTTCCACTTTTAGCGACACCATCCCGCGCTGCCTGCATCATGGCGCTGCCGCCGCAGGCATGTACATTGAGCATCCACACGCCTAACTGGCTGGCGACTTCGCAGGCTTTGGCAACGGTGTTGGGAATGTCGTGGAATTTGAGATCAAGAAATACACCGTAACCTTTACCCACTAATTGTTCTACCAAGGCCGGTCCAGCCGCAGTGAACAACTCTTTGCCGACTTTCAGACGACATAAGCCGGGATCCAACCGCTGGACCAGTTGCAGGGCTTTGCTGGCCTCGGCGTAGTCCAGTGCGACTATGATTTTTGGATCAGGGATTTTAGGATCAGGCGCAGCCATTATGGATTGAGTTCATTGGGTTCGGGCGGAAACGATTCCCAATTATTACAAGCTGGGCATTGCCAATGATAGTGCCGTGCGCGAAAACCGCACTGCTCGCATAAATAGGCGCTGTGGCTGCCAAGAAAGGTGCGTAGGGTGTGCCGCATCAATTGCGTATCCTGCGGGTCACCATTTCCCGCTTCTGTTTGTGCCTGTAAAAACTGGTCAAGTAATTGCAGGCTGGGTTGGTGTGCCAGCTCTTTACGTGCCAGTTGCGCTGCCGCTGCTGCTCCTTGCTCGGCCAGAACAGCCTCGTAAACCACGTTTAGCAGTGAAGGCAGATTGTATTTTTTTAGATAGGATTCCATCTGGGCCAAGCCTTGCGGGGTTTTACCCAGCGCCTTGTAACTTTTCAACATGCGCGGGGCGATCAGCCCCAGGTATTGTGGCTGCTGTAATTCAATACGTTTCCACATGGCGATGGCGTTCTCGTGTGCTCCGGCAGCTTCTTCCATATCACCCAGCATGGCATTGGCGCGCACACAGTTTTTGTTGGATTCCAGTGCCAGTTCGAGTTGCTGCCTTGCGCTACGGGCGTCGTTGGCATGCTGATACTTCACCGCTAATTCGCAATAATACTGGGCGATTTCTTTGCGCATGGACACAATAGATACCTTTTCCAGCTCGCGCGCGGTTTCAATGGCGCGCTCCCACTCGCGTTCACGTACGTAGATCTCCTGTAGCGCGCGTAAAGCGGGTAGTTGATAGCGGGTCTGGTCAAGCGAACGAAATAGTTCTTCGGCACGGTCAAACAAACCAGCCTTGAGATAATCCTGCGCCAGTTCGGCCATCACGGCCAATTTTTGCGGCTCTGCGATCTCCTTGCGTTCCAGCAGATTCAAATGCAGATGGATCGCTTTATCCACTTCGCCGCGACGGCGGAACAAACTGCCCAGTGCAAAGTGCAATTCCAGCGAATCGGCATTGGCTTCAACCGCCTCGATGAAAGCTTCGACGGCCTTGTCGTGCTGGTCGCTGATGAGGAAATTCAGGCCTTTGAAGTAAGCGGCGGGCAGGATGGAGGATTCGGACAATAGCTGATTGATGTCCACGCGCGCCGCCAGCCAGCCCAGTGCAAAAAACAGCGGCAGCGCCATCAGCCACCAGTATTCAAATTCGATCATGTCGACAGTCCTGTCATGCTAGGTCGATTCAGTGGGCTTAGGTATTTTTTCGCTGGAAATGCTATTCAGATTGTGTAGCTCACGTTGCAACACGATTAGACGACGTCGCTGGCGAATCCACGTTGGCAAACAGGCGATGATGCCGACCAGCGCACCACCACAAAAAGTCATCAGCAACATCAGCGACAAAGGTGCACGCCAAACATAGCCCAGATAGTAATGCAGTTCGACAGGGTCGGCATTTTTCAGCGCAAAGCCCAGCATCAGGATGAACAGTAACAGTCCGAGGATAGTGTAGATAATTTTCATGCGCTAATTTTACCTAAGCCACCCAATAATCCGGGAATAAAAAAACGGCAGTATCCCCAATTCGATAATTGAAGGACCTGCCGCTTGATTCAGATACTTGTCGATTATGACAAGTCGACACGCTCACGCAATTCCTTGCCAGCCTTAAAATGCGGTACGTATTTTTCAGGTACCTGCACCTTTGTGCCAGATTTTGGATTGCGACCGAGTCGGGGTGGTCGGTAGTTTAGACTGAAGCTACCAAACCCCCTGATTTCGATGCGTTCGCCAATAGCGAGCTTGTCAGACATGGATTCAAGGATGGCTTTTACAGAAAGCTCCGCATCCTTAACCACCAGCTGGGGAAAGCGCGCAGCGAGATTGGCAATCAGTTCTGATTTTGTCATGGCTAATACCTTAATTTAGGCTGCGCCTTATTCATTGTTTTTGCCGTCGAGTTTAGCCTTGAGAAGCGCGCCCAGATTGGTGGTGCCTGCAGCGCCAGCATTATCGTTGCTGAACTTTTGCATGGCATCCGCCTCTTCGGCGAGATCCTTGGCCTTGATCGACAGGTTGATGGTACGGTTTTTGCGGTCAACATTGATGATCCGCGCTTCAATTTCCTGACCTTCTTTGAGGTGGTTGTTGATATCTTCAACCTTCTCGCGGGAAATTTCAGAAGCACGCAGATAACCTTCAATTTCGTCAGCCAGAGTGACTACTGCGCCCTTGGCATCAATGCTCTTAACCACGCCTTTGACCATAGCACCCTTGTCATTGGTAGAGGTGTAAGCAGTGAACGGATCGTTATCAAGCTGTTTGACGCCGAGTGAGATGCGCTCTTTCTCAACATCAATCGATAACACAACGGCTTCGACTTCGTCACCCTTCTTGAAATTGCGGATGGCTTCTTCGCCGGTCTGGTTCCAGGATAAGTCAGATAAGTGGATCAGGCCATCGATGCTGCCTGGCAGACCAATAAACACGCCAAAGTCGGTAATGGATTTGATTTGACCCTTAACCTTGTCACCCTTCTTGTGTGAAGCCTCAAACTCTTCCCAAGGATTAGCTCGGCACTGCTTCATGCCCAGTGACAGGCGGCGGCGTTCTTCGTCGATTTCCAGGATCATGACTTCGACTTCATCACCCAATTGAGCGATCTTGGCCGGATGTACGTTCTTGTTGGTCCAGTCCATTTCGGAAACGTGTACCAGACCTTCGATGCCCGGCTCGATTTCAACGAATGCACCGTAGTCGGTCAGGTTGGTTACCTTACCGAACAAACGGGTGCCAGTAGGATAACGACGAGTCAGGGCTACCCATGGATCGTCGCCCAGTTGCTTGATGCCGAGAGAAACGCGATTTTTTTCCTGGTCGAATTTGAGGATCTTGGCTTCAACTTCTTCGCCCACGGTCAACACTTCCGATGGGTGCTTGACACGGCGCCATGCCAAATCGGTGATGTGCAGCAGGCCATCAATGCCGCCCAAGTCAACGAATGCGCCATAGTCGGTGATGTTCTTGACGATACCCTTGACCACTGCGCCTTCTTTCAGCGAGCCAATCAGTGCTTCGCGGTCGGCTCCCATGTTTTCTTCCATCACCGCGCGGCGTGAAACCACCACGTTGTTACGCTTGCGGTCGAGCTTGATAACCTTGAAATCCCACTCTTTATTTTCGAACGGGGTAGTGTCCTTGACTGGGCGAATATCCACCAGTGAACCAGGCAGGAAGGCACGAATGCCGTTGACCATCACCGTCAGGCCGCCCTTTACGCGGCCATTGATCATGCCCTTGATGATGCGGGCTTCGTTCATGGCCTCTTCCAGATCCAGCCACGCTGCGAGGCGCTTGGCCTTTTCGCGCGAGAGCTTGGTGGAACCGTAGCCGTCTTCCAGCGCTTCGATGCAAACCTTGACGAAATCGCCAACGCTGACCTCCAGCTCGCCGCGATCATTGCGGAATTCGGCAGCGTCAATAATGCTTTCGGACTTGAGGCCGGCATTGACAATCACAAAATCGTCGTCAACCGAGATAACTTCAGCGGTGATTACTTCACCGGAACGCATTTCCTGGCGTGCCAGGCTTTCCTCAAACAGGGCGGCAAAACTTTCCATGGAAGATGGTGTATCAGATGCAGTAGAAAGATTAATCATTAAAAAAATTACCTAAAAATAATCCCGCCGTGCAGCGGGGGTTGATTAAAAAAGCCATGAACCGGTGGAGTTCATAGCGCCTTACCCTAATTTCCTTTTTGGCCCGAGTTGTTTTTTTCAGTTCTATTATGTAGCGCAATCACTGTTGCAACCGCGTCTTCAATAGTAAGATCGCTGGTGTCCAACAGAATTGCACCGGAAGTTTGCTGTAATGGCGCTACCGGTCTTAGCCGGTCCCGGGCGTCGCGCAACTGCAGGTCTTCCAATATTTGCGCAAGATTAGCATGGATTCCTTTCTCCATCAACTGCTTATAACGACGTTCAGCCCGCACCTCGGCGCTCGCAGTCAAAAAAATCCTGGTTTGTGCATCCTGGAATACCACGGAAGCCATATCGCGACCGTCAGCCACCAGTCCGGGTATTTTGCGAAAGCTGTGCTGTAGATCAAGCAGCGCGCGCCTGACGGCAGGGTGTACCGCTACCTCGGAAGCGCCGCGGCTCATTTCTTCAGTACGCACGGCGTCACTTACAACTTGTCCATCCTGATAGATTTCGTCATTTTCAAACCGGATATCCAGCCCTGCTGCAAGTTTGGCGAGAGCGGCTTCATCCTGCCAGGCGATGCCCTTGTTTAGCGCCGTCAGCGCGACGATACGATAAAGCGCACCGGAATCCAGGAAGTGATAGCCAAGCTGCCTGGCGACCAGTTGCGCCACCGTGCCTTTGCCAGAGGCCGATGGGCCGTCTATCGCAATAACCGGGGCCAAATCGCTCATGGCTTCATCATTTGCGCAAAGCGCTCGAAATAATCCGGGAGAGTCTTGGCTACACAGTTGGGGTCATTGATGCTAATCGGCACGCCGCCCAAGCTCACCAGTGCGAAGCACATGGCCATGCGATGGTCGTTGTAGGTATCAATTGCTACGTGCGGAACAAGTTTGGTCGGCGGCGTAATCAGCAGATAATCCGCACCTTCTTCAACAATGGCGCCGACTTTGCGTAACTCTATCGCCATGGCTGCCAGGCGGTCTGTTTCTTTCACGCGCCAGCTGGCGATATTACGCAGCCTGGTAGAGCCATCGGCAAACAGCGCGGCCACCGCCAAGGTCATCGCGGCATCCGGAATGTGGTTGCAATCAAGGTCCAGCGCTTTCAGCTTTCCGGAGGCTGGCGCACTGGCTTCAATCCAGTTGGCGCCATAGCTGATCTGCGCGCCCATTTGCGCCAATGCTTCGGAAAAACGCACGTCGCCCTGGATGCTGTCTTTGCCCACACCTTCGACCCGTACCGGGCCTTTGCCGATAGCGCCGGCGGCGAGGAAATACGAAGCGGACGAGGCATCGCCTTCGACGAAGATGCTGCCGGGACTAAGATAGCGGCTATTCGCGGGGATGGTAAAACTTTGCCAGCCGTCGCGCTGTACCTTTACGCCGAAACGCGCCATCAGATTGAGCGTGATTTCGATATAAGGTTTGGAAATCAGTTTGCCGATGACTTTGATAACAGCTTGCTGACCAGTGAGCGGCAGCGCCATCAGTAGCGCAGTCAGGAACTGGCTGGACACATCACCACATACTTTTATAGGTTTGCTCGTATCAATACTGGCCGGTGCGATTTTCAGCGGCGGGAAACCCCGGTTATGCAAGTATTCAATATGGGCGCCAGCCTGGCGCAAGGCATCCACCAGATCGCCAATCGGACGCTCATGCATGCGCGGCACACCGGAAAGTGTGTAATGCCCACCGGACAAAGCCAGCGCGGCGGTCAGCGGACGGAACGCAGTACCGGCATTGCCCAGGAAAAGTTCCGCCTGTTTGACGCGAAATGTGCCGCCCAAGCCCATAACGCGCCAGTCGTCGTCTCCGGTTTGGGTGATTTTGACGCCGAGCGTATGCAGCGCTTCCAGCATGCGTTCTACGTCATCTGCCGCCAGCAGATCGCGAATTTCGGTGGCGCCTTGCGCTAGCGCTGCCAGCAGCAGGGTGCGGTTGGAGATACTTTTGGAGCCGGGGAGTTTAATGCGGCCGGAGGCATGGCTCGCGGCCTTGAGATCAAGCTTTTGCATTAGGGAACCTCTGATCAAGTCCCACATGGCCGCGACAACGGTTTTGCGGGATGGGATGCAAGAAAGACTTCGAAGTTAATGGCTATTCCCTTAACGAGAAGTTTGACGCCGCAGACCGCCCGCAAAGCCGTTGTCCCGAAGGGTTGCGTCAAGAATGAGCGCTTGCGTTGTTGCACTCCTTGGCTTCGTAGAATAACTACGACCTGCGTCGTGCGCCTGGCGATCATCCCATTCTTGATAGCAACGCGGTTCATGGCGGACTTAATCAGAGGTTCCTTTATTTGCTGGCCTGTCTGTGCATCCAGTCGTTGCGCGCCTGGCTGGCTTGCTCAAACAAGGCTTGCAGGCCATCGCCATCGCCTTTTTCCAGCAAAGTGCGCAGGCGCAGCAGCTCATTTTGGTAGGCCGAGAGTTCGTTTAACAGTGCTTCACGATTGGCCAGGCTGATGTCACGCCACATTTCTGGCGAGCTACCGGCAATGCGGGTGAAATCGCGAAAACCGCTGGCGGCAAAACCAAACAATTGTGCAGCGTTTGGCCGCGAAGCGATTTCATCGACCAAGGCAAACGCCAGCAAGTGCGGCAAATGGCTGACTGCGGCAAAGATGCCGTCATGTGCCGCAGCCGACATTTCACTGACTTTGGCGCCTGTGGTTTGCCATAGCTGGCGTACCTTTTGCAAGGCTTGCGGGTCGGTTTCTGCGGTCGGTGTCAGTACCACATTTTTGCCTTCAAACAAGTCTGCACGCGCTGCGGTCACGCCACTTTTTTCGGCACCGGCAATCGGGTGGCCGGCAATAAATCTGGCGATATGCTGTGGCAGTTGTTGCCGGGCATTGTTGATGACATCGGACTTGGTGCTGCCGACATCGGTGATGATAACGTTCCCGGATAGATGAGGCGCAATGGCCGCCATCACCGCAGGGATTTGCGCAACCGGCGTTGCCAGCACGATGATTTCAGCATCCACAACGGCATGCGCCGCATTGGTTTCAGCCTGATCAACGACACCCAACTCAAGCGCATTGCGCAGATTTCCTCCGCCGCGGCCGACGCCGACGACATGGCGCACCGCGCCGGCACGTTTCAGTGCCAGCGCAAGCGAGCCGCCGATCAGACCAACGCCGAAAATGACCAGTTTATCCAACATGCCAGCCGTGCCATCCATCGAAAATCAGATTGTAACATGCACGACCATAGCCTTTGTGGCGTCGCTATTGGATAAAGAATGAACTGAAAGGGTGCTGGCAGAAGCAAGAGCGGCGCTTTGATGTGAGGCTCAATTCACACCAAAACACCGATTGCATGGAGATGACGCTAGGGAAGCCCTGAACAAGTCCGCCATGAGCCACGTTGCTAACATAAACGGGATGAACGCAAGACGCACGACGCAGGTCGTACTTGACGTACGAAGCCAAGGAGT
>Ga0137438_1000172_pt1 | contig 11911 bp, 13 predicted proteins | sample EasRivERMGT157_2_FD_102327 | JGI IMG/M metagenome (GOLD analysis project Ga0137438, IMG submission 102327) | Soil microbial communities from meander-bound floodplain in the East River, Colorado, USA - East River MetaG ERMGT157_2 | ecosystem: Environmental > Terrestrial > Soil > Floodplain ... | reverse complement strand
TGAAATAAATGAAAAAAGCTAAATGAGAGAGGAAGGGCATAGCTCATAATAATTACTGGGAGAAATAGAGCATGTTGAATATGTCTGGCGTCATCGAGAGTATAAGTAGTTATAGCGAGGGAGACGGTTCTCGATAATGCCTTCGGATCATAAGCAGCCCATCCTCAAGAACAATGATTTTGGGATTCCGGTGAAACCTGCCACTAAATCCGATGCAATCCTGCCAACTTTCCTGTCAACCTGCCGGTTCCAGATAATAGGCAATCTAATGGTAACGCTTGACAATAGTAACGCTATGAGATATGATTAATCATGATTGGAGCGTTCAAGTGCCGTGATACTGAAGCTATGTTTAGTGGCAAACGCATAGAGCGATTTATCAATATCCAGTCGGCGGCCATGCGAAAACTTGCGATATTGAATGTTGCCGGGATGATAGAAGACCTGAGAGTGCCGCCGGGTAACAGACTTGAGGCGCTCAAAGGCAAACGGCAAGGACAATGGAGCATTCGTATTAACGATCAGTGGCGCATCTGCTTCAGGTTTGAAGCTGGGAACGCCTTTGATGTCGAGATTGTCGATTATCACTAAGGAGGCTGTAGTATGAGGAAAAGACAGGTGCCATATCCTACTCCAGGGGAAATTCTGATCGAAGAGTTTTTGAAACCAATGGGGATTACACAGTACCGTCTTGCAAAAGAAATCGATGTGCCCCAGAGACGAATCGGAGAAATTGTCGCTGGCAAACGTGCTATCACCACGAATACTGGTCTCCGGCTGTCTCGTTATTTCGGGCTGAGTGATGGTTTTTGGGAACGCTTGCAGATTGACTACGACCTATCTGTTGCCAGGGACGAAATGGCTGAAACTCTTCATAAAATAAAGCCATATGTCGCTGCGTAGAAGGAATCAGGGTCGCGCCACTTCTAGTAGCCGACAAACGAAGGACTTCTACCCACGTTGGGCAAAGTCTGATTCGGCCACGAGCGGTGCGATAACTTACGCTTGAAACAAAGCATATCCACCATGTCGGCCGCTATCGCGATTATAAGTTGAAATTTCTAAAATTGAAACAACGCTTTGCAGCTGTAAATGAACGTTACACCACACGAGAGGCATGTGCTGATCAGTGTCTCTTTTTCATCCTATTGAGCAATCTAAGCAAGCGCTTAATATGCGATTTATCTGGCGTTTCATGGAGTGAAGGGTAGATTCGTATGTATCCCTCTTTGTCGGCTTCAAAGGGGTAGTATCCTCGCAAACCTGCAAACTACGGCAGGAAGTGTCTGAAATAAAGAGAAGAAGCTATTTCATTGCCTTGGAATTTTTAAGTATCATTGAAAAATAGGGAGGAAAAACTTTTGCAAGAATCATTATATAATAATAGTAAGCTGGAATTCTGATACGGCCCGGATTAGGCGACGACTCGTCAGCAAATAACTCTAAGGAGAGCGATGGAACAGCGGACCGAGACGGTTGAAGAGATAATCAATTTTCTCTCCGGTTATCTTCACGGAAAGGCGAAGGCGCTGAAGCTTTCGCTCATTACATTTTTTTCCAGGGGACACCTGCTCATTGAGGACCTGCCCGGCCTCGGAAAGACCACGCTCGCCATTGCGATCGCAAAGGCCCTCGGTCTGAGCTTCGGACGGATACAGTGCACGAGCGACCTTCTGCCTACCGACATCTCGGGTCTCTCCATTTTCAACAAAAACACCGGTACCTTCGAATTCCATCAAGGCCCGGTATTCAATAATATCGTTCTTGTCGACGAGATAAACAGGGCCACACCCAAGACCCAGAGCGCGCTGCTTGAAGCGATGGGAGAGAAACAGGCCACAATAGAAGGAAAGACTTATAAGCTCGCCAGGCCGTTCTTTGTTATCGCTACCCAAAACCCGGTAGAGCAGTTCGGCACCTTCCCGCTGCCCGAATCTCAACTCGACCGCTTCACAATGAAGATCAGTGTGGGCTATGCGTCCAGGGCATCGGAAAAGGAAATCCTCAAGTTCGGCAGCAAGCGGGAAGAGCTCTATTCTATCCAGCCGATGATGACGAAGGATGAGGTTATTGCTATCCAGGATGAGATAAAAGAAAAAGTCTACATGTCCGATAAAGTGCTTGATTATGTGCTCGATATCGTCGAGGCGACCCGAAACAACAAGTACATACTTGCAGGGGTCTCGACCCGCGGTGTGCTGGCGATAACATCGACGGCCAAGACGAAGGCCTATTTCAGCGGCAGGGATTATGTGATACCGGAAGACATCAAGGAACTCTCCGAGTTCACTATTCCTCACAGAGTCATTTTCAGGGACGAGTACGAACATGTCGATAAAAAGGAGGTTGTGAAATCGGTCATCGAAAGAATACCGGTCCCGGTGTAATCAAAATCACGAAGGCCGGATGGATTTATATCCTCCTCACGATTTTTCTCGGCTTTTCCGCTGTCAACACGGGTAACAATCTGGTCTATCTCATCGTCTCGGTCCTCCTCAGCTTCATGGGCATTTCAGGGTTCTTCGGCAGGCGTAACCTTATGAAGCTTCGCGTCGGGATCTCGGCGCCCGATGAGATCTATGCAGGGACCGCCATACCCGTGAAGGTTGTTCTCACTAATGGAAAACGCTTTATGCCGTCCTTTCTCATAAAGGTAAAGCTCGGCGATACTGAAACGCTTTTACCGATCATCGCCAACGAGGGAAAGGCTGCAGGGCTTGCCACGATGGCTTTTCCGCGCCGGGGCCGCCATCGCATCGAAGATGTCTGCATCTCATCTGTATTCCCTTTCAATTTCTTCATCCGTTTCAGGCGTATCGATCTGGATCTCGATGTCATCGTATACCCTGCCGTGAAAAAGTGCTCCATCGGAGGTCTCATGGGGCGGGAAAAGAGATCGAAGGGCGACAGGACCCTTGATAAAACTGGCTTCGAGGCTGAGATGCTTTCGATCAGGACTTACCAATACGGCGACCCGCAGAAATATATACATTGGAAAGCGAGCGCCCGGACCGGGGAATTGAAGACCAAGGAACTTTCGTCCCTCGCTCATCGTCCCCTGCTCCTGGAGCTGGATAAAATTGCGATAGCTGACCTCGAAGAAAAAATATCATGCGTGACATACATCATCGTAAAAAGTTTCAGGCTCAATATTCCGGTCGGCCTTAAAATCGGCACCAGGGTATTTAGTCCCGGTACGCTGATTTCTTCTGAAACCGGGAAGGCGGGCGCCGGGAAAGCTGCAATGCTGAAGGAGCTCGCCCTATATGGAGTGAATAACTGATGACACGCAATAGGGACGGATATACGATAAGCATAAGGGCCTCCCTGAACGGCCTCACTTGCGTTGCCGGACTCATCAGCTTTTTATCGGTGGTCAGGTATGTGGGGACCATATTCTCACTCGGCTTTGTCTTCATTTTTATTACGGCCTTCTATTTTGATTATCGCAGGAGATACGCGATTTCCCGAAGGGTACTCAATATAGTTCTCGTCATCTTTATCATCCTCAATTCCTTGAGGATCACACTCGATAGTTTTGCCGCGCCAATAGTCGAGACCCTTTTGATACTGATGGCCGTCAAGTTTCTGGAAGAGAAAAAGACGCGTGATTATATGCAGATCTATGTCCTCTCAACCTTTTTACTCGCCGGTTCCGCATTATTGACCCTCGACCTTCAGTTCCTTATAAGCCTTGTCCTGCTGGCGTTTTTATTGCCGCTATGTATCGTGCTGCTGACCTTCTATTCGCAGGAGAACGGCATGACTCTCAGCAACGTCGAACTCTCAAGTGTGGTGTCGAAGGCCCTGCTCATCCCTCTTGTCTCGATACCCATGACGGCCCTCATGTTTCTCATACTGCCAAGGACCGGGTTCCCGCTTCTCGACTTTCTTAATGCAGGCGGCGGAACTACCGGATTTACGGACCATGTTACGCTGGGCGATATCTCCAATATCCAGGAAAACTCAGCCGTAATTCTCCGTGTAGAGACCGAGCCTGTGAGCGAAGGCATGCTCTACTGGAGGGGGATAGTACTCGACTATTTCGACGGGACATCGTGGAGAAGCCTTGACAAGGAGCGGGAACGCCGCAGTAATTTCAATCTGAAGGGCAAGAAGGTTTACCAGACCATCTATCTTGAACCTTACGGAAATAAATATCTCTTTTCGCTGGACAAACCGGTATCCCTGAATTATCGCGACTCGCAATTTTTCGATGACCTGACCGTGAGAACGCGGCAGGACATAGACCGGCGGATCAAGTACAGCGCCGTATCGGTGCTTTCCGATGCCGAAGGGCAGGAAAGTATCGATACGAGAAAATATCTTCGGCTTCCTCCCGGGGATTTCGGAAAGGTCGTGAAGCTGGCCAGGGAAGTAACTGCAGGTAAAAGCGGGGAAGAGGCTGCCCGGGCTGTCCTTCATTACCTCAGGGATGGGCAATTCGCTTATTCGCTCAGGAATCTGCCGGTGACCGCCAAGCCGATTGAAGATTTCCTGTTTAACTACAAATATGGCAACTGCGAGTATTTCGCCTCAACGATGGCGGTTATGCTGCGCACATCAGGGATACCGTCCCGTCTTGTCGGCGGCTACCGGGGCGGCTATTACAATGACCTCGGTGGCTACTACCTTGTAGCGCAGAATAATGCCCATGTCTGGGTGGAGGCCTATTTCCGCAACAAGGGCTGGGTGCGGATGGACCCGACACCCGGTGCTATCACCGCGTTTACGGACAGCAGCCGAAAGGGTATTTTGTTGCGTATAAGGCTTTTTTCCGATGCTATGAACTATTACTGGAATTTCATGATTATCAGCTATGACCTGAACAAGCAGATATCGCTTATTGACGGGTTCAAAAATGCGGTTAAGAGTCCACGGCTCGATGCGGCGGCTTTAAAGAGTTTTGCTGCCAGGGCCATTGTCCTGCTTGCAGTGCTGTTTGGTTCGGTAGCTCTCCTTTATCGTATGGTCCGGAGAAAGCCCCCCGAAAGACGAATGATCGATAACTACACAAAAAAAATGAGAAAATACGGCTATGAAAGGACCATGTCCGAAGGACTACAGGAATTTGCAGCAAAAATAGAAGACCCCCGATTACGTGAGAAAGCCCATGTTTTTGCGGCGGAATTCGAAGGGCTTTATTATCGGGACAAGGGCATGACCAGGGATGATCTGGCCCGTTTGAAGCGTCTGCTGGACGATATCTGAAAAGGGTGTTTTTTTGCCTTTCATTTGTAGTAAAATGATTCAGAATTACAATTCTACATCGAGGGAGGTTACGATGACCGACGAAGAGATCGTAGAAGCGCTGAAGCAGGTGAGTGACGATTTCAAGAAGCTTTGCCAGGAGCACAAGGAATTGAATGGCCAGCTTGATGAGCTGAACAAGAAGCATTATCTCTCTCCGGAAGAGGAGATAGAAAAGAAAAGAATGCAGAAAGAAAAGCTCTACAGAAAGGATAAAATAGCCGAACTGGTCCGGGATTACAAAAAGAACCACAATAATTAATCCATAGTAATCAAATAATTTCATCTGCGGCTGAGGCCGTTCGAGAAAAATAAGGGGATATTGTTTTATGAGAAGAAGCGACACGATCAAATGCGGACTTGAGCGCATGCCTCACAGGGCGCTCCTTTATGCCACAGGGATGCCGCGCAGCGAGATGAACAAACCCTTCATAGGGGTAGCCACCAGCTTTACCGATATCATTCCGGGCCACATCGGCATGCGTGACCTTGAGAGATTCATAGAAAAAGGGATCCATACCGGGGGGGGATATCCCTTCTTCTTCGGCATTCCGGGCATATGCGACGGCATCGCTATGGGACATAAAGGCATGCACTACTCTCTCGCATCGCGGGAGCTTATAGCCGACATGGTCGAGACGATAACCGAGGCGCATCAGCTCGATGGGCTCGTTCTTCTCACAAACTGCGACAAGATAACCCCCGGCATGCTGATGGCTGCGGCCAGACTGAATGTTCCCAGTATAGTAGTGACAGCCGGACCTATGCTCGGAGGCCATTACAAGGGACGCCGCCTCAATCTCACGAGCGATACATTCGAAGCTGTCGGCAAATTCAAGAAAGGCCTGATCAAGCAGGAAGAACTGCAAAACCTGGAGATGTGCGCGTGCCCGGGAGCTGGATCGTGCCAGGGAATGTATACCGCCAATACAATGGCTTGCGTAACAGAGGCACTCGGAATGAGCCTGCCGGGCTGCGCGACGGCCCCGGCGGTGCTCGCACAAAAGAAGCGGATCGCCTTTGAGAGCGGGATCAGGATCGTAGAGTTGATCAAAAAGAATATTACTCCGCGGAAGATCATGACGAAGGAGGCCTTTGAAAATGCCATCAGGGTCGATCTTGCCCTCGGAGGCTCTACGAATACGGCACTCCATATCCCCGCTATGGCTCATGATGCAGGTGTCGATCTTAATCTTGAAACATTCGACGAGATCAGCAAAAAGACCCCTCATATCACTAACATGATTCCGGGCGGTCAATACTACATGGAAGACCTCGATGCTGCCGGCGGCATTCCAGCGGTCCTGAACAGATTGAAGGACATGCTCAAGGACAGCCCCACGGTTTCGGGTGCAAGCATTCTGCAGATTGCCGGAGCAGCTGAAGTATTCGACGAAGATGTAATCAGGCCACTGAACAAGGCCTTTCATAAAGAGGGCGGCATAGCCGTGCTCAAGGGCAATCTCGCACCCGACGGCGCGGTTGTAAAGCAGACCGCTGTGAGCAAAAACATGATGAAGTTCGAAGGTACGGCGAAGGTCTACGACTCCGAAGAAGCGGCCATGAAGGCCATCCTCGCCGCTGAAATAAAGTCCGGCGATGTCGTGGTCATCAGGTACGAAGGCCCCAAAGGCGGCCCGGGCATGAGAGAAATGCTCTCGCCCACTTCGGCAATTGCAGGCATGGGGCTTGCCGAATCCGTGGCGCTTATTACTGACGGTCGATTCTCGGGAGGCACCCGCGGCCCCTGCATCGGCCACGTCTCACCCGAGGCAATGGAGGGCGGCCCAATCGCTGTCGTCAAAAACGGCGACAAGATACGGATCGATATCCCTAAAAGAAAAATCGAAGTGGTCATTTCCGAGCAGGAGATGAAGGACAGGATGTCTGTCTGGAAAAAGCCGCAGCCGAAGATAAAGAAAGGCTATTTGTCGAGGTACGCAAAGCTTGTCAGCTCGGCTGCCTTCGGCGCGATAATGCTCGATTAATAAAGCCTTCTCGTGTTAGTATAGCTTTCCTTAAAGCGGGCGTAACTCAGTGGTAGAGTACTAGCTTCCCAAGCTGGGAGTCGCGGGTTCGAATCCCGTCGCCCGCTCCAATAATACCAACAGATCAGGCCGCCAGAAGAGGGCGGCCTTTTTCTTTAGATGCGGAATATTTCTACTTTGCTCAATAGCGGACATTTCCAAATTGCCTTGAAAATTATTATGCTTTTATTGACCTAGCCTGGGAATCCTGATATTATCCAGAAAATCGGTTAATTCTATGTTATATGCGAATGGATAAAAATGAAAATAAAAGAATTTCCTGAATTTATGAAGAAGCCCGCAAACAGAATCGGGAAGGAATCACAATACACCGAGGGGATAGAGGGATATGTTTATAATGGCGCGGATGAAAGTCAAATGGCATTTTGGACATGCTATCAAAATAGAGATTCAAAAGAACATACTCATGATTATGACGAGTACTTTGTGGTGGTCCAAGGACAATATACCGTCATTATTGACGGCAAAGAGGAACCAATGCGAGCAGGAGAAGAATGCTACATCCCGAAAGGGACGCCGCATTCCGGAAGATCTGTCGCAGGCACACGCACCATTCACTGCTTTGGCGGTAAACGTGTATAGCAAATACAACCAATCGCTTCGAAAGGGTCGCGAAACCCGTGCCCTGATAACCGCTCTCGTTGAGATTTGGCATAAGACCATAATTCAAAGGACAACACGATGAACCAGAAATTTGACGAAATATCAGAAAAGCTTTTTCAGCTGAAATATGATCAACTTGGTAAGCAGGAAAAGAAAGTCGTTAAACATCTTACCGAGAGAACCCACATTGCGAGAAGTATATCTCAGGATATTTCTGAGCAGCAGACTTTTGGCCAGAGGCTGGCTGACAAAGTCGCTGCTTTTGGCGGCTCATGGACCTTTATCTCGATCTTTGCGGTTGTCCTGGTTATTTGGGTCCTCCTGAATTCGTTTATTCTAATCAGCTACAGTGCGTCATTCGATCCATATCCGTACATTCTGCTGAATCTGTTTTTATCCATGCTTGCCGCTATTCAGGCTCCGATAATCCTGATGTCTCAAAACCGGCAGGCTTATAAGGACCGCATGAGTGCGGAACATGATTACGAAGTCAACTTGAAGTCTGAGCTTGAAATCATGACCCTTCATGAGAAGATGGATTTACTTCGGGAGAAGCAATGGAGTGAACTTATTTCAATGCAACAGGAACAGCTCAAGCTTCTAAGCCAATTAGTTAAAGACCTGAAGAAAAATCAGTGAGACGCTTCCTGACGATTCGTTAAAGATGGCGGCGGCAATAAACGCTGCGCCCCTTAGCTCAGTATCTCGTTAATTCCCATCGTTATCTCAATACTGCGAACTTGTGAATGGACGCAGCGTGTATTGCAATAGCTTTGATTTCGGGTCCGATAAGGTTAAACTTTAATTGGATATCCGATCGGTCAAGCTTTCGGAAAGGAGCGACATCATGAAAACAAGCTTTATCATAATATGGTTTCTCTCCGTTACTTTCGCTTTTGTCTTTGGGTACAGCCACGGGGTTGGCGAACGGTATGAGAGTGTCGAAAAAGTCGTGCTCTTCGATTATGGTCAGCAAATCAAGGAAGCGATCAGGGACGGTGTCCCATTCAAACTTAAGGGAACGGACGTCAATTTACTGCCTCGAAACGATGGTCAGTTAAGCGTGTCTTCAGTCCAGCTGAATAGGGACATCAAGAAAATCAGGCTGGCGCGCGAATAAAAAGCATTCAGGCTTCTCATGTTAGTTCAGGTTTCGGTTCTTCTGCGGCATAGGCTTTAACCCACCATCTGAAATCGATTATACTATCGACTACATACATTGGTGAGGGGTATTCTCAAATGTCAGGTAAAAGAACCTTTTCTCTTCTGGCAGTTCTTAACGAATTGAACGACCGGGAATTCAGGCGGAGGCTGGCCCTGTTTCCTGCCGAACTGCGTTATTATGTCATTCTTGCAAACGGCATTGTCGGTGCCGAACTATCAAAAAGAGTGCAGGAAACGCCGGACGCGGTGGTTAAGAGGGGCGGCGCATTCGTATCGGATATGCTGAATATTTCAGCCCCGCGTGCGGACGAGGCGTTTAAGGGAATTCTTGAAGCCTCGCTGGTGGAGACGCTTAAATATGAGCTCAGGTTTTCATGCATTAACTGCGGCAAGTTCAATCAGTGCATCGATCTGGATAATCTCCCGGTCGGAGAACTTTTCGAGAGACGCGTAAATGGAGAAGAGACGCAGGAACTGAAAGATGAAATATCGGCTCAGGTTTCCAATGCCCTGTCTCGAACTCACTACCTGGACATCGACGACGCCCATATCCGGTGCAAGGATTTTGTTCATCAATACAACGCCGGTAGCCTCGGAGAGGTCTTCGGCCGGTATTCAGACATTGCTGCCTTACTTCAAAAAGAATACAATATTGACCACAAGACCGTGCTTCAGCAGATGGTTGCCGTCAACATGGATTTTTGCGAGAAGATCAGTAACCAATCTGTTATCAATGATTGAATGGTCATAAAGTCCCGCAGGCACACCCCCATTTTCGGGGGACTCGATATTCTCAAATACATAGGTCCTGGGTTTCTCGTTACTGTAGGCTTTATTGATCCGGGCAATTGGGCCGCGAATATGGCGGCCGGCTCGCTTTACGGGTACAGCCTTCTATGGATCGTAACGTTATCCACCCTCATGCTGATCCTTTTGCAGCACAATGCCGCGCATCTCGGGATAGCCACGGGTCTCTGCCTCTCCGAAGCCTCGACCCGGTTCATGCCTAAAGCGACCGGCAGATTTTTTCTGTTCAGTGCGGTCCTGGCTTCCGTTGCCACTGCGATGGCAGAGATTCTTGGGGCGGCGATAGGACTCCAGATGCTCTTCAGCATACCTCTGCTCGCCGGGTCTGTTCTTTCAGCCCTCTTTGCAGTCTTTATGGTGCTTTCAAACAGTTATCGCAAACTCGAAAGATGGATTATCGGTTTTGTCTCGCTGATCGGCATTGCCTTTCTTTTCGAATTGATCATGGTTAACGCATCATGGAACGAGACCCTCAGGGCTTGGGCGGTCCCTTCAGTCCCCGCAGGGTCGATGCCTATTATTATGAGCGTACTGGGGGCCGTGGTAATGCCCCATAACATCTTTCTTCATTCCGAGGTCATACAGAGCAGACAGTGGAACCTCCAGGGCGATGAAATGATAAAGAGGCAGCTGAAGTTCGAATTTCTGGACACGCTTACAGCAATGACAATCGGCTGGGCCATTAACAGTGCGATGATAATTGTTGCTGCATCTGTTTTTTATTCTAATGGCATTGTTGTTACGGAATTGCCGCAGGCCCAGGCAACACTGCGTCCCTTGCTCGGAGATTTGGCCGCGACAGTATTCGCCCTGGCGCTTGTTTTTGCGGGGCTTTCATCGTCGGTTACGGCGGCTATGGCGGGAGGAAGCATCTATGCCGGGATTTTCATGGAACCTTATGATCCTGCGGACAGCCACTCGCGCACCGGCATCCTCATTACGTTTGTGGGTGCGCTTCTCATTCTCTTTTTCGTCAGGGATGCTTTTAGCGGTATAATCTGGAGCCAGATAGTTTTGAGCATTCAACTGCCCTTTACGATCTTCTCTCTGATCTATCTAACATCCTCCCAAAAGGTGATGGGGAAGTTCGCCAACTCGCTCAGGGACAAGCTGCTGCTCTGGGCTGCCGCCGCAATCGTATCTTTGCTGAATGTGATATTGCTGGTGGGACTCTTGTAATGGCAATTCATGAATTGCCACTACAAGAGTCTCGCTACTCGACTATGCACAAGGCTGTGCCTGCGCCCTGTCTTATAAGTTTTTCCGTTACGGTACCCATCCGGTTTTTGATATTGCAATGACCGCATCTGCCTATGACGAGGGTTTGGTAGTTGCCTGTCCTGGTTTCCTCAAGGATGCTGGCCGCGATATCGGTCGCATCCGCTATCCATTTTGTACTTATCCGGTCTTCATTTATCCCCATGGCAGTCAGCACCTTCTTGGCAGCGCTGAAAATAGGATCGAGCTTTGACCGCTGGTTGGTGAGCCATTTGTCGACAACGCCTTTCCTTGCCTTCTTTTCTTCCTCGGTGAGTATATGTCCGTCATCCCAAAATTCAGTGGGAATGAACGGCAGGACATGAAAGAGTATTATCCGGACATCTTCACCACAAAACTGCTGGCTGACATAATCAACCGCCTTCAATGAATTGTCCGAGCCGTCGATTGCTACGAGCACCTTTCTCATTTCCATTCCTTTTATTTGTGACATTTTCAGCAACCTGACTCAAAATGAGTCAGGGCAGCAGTGCAATCTTTCAGCGCCTCCTGCAAGGCATGCATTATGCTGCACTTGAACAAACTTTATCACAGAATATCATTCTAAGCGTTGTCGTACAAGAGGAGAGGCCGGCAATCATCAGCCGGGAGTTTTTTTGCATGGCGGTAGTGTACAATGTAAACTGTATAAAGAATCCCCGCTGCTTAATACGGTGCAGCGGTAACATGAAACTATAAAGGTGGAACTTATAATCAAATGGTCGAACAGAATGAATCAACAGGCAGTACAGAGATTGACCCTTCAAAAGCCGCTCAAGAGC
>Ga0137438_1000171_pt1 | contig 11912 bp, 11 predicted proteins | sample EasRivERMGT157_2_FD_102327 | JGI IMG/M metagenome (GOLD analysis project Ga0137438, IMG submission 102327) | Soil microbial communities from meander-bound floodplain in the East River, Colorado, USA - East River MetaG ERMGT157_2 | ecosystem: Environmental > Terrestrial > Soil > Floodplain ... | reverse complement strand
GCAATATACAGGCCAAGCCCGGTGCCTACCGCTTCGGTGGTGAAGAATGGCTCGAACAGGTGCGCGCGCGCCTCCGCACTGACTCCCGGGCCGTTATCAGTTACTTCGATGCATACTTTAGAGCCGCTTTTAGGTGCTTGCAGCGACAAGCTTAAGCTACCTTCCTGTTGTTGGCTATGTTGCCAGCCATTACGACAAAGATTCCATAAAATCTGATGCAAGTGTTGACGGTCAAACAATACAGGATGGCTGTATTCAGATAGATCTAGCACCATTCCTGCGCCGGGCACTTTTTCTGCCTGGCAAAACTGGTCGTGGAACTCACGCAGAAAATCTGGCAGTGCTATGAATTCCTGTTTGGTACGATCGCGACGATTAAGCTCCAGCACATCTTTTACCATCTTGTCCATGCGTTGCACGTTGTCGGCGATGATTTGCAGCAACCGTGTTGCCGTCGGATGGGGTTGGTCTTCTTCCTGCAGCAGTTGATTGGCGTGGCTGATGGCGCTCAATGGGTTGCGGATTTCATGCGCAATATTGGCAGTGAGGCGCCCCAGCGCGGCCAGTTTGAGCTGTTGTGCCTGCGTTTGTACGCGGCTCCAGTCCTCGACGAAAATCACCGCACCCTGTTTGCGGTCGGTTCCCAGCGGCATAAATCGCAACCGCAGCTCGCGTTCCCCGCTGCTGAGTTTCATCGCTGCCGGGCCAATATCACCGTCTTCGCCTATCCATCTGCGCATCAGGGAAGCAAGCTCTGGCATGCACTGGTCCAGGCTAGATTCATGCCAAGCGCTGGTAGCGAAGCCAAACAGGCTTTCAACCTGACTATTATGATGGCGCAGGTTGAAATCTTTATCGACTACCAGCACACCGTCCTGCATTTCTCGGGTAATCAGTTCGTTCACTTGTGCCATGTTTTCCAGGTCTATACCGCGCTGTGAGGCCAGCGCCTCACTGCGGTCTGTACGTTTAGCGAAACTGTGTGCCAGCCACGCGGTGGCAAAACAGCTCAGGCTCAGCATGACGGCATGCGTGTAGTCGTTGTAGCGCTCATCCCAGGTAAGCAGTTGATAGCTTTGCTCCAGCAGCAAGGCAATACTGGCTAATGCCGCATAGAATAAGGCCAGTCTGCCCTGGCTGATCAGGCTGGCACCGGCGATTGCCACCACCAGCAACAGGCCGAGGCCACTCTTGACGCCCCCTGCCGCGTACATCAGGACAACGATAAAGCCAATATCAGTAATTACCTGAAGGGTAAGCTGGCGGTTGAAACGCGGCCATCTTAGCCCGGTGAAAGTGATCGCAACCAGGCTGGCACCCAGATAGCCCAGAGCAGATTGCAGATAGAGCGCGCTGTCATAGGTATCCCACCAGATACGCTCATGCAGGAAAAAATAGGTGCCGACGAAAGTGCTGGCTATCAACAAACGATAAAGGTTGAAATACCCCATCGAACGCCAGTAGGCATCTAATGGATGGGCTTGCTGATGGCTGGCAGTGACGGTCATGACTCTGATTCGTTGCTATGTGCGGTGCAGCAATAATAGCGGCCGTTTTTCTGGATGCTGTCAGTTTTTGGCAGATGCAAACCACAGCCTGCACACTGTACCATGTCTTCAGCCGCGGGGCTTTGCTTCGCTGGTGTTTCCAGGCTGTTGCGATAGCGCTTGAGAACGCTGAGCAGTAGCCAGACAGCAATCGCCAGTAACAAGATTTTTCCCATGATAGCCATACGCCAAATGATTGAGGATTGAACCGATTGTAGCGAAAACCCGGGCTTAGAACAAAATTCAAACCTGCTATACTAAAAATCAGCCTTTGCACGGTTTGTTCGCGGACAAGGCGCGTAATTATTAATAGTCAGAAAAAGTAATCAGGATGGCAACGCCACAGGAACTTTCCGATTTTCTCGCCGAAGTTGAACGCCGTGCTTTCAAGCAGACGGCTTATGCGGTGCGAGACGATCATGCGGCCTTGGACATTGTGCAGGACGCCATGCTCAAATTGGCGCAAAGCTATGGCGCGCGGCCTGTCACAGAGTACCCCATGCTGTTTCAGCGCATCCTGCAGAACACCATGCGCGATTACTGGCGTCGGCAGAAGGTACGTAATCTATGGACCACACTGTTTTCTTCATTTACTTCGAACGATGATGACGACGAACACGACCCGCTGGAAACACTGGCTTCGGCTAATCAACAGGACAGCAATGAGCCACTGGAACAATTTGAGCGTAGCCAGACCATTGCTATAATTGAGCAAGCGCTACAAAAGTTACCTGCCCGTCAACGCGAAGCATTTATCCTGCGTTACTGGGAGGATATGGATGTAGCGGAAACGGCGGCAGCAATGGGATGCTCTCAGGGCAGCGTCAAGACCCACTGTTCGCGCGCGGTGCACGCATTGGCAGCAATGCTCGAAAGGCAAGGAGTCGAGCGATGAATCAAGAACACGAAACAGCAAAAAAAATCGTAGGACTATTAGATCAGGGTTTGACCAAGCTTGATACGAAAATCATAGCCAAGCTGGCTTCTGCACGCAGTCAGGCAGTAACGCTGCTCGCCTGGCAAGCGCAATCCCAGCCGGTGACGGTTGGCCATCATGCGTTAATGCGTCAGGCTGCTGATTATTTTCATGGGCATCGTGGCTGGATGTCAGCCGCATTGGTATGCATTGCGATACTGGTGGCATTTGTAGCGACTCAACAATCACCCAGTCAGCAGGCGGTGGAGCAGGGGGATGCTTTCCTGCTGGCTTCAGAACTGCCTCCTGAGGCTTATCTCGACAAAGGATTTGATGCATGGTTAAAGCATTCTTCGCGGCATTGATGCTGGGTGTAATGGTTGCCGCAGGAAATGCGTATGCCGAAGGTTCGTCGGGACAAGACTCAAAAGCGGATCCGCAATGGGCACAATTGAATGAAGAGCAACGCGGCGTACTGAGCCCATTGGCCGGCGAGTGGGACACTCTGCGCCCTTGGCAGCGCGAGAAAATGCTGGATATCGCACGCGACTTTCCAAAAATGAAGCCTGAGCAGCAGCAACGGGTACAAAAGCGACTCAACGATTGGAGTCGTATGACGCCGTTTGAGCGCGAGAATATACGCAAGAAATATCAGCAATTTCAAGCGTTGCCGGCAGATAAGAAACAGGAGCTGCGCAAAAAGTGGCGTGAATATCAAAGTCTGCCAGAATCCCAGCGTGAAGCTTTGCGCCATGAACATCCTGAACTGGATTCGGTGGACGATCTGGGCAATTAATTGTAATTGGCCTAGTTATGGTAATAGCCCCCGTCGCAGCATCTGCCGCATCCCCCAGCTTGTTGAGGCGCTTGGCAAGCTTGGCCTACGATGCGCTTTTGTTACTGGCCATTCTTTTCCTTGCGGCCCTCATATTCCTGCTGTTTTTCGGCAGTGCGCTGGAAGCCCCCAAGCGTCAATTTTTTCAGGCTTATCTATGGCTGATCAGCGCAGCTTACTTCATCTGGTGCTGGCTGCATGGCGGGCAGACGCTGGCCATGAAAACCTGGCATATTCGTCTGGTCAATCTTTCAGGGACAGCATTGACGCTCAATCAGGCCGCAGGCCGCTACGTGCTGGCAAGTTTGGGGCTGATGCTGTTCGGTATAGGTTTTTTTTGGGCGCTATTTGATAAAAATGGATTTTTTCTGCATGACCGATTGATGGATAGTCGCTTGGTCATATCAGAAACCCCCGAAGCTGCTGTAACAGCAAGATAAGCAAAACTGCTAGCGGCGTTCTACCCAAGCCAGCATCGCCAAGCCCGCGCCGAGGAAAATCAGGGTGGGAGCCACTGCACTAAACAATGGTTGCCAGTCGTTGAGCAAACCCAAGTGCAAGAACAAGCGGTTTAGTATCTGATAAAGAATACCCAGCATGATGCCGGCAAAAATTTTAGCGCTAACACCACTGGAGCGTTGCTGTAAAAAACCGAATGGCAACGCCAGCACTATCATGACCAGGCTGGCAACGGGATAGACCATCTTTGACCACAATGCAATTTCGTAGCGTGAGGTTTTCTGTTTATTGGCACTCAAATGGCTGATGTAGAAATAAAGATTCCAGGCCGCCATTTTTTCCGGCACTACCAGTAAAACATTCAGTAGTTCGGGGCGGATCAACGATTGCCAGTTAGCTTCGGGGAAGAAACTGGTATGGACTTTATCCTGGTCAAAGCTGGTTTGTGTTACAGCTTGAAGATTCCAGCCGTTGTGCTCGAATTTCCCGCTTTTTGCATTGTTGATACGCCGCAGCCGGAACTCCGGGTCGAATTCGTAGATGTGGATGTTGAGCAACTCGGCATCGGGCAGCACCTCTTCAACATTGACGAAACTATTGCCATCCTTAACCCACAAACCAGAACGAAAGTCTTGTGCTACAACCGAATCGGTGGCTTGGATGCGCATGCGCTGTGCAGTTTTCTCGCTGTAAGGAGTGACTAACTCACCCACAACAAAAGTGAAAATGGTAAAGATCAAGCCCACTTGCAGTAATGCCATTGCAATGCTGGCCATGGATACGCCACTGACGCGCAATACAATAAGTTCAGAATGTCTTGCGAACTGACCTAGCGTATACATGCTACCCACTAACACTGAAACCGGAACCACTTCATACACGTGCCCAGGTACGCTGAGTAGCACGAATATCAGTACTTGCCCAAGACCGTAACTGCCTCGACCAATATCCCCGAGTTCTTGAATCAGGTCAAAAAAGGAAAACATGGCCAACAATGCGACCATGATCAAGGTGACGCTGGATAAAATTTCTTGCGCAAGGTAACGAGAGACTATTTTCATCGCTTGGGCAAGCCAGGTATCAGTGGCAGCTGGAACAGGCGACGATAAAACATATACACCGTCAATAACAGAAAAAATACATGGACAGGCCATAACCCAATCACCAGGCTGAATTTCCCATGTGCCAGTGTGTCTTGCAAGATGCTCAGTAGATTGTTGTAGATGATATAGATTAGCAAGGCCATCATCATGTTGACTGAGCGTCCTGCACGGGGATCAACGAAGCTTAGTGGAATCGCCAACAGCACCAGTACAAAAGCCGAGATTGGCATTGCCAAGCGCCATTGCAATTCGGCAATATTGGCGGGGCTGTGATCTTTGAGTAACTCGCTGGTCGATTTGGATATGGTGGAGACGGGCTGCTGCTTCACTTCTGCCGATTCAACTCGAATAGCGTAGCGTTCGAATTCGGTTTTGGAGAATTCCGTGGTGTTCGGCGTGCCTTCATAGCGGCGGCCATTGGTCATGACCAGAAAGACGTCACCATTGGGCTGCAATTCGCGAAAGCCGTGTTTGGCGGCGATGATGCCGAGTTTCTGGTGCTGCTTGGATTGCACAAATACATTGTTGACGGTTTTGCCAAAATCGTTAGAGCTTTCTACAAAAAGCACCCGCTCACTCTGGCTAAACTCTTTAAAAACGCCTGGACTGATGCTTTCCGATTCATCCTGACTTTGTAATTGACCGCGAAAATCAGCGATTTTATGTGTAGCCCAAGGAGTCACGAACAGACTCAATAAGCCAATCAAGGCAATCACCGGCAATGCAAACGTCAGTACCGGACGTATCCAGCCGGCAATGCCCAGACCGGAGCTGAACCAGACCACCATTTCGCTATCGCGGTGCCAGCGTGTTAATGTCAGCAGGACGGCGAGAAAAATAGTCAGAGAAAGCAGCATGGGCAGGAACTTCAATGCGCTAAAGCCCAACAAAGTAGTGATGGCGTTGCTGGCGAGGTCGCCTTTTGCAGCAACACCAAGATAGTAGGTGACACGCTGTGCGACAACAATCCCCTGCAACACCAGGAATGCGGCAATTGCTGTAGCAGCTAATTCTTGTAGCAGGGAACGTTTAAAAAGCATGCGGTTTTGACTTAGAGCGAAAACGCAGGATAATTCAAAGATAATTGGTGAAGGGGCATGACGGTGGAATTTAGCATAAAAAATGGTAATCCGGAAAAGCAGCGCAATGATTGTGTGATTGTGGGGGTTTTTGAATCCCGCAAATTATCATCCGCAGCTGCTGCAGTTGATCAGGCGGCTGGCGGCTATATTGCTGGCATCCTGCGTCGCGGCGATATGGAAGGTAAGCTCGGCAGCAGCCTGTTGCTGCACAGCGTACCTGGTACCTTATGCGATCGAGTTCTGCTGGTGGGACTGGGCAAGGAGCGTGAATTGCATGAGCGTGAATACCGTACTGCTGTGCGAGCTTCGGTAAAAGCCTTGGCTAATGGCGGTGCGGCTGATGTGGCGAGCTTTCTGGCGGAGTTGCCAGTCAAAAAACTGGATATCGCCTGGAAAGTGGCGCAGCTGACCGAAATCGCCATGGACAGCGCCTATCGTTTTGACCAAATGAAAGGCAAGGCCAGCAAGGCGAAAAAAGAAAAAGAGTCCAAAGGCATTGCCAAGCTCATTATCAACGTGCCACAGCGCAATGATCTGAAAAAAGGTGAAGATGGCCTCAGTCGTGGGCTGGCCATCGCCTCTGGGGTAAGTTTCGCTAAAGATCTGGGCAACCTTCCACCCAATGTCTGCACACCGACCTATCTGGCTGAGCAGGCACAAGCTTTGGCAAAAACCCATGGCCTGCAGGTGCAGATTCTGGAACGCGCAGACATGGAAAAACTCGGCATGGATTCTTTTCTTGGCGTATCGCAAGGTAGCTTGCAGCCACCCAAGCTCATCGTGCTGCAACACAAAAAAGGCAAGAAAAACCAAAAGCCCGTGGTTCTGGTAGGCAAGGGCATTACTTTTGACACCGGTGGTATTTCGCTCAAGCCGGGTGCTGACATGGATGAAATGAAATACGACATGTGCGGCGCCGCCAGTGTGCTGGGGACCTTCAAGGCGATTGCCGAGATGAATCTGCCGATTAATGCAGTCGGCATTATCCCTACTTGCGAGAATATGCCTGACGGCAATGCCATCCGGCCTGGCGATGTGCTGACCAGCATGTCCGGTCAAACCATCGAGGTGTTGAATACGGATGCTGAAGGCCGACTGATTTTGTGCGATGCACTCACCTATGCCGAACGGTTTGAGCCATCATCCGTGGTTGATATCGCCACCTTGACTGGAGCCTGTGTCATTGCACTTGGTCATCATGCCAGCGGCTTATTTAGCAACAAAGATAGCCTGGCTAAGGAACTGCTGCAAGCCGGTGAAAATTCACTGGATCGCGCCTGGCATATGCCATTGTGGGACGATTATCAGAATCAACTGGACAGCAACTTTGCCGATATGGCCAATATCGGTGGCCGTGCTGGCGGTAGCATTACGGCTGCATGTTTCCTGTCACGCTTTGCCAAGAAGTTCGACTGGGCGCATCTGGATATCGCCGGAACGGCCTGGAAATCGGGTAAGGAAAAAGGTTCTACCGGCCGCCCAGTGCCGTTGTTGATGCAATTCCTGATACAGCGTGCAGGCAAATCCAGTAGCTGATTCATGACGCACATCGAGTTTTTTTTCAATATCGAGAATAAGCTACAGTATGTAGCTACGCTGAGTGAAAAAGCCTTGAGCAAGGGTAAACGGCTGATGTTGTTCACCGAAGACATGCAGGCCGCTCAGCGTTTGGAAATGGTATTGTGGTCGCATCCTGCAACTGGATTTTTACCGCATTGTAGCTGTGATAGCGCGGTAGCTGGTGAGACGCCGATTATCGTGGACTGGCAAGGTGAGAAATTGCTGCATGACGATATCCTGATTAATCTGCGCGTACAGCATCCACCATTTTTCAGCCGCTTTCGCCGCTTGATAGAGCTGGTTGGACAGGATGAATCAGACAAGGTTGAAGCACGTGCGCGCTATCGCTTTTATCGGGATCGAGGCTATGAAATCAAATCGTTTGATGTGAACGGAGCCGCGCTGTGATCGACGAGTTGCCGCCAGATAATCAGCAATTTGAACAAGTGCTAACCCGGCTGGATGCTTTGATGAAGCGCGGCCAGTCAGCGCCCACCGGTGATATTCCGGTGCTGACCGATATTTATCAAGGAAATGATGCCCAGCAACTTGCACAAGCTATCAATGACCTGCCGCTAGCAGGTGAGGCGACAGATGATGTCGCCAAACCCTCACACGCGGAGCTGGTCGAGTCGCTAATGGCCGATCTCGCACCATTGATAGAGAATGCTGTAGAGATAGCTGTGCTGCACCAGCTTGCTGAGCTTGAATTGTCCCTGAGGGCTAAACTGCAAGTTGAAATAAAACAAGCGCTACGTGAGCGCCTGTTGCCTATTCCCGATAATACTTAAGATTTTGGGCTGGCATAGATAAGTAATTTTTATCTATGCCAGCCCAAAAATTAATTAGATGGATGTGTTATTGATCGTGTAATTGATTAAAGTCAACTGGAGGTTTAACTTGAATTTGAGCTATGTCTCTTTCAGTAGTTTCTGGTACGCATCCGCAGTTAACAGTTTAGCCAAGTCGCCGACATTTTTGGGTTTTAGCCTGAATATCCAAGTGTCGTAAGGCGCCTCGTTAATCAGTTCGGGCGAATCCTGTAACACCGGGTTAGTGTCCACAATTTCGCTATCCAATGGCGCGTACAAGTCCGAGGCGGCCTTTACCGATTCCAGCAGCCCACAGACACTGTTGGCTTTCAGCACGGCGCCAGACTCCGCAGTTTCAACATAGACGATGTCGCCCAGCAACTCCTGCGCATAGTCGGTAATGCCGGCCAGCACACTACCGTCTTGCGTAGTACGCACCCACAAGTGTTCAGAGGTGTATTTCAAATCATCAGGTATTTTCATGGTATTTACCTTGGTACAACTAGCGAGTTAAAGGTTGAGTCTCATTTTCTTATGAACTGTGAAACTGTCTATTTCAAGAATATCCAAGAAACCATATAAACTAACTCATCTATCTTGATGACAAATCAAAATATTTTGGATATTATTGCTAGACAGATTATTTGAGGTCACACGAGCATGATACGAAATTTGCTTCTGCTGTGCTGCGCACTTGGCCTAGCCTTGCCTTCAATTACTGTTGAGGCCGCTACCAATTCTACCAAGCACAAGGTTTTCGGCCGCAAAATCATTACTACTCTGCGTTCCGACCACAAATATCGTCTGCAAAACGTTAATTACAATCGCAGCGTATTCAAGGATGATTATGATGGCAGCGGCGAATTACGGCTAGCTTCCTCCAAAGCTCTGATCGTCAACCAAGACACTGGCGAGACCCTCTACGCCAAGAGTACCGATCTGCCGACACCAATTGCCTCAGTCACCAAGCTGATGACCGCCATGGTCATGCTGGATGCGCATTTGCCCATGGATGAGCAAATCACTATCTCGGAAGCCGAAGTAGATTCGCTTAAAGGCACTGCTTCTCGCTTGCGAGTCGGCACCGACTTAACCCGTTCTGAATTACTGCAATTGGCGCTGATGGCCTCGGAAAACCGTGCTGCTGCAGCACTGGGCCGCAATTACCCGGGCGGCTTGCCGGCTTTTGTCACTGCCATGAATGCCAAGGCTGCGGAGCTGGGCATGACGCGCTCACACTTCGCTGATCCTACCGGACTTAATAGCGACAACGTTTCTACGGCTGAAGACTTGGTCAAGATGGTACGCGCCGCTTATCAATACCCTGAAATTCGTCAGGTAACGACTACGCCCAACTATCAAGTGCCAGTGCATGGTCTGCGCAATCCGATACAGTTCCTCAACACCAACATTCTGGTACGCAATAGCGACTGGGTGATTGGGTTATCGAAAACCGGTTTTATCAATGAAGCTGGACGTTGTCTGGTGATGCAGGCCGAGATAGCTGGCCAGCCGCTGATCATCGTGCTGCTGGATTCTTATGGCAAGTACTCTCGAATTGGCGATGCGCAACGCATACGCAAATGGATTGAGAGCAGTAACCTGCTGCGTCATCTGGGCTAGGTTTCAAGGTTGTACCAATAAACAATAAGCGGCTCTCAGGTCGCTTTTTTTATGGCGGCTGCTTATGGATTTGCTAGGTGCCGGCAGCCTTCTTTTTCGCCGTAGTTTTTTTAGGGGCAGCTTTTTTAGCTACCTTTTTCTTGGCGGGAGTGGCTTTCCGCGCTACTGCGGATTTTTTCGCTGGCGCTTCTTTGGCAGCTTTAGCCGCCAGTAGCTCCACAGCTTCTTCCAGTGTCAATGTCTCTGGCGCCTGGCTTTTTTGTAGTATGGCGCGCAGCTTGCCATGCTGTACGTAGGGGCCGTAGCGGCCTGAGTAGATGGCGATATTGCCTTTCTTGCTGGGGTGTGCGCCCAATTCTAGTAATGGTGTGGGGCCTGAGTTGGCTTGTGATAGCAGTTCCACGGCACGATCCAAATCAATATCAAAAACGCTATTGCTTCTGGGGATGGATTTGAATTTTCCATCATGATTTATATAAGGCCCAAAACGCCCAAGGTTAGCCACTATGCGTTTGCCGGTTTCCGGGTGCAGGCCCAAGTCGCGCGGCAGGGCAATCAGCTTGAGCGCGGTTTCCAGGTTGACGTCGGGCAGAGGGATTTCCTTGGGAATGCTGACGCGCTTGGGCTTTTTCTTTTCGCCCTCAACAGCCAAGCCTAGTTGTAAATATGGGCCATAAGGGCCATTCATCAGCAGAATATCTTTTTGCGTGGTGGGGTCGATGCCAATTTTTGATGGCTCCGCGCGTACATCCCCGCTGCTATTCAGATTGCGTATGTAGTCGCATTCCGGGTAAGCCGTACAGCCGATGAACATGCCGAACTTGCCCAGGCGCTTGCTCAGTGGTTTGCCGCATTTCGGGCAATCCTCGCCGGTGAGTTCATGCGTCATGTCGGCACGGTCGATGTTGGCCTTTTCGCTGATCTGGCGATGAAAGCCCTGCCAGAACTCATCTAGCACAGGTACCCATTCGCGTTCGCCGTCGGCAATCTGATCCAGCTCGTTTTCCAGATTGGCGGTGAAGTCGTAATCGACATAACGTGTGAAATGCTCGGTGAGGAATTTATTTACTACACGGCCAACGTCGGTAGGCGTAAAACGTTTTTTATCCAGCAGCGCATATTCACGGTCCTGCAGGGTGGAGATGATGCTGGTATAAGTGGAGGGGCGGCCAATGCCATATTCTTCCAGCACCTTGACCAGGCTGGCTTCAGAGTAGCGCGGCGGGGGCTCGGTAAAGTGCTGCTCACCAAAAATCTTTTGCACTTCCAGCACTTCGCCGGTTTCCAGCACGGGCAGTTTGCTCTCGCCTTCTTCTTCGGCGTCATCCATGCTTTCCATGTACACCGCGATAAAGCCAGGGAAAATCATGGTCTGGCCGGTGGCGCGGAACAGGTTGGCATCACTGCCAACCGCCAGGTCTACGCTCACTGCATCAAACCTGGCAGGCGCCATCTGGCAGGCCAGTGCGCGTTTCCAGATCATCTCGTAAAGCCGGAACTGCTCTGGGGTCAGGTGCGCGCGCAGGCTGGTAGGTGTGCGCGTAATATCGGTGGGGCGGATGGCTTCGTGTGCTTCCTGTGCGTTCTTGGCTTTGGTTTTGTACATGATGGGCGACTTGGGCAGGTAGTCGGCATCGAAATTCTTCTTGATGTAGTCGCGTATCTGCATCACCGCTTCAGCGGCCATGCTGAAAGAATCAGTACGCATATAAGTAATCAAACCAACTGCGCCACCACCAATATCGACACCTTCATACAGTTGCTGGGCGATGCGCATGGCGCGGCTGGTGGTGAAGCCCAGCTTGCGCACGGCTTCCTGTTGCAGCGTCGAGGTGGTAAAAGGCGCTGCGGGGCTGCGGGTTTTTTGCTTTTTCTCAACCCGGCTGACAGTGGTTTTTCCAGCGCTGGCGAGTAACAATTTGCCGACAATTTTTGTTTCTTGCGCCTGCGAGATTACCGTGAATTGCTCAACTTT
>Ga0137438_1000170_pt1 | contig 11915 bp, 11 predicted proteins | sample EasRivERMGT157_2_FD_102327 | JGI IMG/M metagenome (GOLD analysis project Ga0137438, IMG submission 102327) | Soil microbial communities from meander-bound floodplain in the East River, Colorado, USA - East River MetaG ERMGT157_2 | ecosystem: Environmental > Terrestrial > Soil > Floodplain ... | reverse complement strand
TTCTTGATAATCGCTGCGTTCAGGTGACTCACCATCAAAGGCAATCTCAGGACCGAAGGCGTAGGTGTAGCCCAGGTCTTTGAGCCAATCAATGGCGGCTTGCTCGATAACGGATTCGGTGAAGGGCATGGTCTAAACTATGATTTGAATGATTAGATGATGGACTATGATTGGATTACTATGATTCTGATGGTTTATGCTCTGACGGGTTATATGGTTTTGGCGGACGGTTCTTGGCTGGTTTCATGACGCGCTTGAATTGTAAACTGCGATTGCCAAAATTGAGAAGCAAACCGACCTCGAGCCCGTAGGCTTCGAGATAGTTGATGGCTTGCGCCAAATGGACATCCTGCAATTCGATCACAGCCTTGATCTCAACCATTACCTTTTCTTCTACGAAGAAATCGACACGGCGGTTGCCGATCTTGATGCCTTTGTAGAAAATATCCATTTCATGTTCGCGGCTGGCAGTGAGCCCCTGTTGTGCCATTTCGATGTCGAGCGCGCGCTGGTAAATGACTTCTTGAAAGCCGTTGCCTAACGCTTTGTGGACTTCCATTGCGCACCCGATGATTTTACCCGTCAGTTCGGAGTGGAGATATTGTTCGTTCGGCATGTTCCTTCCTTTGTCTTAAACTGTGATTTTAATGATTTTGGGATGGACTATCCCGCCAAGAACATGCGGGACTTTGATTTGACCATCAGATAATCATAGTCCATCAAATAATCCTATAAATCATAGTGCAGACATTTTGAGCCATTCGATTGCGGCTTCTTCAATCGTAGATTCTGCAAAGCTATTCATGGAGCAGCTGGAGTTGTAGTTAGTACTGGTATCTGCGTAGCAGATTCTGATAAATCATCAAAGGGAGATAATGACAAATTGATTCGAAGTTCACTGGAGCGCGGAACAACATATACCTTCGGCTTTTCATCAAAGAACGACGCTTTTTTCCATTCAATCAAATAATATACGTTATCATCACTTATCAACAAACCTAATGGTGCATATTCGTAATTTCCGTTTGAAAGCTTATTCTCGATATTACTAAGTGCAGGAATAGGTTCTGTTGAATACAGGACTGCTTCTGGAATACGCCAATTGCCTACGACAAAGCGCCCACGTCGAGCGGCATCGAACTCTCCTAAAACAGAAGACATAGAAGTTGATATAAAGAAATAAGAAAGGAAAAAAATACCCTGAACAGTTATTCTTGCGTTCTTCGAAAATATTGGATCGAATCTAAAACCCTGCATACCTCCTATAACTAAATAAACCAGAAACGCCAAAGAAAAGCTCATCAAGGCAAAGAATAACTCGATTGAGGGAAATTTTTGATTTGGCGCTATCTTGAAACAAACCCAAAATAGTAAATTGGAATAACCCCAATAAGTAATAATGAACGTATTGATCAAAGTTGATAAAGATGGTTGAGTTTTCTGAAAAATTCTTATGCTTGAGATAATCAGCGCGAAAATAAACCCACCGCCGCTCATTATTAACATACTGGGCAGACCATGAAGGAAGATTACTTGAATAGGGATGTTTACTTGGGTGGCATCAATACCAAAGAATCCATACCAATGAGCAATGTATACCCAACCCGCATAATAAAATATTGCGGATGTGATAACCGCAGCAAACGGCAAGAAATACTTCGAGACAAATTCGCTGGTTGATTCATCAGTCTTTACCGATTCTGTTCGTGTCGCTCTAGGTCTTCCAGGTGTACCTGTTGGCATTAGATGCCTCCATTTCCTATATTTTCACGTCAATGATTTTCTTTCTTCATCATTCTGCCTTCATAACTTCACCCTCACCTCGCACTTCATTACCCTCGGCAGGGACAGCACACCGTCTGGAACTATGATTTCCCTGATGAAATGATGACTATGACCGCGCACGGACAAACCCATCTCACACCCAATCATAGTCCATCCTATAATCCCATAAATCATAGTGCCTTCACCCTCACCTCGCCCCTCATCAACTTCGGCAGCAGACTATCCCGCAGACTCGCCAACGTGCGAGATTCTTTTTCGTTCTGAGCAATTTTGTCGCGAAATGGCGCACAATATTCTTGGTAGCGTTTTTGGATTTTCATATCAGGTATAAGAATTGGCTTTGACAATAAGTAGTTTCTATCGATTGCTTGACATTCTCGCGCTGCTGGTTTCAAAATATCAATATGTTCATCCATCTTTAGCCGAATATACATTTCAAGTAATTCAGGGAGATAAACATTGGTGTCGATACTGAAGATTTCATAAACTGGACTAACAGAACCAATGTCATCTTTCATAACACCGAAATTTAGTGTTTGTCGGCTTAGCCCAAAAACAAGATTATTTCTGACAATTTTTTTATTTTTCTCTTTTGATTTGGAAAGGCTTTTATTGAACTTTTCATCTCGCAAGCTAAGACCATTTACCGTGGCAGAATATTCGGGAGCTTCTTCGTCCTTAATTCGATCGCTAATCGGGGTCAGGAATCTTCCAAGCGGAAAATTGTTCCACCCAACCGGTGTGTCTCCTTGAAATGCCGATGGAAACAATAGTGTTGTATCAGTATCCATTCCTGTTGGTTGTTTACTTTTTTCTTTCGAGCGTACAGGATCAAAATCTACAAACCAAGACTTGAAGATTGTCCAAATTATTGATTCCAGTGTAGTGTTCATGCGATGGATGAGTTCAATTTTGTCGTTCAATCCCCCAAGAATTTTAGCGATAACACGTTGTTCAGCTAAAGGAGGCAGAGGAATTGGTAAATCCCTTGCAGCTTGCATACTCAAATTGTCTACTATTGACCCTTTACCTTCATTTGCCCGAAATTCCTGCTGAACAATCGGACTTAATAAAGCGAATAATAGATAACGTTCATCTACTACAGTTCGATTGGGACGATAATGAATAAGTCTTTGTCCTAAACAAATATTATCGTCTGTCAAAATCTGACCCACATTCCCTAATGGTGCCTCGCGAGAAATCACAATATCGCCTCTTTGTGGTTTCCCGCGTCTTATTCTGAAGTTAAAAACTTCTTTTGAAACATATCGGGCATTGTCAAGGCTGACTTGTCCATTGCCAATATCTGATGTGCGAATCATATAATAGCCAATGAATGTTTTACTCAAATCTGGCGTGTCATGAATACAATCAACAATAAAATCACAAAGATTGCTAATCTTTTCAATTTTCCAATCATTCGGAAGGCTTGAATCGCTTATATCTGGCATATTGATTGCCTAAAATCTTTTCAAACTCTCACGAATTATTATTTCTAGTCTTGCACTTTCTTGAAATTCCGCTTCCAATTCCCTCGTTAAGCGTGTCATCTTTTGTTCAAAGAGTTCACTGTCTTCGTCTGTTTCTGCTGTGCCTATATAACGCCCAGGCGAGAGTATGTAGTCTTTGTTGCGAATTTCTTGCAAAGAAACAGACTTGCAAAAGCCTGCGATGTTTTCATAGTTCTTCTTTCTCTTCCAAGTTAAGTAAGCGTTAGCAATCTTGGCTATATCCTCGTCAGAAAGATCGCGTTGAGTTCGTTCAGCCATGTATCCAAGTTTTCTGGCATCGATAAATAAAGTTTCTCCACGTCTGTCTTGTGTTTTGCCATCATTTTTGTTTTTTGATAAAAACCACAAACACACTTGAATTTGCGTGCTATAAAACAACTGCCCCGGCAGGGCAACCATGCAATCCACCAGATCATCTTCGATGATGGCTTTGCGAATGTCGCCTTCGCCTGAATATGCGCTTGACATGCTTCCGTTCGCCAATACGAATCCCGCCATGCCATTCGGCGCAAGGTGATGGATGAAATGTTGCACCCACGCAAAGTTAGCGTTGCCCACAGGTGGCTTGCCGTATTTCCAACGTTTGTCCTCCCGAAGGGAGTCGCCGCCCCAATCGCTCATGTTGAACGGTGGGTTGGCAAGGATGTAATCCGCTTTCAGGTCGGGATGCTGGTCATGGTGGAATGAGTCTTCAGGCACTTTGCCCAAGTCGCCTTCGATGCCGCGAATGGCAAGGTTCATCTTCGCCAGTTTGAACGTGTTGGGATTGGATTCCTGCCCGTACACCGAAAGGTCGCCGATTCTTCCGCCGTGCGCCTCCACGAACTTTTCGCTCTGCACGAACATCCCGCCCGATCCGCAACACGGGTCGAACACACGTCCCTTATACGGGGCGAGCATCTCCACCAGCACGCGCACCACCGAACGCGGCGTATAGAACTCTCCGCCCTTGCGTCCCTCCTGGCTGGCGAACTGCGAGAGGAAGTATTCGTACACGCGCCCCAGCGTATCCTGTTTGCGGCTCGCCTCGTCCGCGAAATTGATCTTGTTGCTGACCATATCCACCAGGTCACCGAGCCGCCGTTTGTCCAGCGTGGCGCGTCCGTAATTGCCTGGCAGCATCCCTTTCAGCGTTGGGTTATCCTTCTCGATGGACTCCATCGCCGCATCGATCAGATTGCCGATGGTCTCCTGCTTCGCGTTATCCTGTAGGATTTTCCATCTCGCCTCTTTCGGCACCCAAAAGACGCGTTCCGCCAAATAGACATCTCTATCCTCTGGATCATCCACCGCTTCTTTCTCCACCCGTGCCCGCACCTGCTCGAACATGTCTGATACATACTTCAAGAAGATCAGCCCCAACACCACGCTCTTATATTCCGCCGCGTCCAAATGTCCGCGCAGTTTATCGGCGGCTTCCCATAACTCGTTTTCGATGCCGAGGTTGACGCCGTTGCCGTTTTTAGTTTTGGTGGTCTTTTTTGGGGGCATTTAACAATTCCTGATTTCCAGTGATTATTTCATTATAAAGTTTACAGTGATAATAAAGTCGACACGATATTGTTCTAGAACATTTCCTTTGCCGCCGCCAGGCGCAATAGATGGGATAAGTGGGTCAATGACAGCTCGCAAGTCGCTCAGGCTTTGGTACGGTGATAACTGGAGAGATGTTATATCGCTGGCATTTTTCCGCAAACTGTTATTAAGTCTGGCTTCAAAGATGCTAAGGTTAGCAGCATCCGAACCTTCTCCCTTTGGAGTCTCGATTAAGATACTGACCGTAACAACAGGGAAGTCTAGCGTTTTCCGTGTCGAAGATGATGCTGGATCAAACGAATATCCGTTTTGAACCTGATAGATTTCCAAAGTTGCATCCTGAAAACCACCCGTCGGTACGTGCAATTCCACATGAATACAACTACATTGCTGGTTGAATGTGGCCGAATCGGAGAACACGCTCGTGAGATCTGCTCCCTTAACTAAGTCCAGAATATTGACACGCGCAGGCACCTGTGCAACGCTGTTCATTACGATCACCCCACCTTCAAGGGACTTGTCAGAGCTAAGAACATTTCCCTTGATCTCAAGGCTTGCACTAAATTCGGATTCCGATCCAGGCTGTGTTACTTCGGAGATTTGTTCCAGGATTGATTTGGCAATTGCATCAATTTCTGCTGTATTTTCCATATTGAGAGGACGAATGGTTGGCGAGCCAGTGTAGCCTGTTACAACATCGTATGGTTGGATAGTGAGTTGAACTTCTGTTATTTGAGGTATGTATGGCTTTGTGGGGGATACGGTTTCCTTAACCTTATTGAATATATCTAAACCTTGAGAGAGACCCACTGCAATCGCACCAAGCACAAGAATACCGACAACAATTGGGTTATTCTTCAATTGCCGCATTGTTTTTTCGTAAAGCGTTTCGCTTTTATTTTTGCTCATCTCTACCTCCTAAATCTCCCTTTGGCTGCAACACTCGCAGACAATCACCGACCGCAAGGCGAAAATTTCCGCCACATCGAGATGTCCGTGCGGTTTATCCGCGGCTTCCCATAACTCGTTTTCAATGCCGAGGCTGACACCGTTACCGTTTTTTGATTTTTCTGATTTCTTCGGTGGCATGCACGATTCCTATTCCCAATATATCGAATCTCAATGTTATAAAGCCAATGACCCAAGCATACAGCCAAATCCATCTGTGCGCAAGCCCACTATTGGGACGGTTCTTTTAAGACCTGACAGGTTTTTGAGACACCTTTCTCGACGGGAATTGTTGTCCGCGCATGGGTTTTGATGGACGCTGGTCATGGTGAAACCTGTCAGGTCTGAATAAAAGCCTGAGACCTGACAGGTCTTCACAACACCATCCCTCACTCAAATCCATGTCCACCTAAGTCTCATGGTCAAAAAATCGTTACGGTGAGACCTGTCAGGTCTACTCTTGGGAAGATAAAATAAACCATGCCTACCGACACCCCACCCCTTACGTACGGAACTTTTTATCACATCTATAATCGCGGCAACAACCGCGAAAACATATTCTTTCAAGAACGAAATTACACCTATTTCATGGAATTATGGTGGAAACACATCAGCCCGATCGCAGAGACATGGGCTTATTGTCTTTTACGAAATCACTTTCATGCGGTGGTGTATATCAAAAATCGAGAAGACCTGTCAGGTCTTGTCAAGAAGCCTGCCCGTCAGAATTCACGCGTGGACAAAGTCTCAACCCCGTCAGATACTCGCGGAGACCTGACAGGTCTCAACCCCAACTTAACAGAACCAAGCCAGTATTTCTCAAACTTCTTTAACGCCTATGCCCGCGGCGTCAATATCGCCACCCAGAGGACTGGCGCATTGTTTGAGCGTCCCTTCAAAAGAATTCCAGTGGATAGTGATACCTATCTCACGCGTCTCATTGTCTATATTCACCAGAATCCGCAAAAGCATAAGTTTGAGAATGACTTTTGCAATTGGAATTACTCGTCATATCACGAACTGATCGGTGATGTCCCAACCCGTTTGCAAAGGGATAGGATGATCCAATTGTTTGGAAGCCGCGCGGACTTTATCCGCATTCATCAAGAGATTCAACCTTTGACGGATTTTGAAGATGAAGATTAATCAAAAAGACCTGACAGGTTTCATAAAAACCTGTCAGGTCTGGTCTTATCGCGTGTGAGCCCATTGCGAAAATGAAAAGGATGCCTAACTTTTCTGAAAACAAAATGACCTTGTCAAAATAAATGGGTTTTGTATAATAGCAACATTCCGCACGGGGAATTGCAATTCAAAAGCAACACCCTACGCACGCCATCGTTATATCTGTTTTGGGAACTCATTTTGTGCGCCATCACCACGGCGTTGTGAGCCATAAATTTCCCACGTCTGCACAAGCGCAACGCGTAGCATTTTCCCTCGGAAAAAATTGTCCTGCTGGCAACCCATGTCTGATGGGCAGCATCGTATCAAACCATTTTATTTAATAAGGAGAATGTAAAAATGAAAGTCAAATTAAATCCCATGTTCGAGCAGGCAAGTGGTCAATTGGGTGACATGGTCTTCCGTGAATTGCGCGGCAAGACCTTCGTCTCGCGCAAGCCCACCCTCACCGGTGAACCCACCGAAAACCAAATGGAACATCGCGAACGCTTCAAGCAGGCTGCCGCTTACGGCAAGTCCGCTTTGGCAAACACCGAAACTCGCGCCCTGTATGAAGAGATCGCAAAGAACAAGAATATTCCGGTCTTTGCAGCGACCATTGCCGATTTCTTCAATGCCCCGGTGATCGATACCATTGATCTCTCTGCCTATAACGGGCAGGCGGGTGACATCGTCCGCATCAGCGCGCGGGATGATTTCGGTGTGGCGGCTGTGCATGTTTCCATTACCGATAATAGCGGCGAATCCATCGAAAGCGGCAACGCGGTCGCTGCTGCGGGTGGCTGGGTGTACACCACTAAAGAAGTGGTCAACGCTGGCACCAACGTCATTGTCCATGTGGTTGCCACGGACCGCCCCGGTGGCACGGGCGTCTCTTCGAGCGCCAAGACGCTCTAGGTCGCCATCGTACAGTCCCTTGTATGCCAGCGGGTTGGGGCTGTGCTGAAACAATGAGACCCTGTGAGGCTTGATTATCCACGGGAATGGAAAGCCTCACAGGGTCACTGAGTGAATTATACAACGATCTTATCCCTGTGCGATGTACAGGCAAAGAAACTGGCATCTCGTCATGGTTGTCTGATGAGGTGCCGGTCTTATAACCAGAACAAATTACAAAACTCTGAACCGGCTAATTGCGGTGTTGAATGCCCTCATTGTTCACAAGGTTCCAGAAGTTTTCAGCATCGACGTTGCCATTACCGTTGCCGTTGCCAGCGAAGAGTACCGGATCATTCTCCCCGGAGGCTGATCCGTTCAATGCCAGTCCGCTTGCAAAGGTTGCGATCGGTACGTTGCAGTTATCGAGCGCGCCGGTGGAACAGCCCGTGACGGTAGCGCCTGCGGTGACAGTGGCAAAGATACCATGCGCCAAATTATCGGAACCGTAGGAGGTGGAGATGTAATCGCCCACCATACGACCCTGACTGGTCGTAGCAGCCCACACAGAGGTTGCGCCGGTCGAGACTGTTTGCGGTGCGCTCCACGTGCTGCCGCCATTGTTCGATGAGATGAAGCCAATGTTGAGCGCCGTGCTGCCCTTTGGGTAGAAGTAGTAGGTCAAGCCGAGCTGTGCAGTAGCGCCCGAGGTAGCGTTGTTGACAGCCAAACCGGGGATAAAGTGATCAATGCCACTACCGGTGGCATCGATCGGAATGCGGGTCACTGCAGACCAGGTGGTGCCAGTGGCATTGGTTGACTTGACGAAGACGATGTCGTTGACTTTGCCGCCACTGCGGAAGCGGCTGTCTGCCCAGGCAATGTAGACTGTACCCGCGCCATCAATCTCAGCAGAGGGCAATGGACCCTCGCGCAAACTGCCTGCGACGGTGTGATGCCTAATCGTGGCGATCGTGGTGACGGCACTCCAACTTACACCCCCGTTGGTGGAGTTGAATGCACCGATGGCGGTTTCATTCGCATTGGCAGTCGGGACGATCACGGTGCCATCCGGGCGAACGACGGGCTGTCCGCCGATGATACCGGCGCTGTTGGTGACAGCCACGCTCCAAGTCGCGCCGCCATCGGTTGAGCGGCTCATCTCCATGCGGTTGCCTGCGCCGTTGTCATCCCACTCGGTGTAGCAATTGCCATAGAAAGGACTGGTCGCCGTGTTATCGCAGACGATCCAGTTCTTGTCGGGGCTGATCATACCAGCGGTATTCGGGATGGCTACCGGGGCTCCCCATGTAAAGCCGCCATCGGTTGAGCGACTCGTAAAGATACCCACGCCCTTGACCCCGCCTGCCTCGGTCAGCACGAGCGATGAGATCATCCAGGTGTTGTGTTTGGCATCGTAGGCAACGGCAGCGTCAGTGGCGCGATCATAGGCGCCGCCTCCAGCATATTTGGTCACACCCGGGAGCAGACCACTGGTCCAGGTGGCGCCGTTATCTGTTGATGTAGAGAAGCCAATGGCACACGCGCCGCCATCGTAGATACGACCGACTTGATAGCCAGCAACGATCGTTGAGCCAAACGAGAAACTATCGGGCTCAACGTTTGCCTTGTGGTTGGTTGTGTTTGAAGCATGACAGGTAGCCTGGGTGAATGGGTCGATGCCGATAGAGTTCGTAGCAGCAAATACAGGGAAAGCTGCCAGGGCTAAGACCAGAACGATGGAGAGTGCGGGAATGATGCGCGCTCCCAAACGGGAACGAAACATACGGGACATTTTATCTCCTCATACCATATAAGATTATTACGCCAGTTCGACGCCAGCGGCTGAGTGGTTCAAGTGACCGCTTCAAGGCTGATACCTATAATGTGCTTGCTAGTACAACAATACCTGAATCTAATCACCTCCTGAAACAGATTGCTTGGATAGTATGAGTCTGGTTTTCAAAAAGTCAACTATCCGAGGGTCAGGGAAATTTCGAGTTGAGTTCTATCAATTGCTTACGCAAGGCAGGAATTGAATACTGTTATCCACAGAACTTTTGTTGGAATTGCCAGCTGTATCTTCGGCAGTAATATAGAATTCCCAGGCTCCATACGGTCCTGGGGGTAGCTCAATGCCTTTGACAGTTGCACTATAGGTGTGATTTGAGGCATCCATGGTTCTGGATGTATAAGGCTGGTCGCTGCCGACGCGATACCAAAGCGTGGCGCTCTTGATCCCTGAAGTGTCGGTGATATTTGCGTTTACGGTGATGGATGTGGGAGGGCAATCGATGGAGAAGCTTTGATTGGAAGTTGTGATCTCGGTGATGGTTGGTCCCACTGAATCGCGCGCTGTGGATGCTGCTTCACAAGCAATGAGCATGAATACCCAAATGCAGGCAAGCAGGATGAGAGCACTTGATTTCTTATATCCCAGGCAGGCAAACTTTCCAGGCATAAGTTCCTCACAATTGAGCTTCAAACATGATGGGGGAGATATTCTACTCATTCCCCCTTGCGGGCAATCACAACCTATTAACCGCGCGATTTCATATACTATACAACTTATCAGCTGAGAATTCAAGACCTAATTCGTCTTATTTATTTTCTTCTTATTAGTTGAGTGGCTGAGTCTAATAGCTCATTAAGTCGGATGAGGCGAATGGAATCTTTTCGTTACAGGGTACACTAAGTTTAATGAGAAATATCCGCTCATCACTTCTGAGAGCCGGTGATTGTGCCTTCTGATAAAATCGAGCAAAAGAAAAAACATTCCGATTAGATGGTGCCTTGTTCATGCGATCATTGGATAAAGGGAAAACGATGACAACTCAAAACCCATCCGTATCCGCTCCAAAGACAACCAGACCCGCCTGGCTCTCTGGTTGTCTTATGATCGTTGCTGTGCTGTTCGTGCTCTTTGGTGTTTGGGATCTCTTCTACGGTGCGGTCTTTGCTTATGTGTTCTCTTCCGTGCAGATGCTTTCGCCTGCCAAGATCGTCTGGTTGTTGATCCTCTTCGGTGACTGTCTTATCTATTTTTTTCTCGCTGCGCGCCTCAGCCGCCAACCCTGGTTTGTTTCTGTGGGACTGTTGGTTTTGGTTTGGCTGGTTCTGCCGATCTCGCTGCGCGTTTTGATCAATACCACCACCATGCGGGTTCGTAATAACGGAGTTAGCATGATGTCCGCATTACCGAACGGTGTCTATGTTCTTGCTGACCGCGAGGCGTACCTTCGGCAGCCGCCGCAACGAGGTGACATCGTGATTCTTCGCGATCCATCATCGTCTAATTCCGAGAATCTGCTGGTAAAACGGATCATCGGATTGCCCGGCGAAACGGTTAAGGTAGCACAAGGTCAGGTGTTGATCAATGGGGTGCCGCTTAATGAGCCGTATATCTCGTCCGCGATGCCATATCGGGGTGAATGGAAACTCCCGGATGGACAGTATTTTGTCCTGGGTGATAACCGCGCCGATTCAAAAGATTCCCATATTTGGGGTCTGTTGCCTTATGAGAACATCATTGCTAAAGCGGTGTGGGTCTATTGGCCCTTCGCCAATTTCGGAAAGATCGCTGCTGTCAACTTTGCGCGCTAAAGGTTTTCGCTTGCTCCTAGTACTCGAAACCGAATCAACCTCCGGCTTGGTGCGAAGCGTGGTCTTCATCCTCCTATGAGATTTCGAGAGTGATATAATGCTGTGCATGGAACAAAAGATGAAACATCAGCAAGTCTCTGCCTCAGCTCAAGCCGCTGCCGCCGCTGCCTGCGGGCGCCCTATCCCTGTGTGAGCTTGAGACTGAATTTTGTATCGCCAGTCCCGGACCCCAACAGGTTCGGGACTTTTTATTTCCTGGCTTGGTATAATTCGCCAGTCATTAATTCAATTTGGAGATCGTATGAGCAAAAAACTAACCGGCAATGAGATCCGCCAGACCTTTATAGACTTCTTCGTTGAGCATGGGCATACCGCCGTGCCTTCGATGTCGCTTGTCCCGGGTGGGGATGCGACCCTGTTGTTCACTAATTCGGGCATGGTGCAGTTCAAGGACGTGTTCATCGGTACGGA
>Ga0137438_1000169_pt1 | contig 11923 bp, 12 predicted proteins | sample EasRivERMGT157_2_FD_102327 | JGI IMG/M metagenome (GOLD analysis project Ga0137438, IMG submission 102327) | Soil microbial communities from meander-bound floodplain in the East River, Colorado, USA - East River MetaG ERMGT157_2 | ecosystem: Environmental > Terrestrial > Soil > Floodplain ... | reverse complement strand
GGCGGGATCTGGGCGGCGATCCACATCACCGTCAGCGCTACCAGGATGTTGACCACCTGCGAAGCGACGCGTCCCGGCATGTCGTAGGAGGAGCTGTAGAGCGTCATGAGGCCCAGCACCAGCAGGCCGCAAACGGTCAGGAACAGCGTGCCGTCGATCTTGGCGGCGAACCGCTCCGCCAGGCGCTTAATCATCGCCCTCCCTTTCGGGCACCGGCTCGGGCGGTTTTCCGGGGCGTTTGCCGAGCAGATAGAAGTCGAGCACCTGGCGCGCGAGCGGCGCGGCCGCGCGCGCTCCGAACCCCGCGTTTTCAACCACCACCGCAAGCGCGATCGTCGGATTCTCCTCCGGCGCATAGGCGATGAACAGCGCGTGGTCGCGCAGCCGTTCAGTCACCAGCGATTCATCGTATTTCTCCCCCTGCTTCAGCGCCACCACCTGCGCAGTGCCGGTCTTGCCGGCGCTGGTATATTTCGCCCCGGCAAAGGCGCGCGCGCCCGTGCCCTCCTTGTTGACGCCGACCAGGGCGCGTCTGATCACTTCGAGATTCTGCGGCTTCAGGGGGAGGGTCTTGACCGGCTGCGTCCCGATGTAGGATCGTTCCTGTGTCCGGGTATTCTCGATGTAGGCGACGGTGTGCGGGCGGTTCACCACGCCGTTGTTGGCGAGCGTCGCCACCGCCAGTGCGAGCTGCAGCGGCGTATAGGCGTTGTACCCCTGGCCGATACCGACGCTTATCGTCTCGCCGGCATACCACTTCTGCTGCTCGGGAGTCCGGAAGCGCCGCATTTTCCATTCCGGGGAAGGCAGTACGCCCGTGGCCTCGCCTTCGATGTCGATTCCGGTGCGGCTGCCGAATCCGAACTGGCCCGTAAAGCGCGCAATGTTGTCGATGCCGAGATCGTTGGCGAGGTTGTAATAGTAAGTGTCGCAGGATTCGACGAGGGATCGGTACATGTCCACGTGACCGTGTCCGCCGGCCTTGTCGTCGCGAAACCGGTTGCTGCCGAAGATGAAGTAGCCGGGATCGAAGATCGTCTGCGAAGGCGTGCGCTTGCGCAGCTCCAGCGCGGCGAGAGCCATGTAGGGCTTGAAAGTGGATCCCGGCGGATACAGACCGGCGAGGGCGCGGTTGTTGAGCGGCAGATCCGGTGAGTTGTTGAGAGCCTCCCAGCTCGCCGGGTCGATGCCGTCAATGAACAAATTGGGGTCGAAGCCGGGTCTGGAGACGAACGCCAGCACGCCGCCCGTGGACGGCTCGATGGCCACTAGGGCGCCGCGGTTTTCGCCAAACGCCGCTTCCGCGACTTCCTGCAGCCGGACGTCGAGCGTGAGAGTCAGGTTGTTTCCAGACACGGGCGCAGTGCGCGACAGTGTGCGCACGCCGCGGCCGGCGGCATCGGTCTCGACCTGCTCGAAACCGGTGGTGCCGTGCAGCTCACGCTCATAGCTCTGCTCGATGCCCGTCTTGCCTATGTAGTCGGCGCCCCGGTAATTGGCCGCGAGGTCCTCTGCCTCGATGCGCTCGAGTTCGCGGTCGTTGATCCGGGCGATGTAGCCGAGCAGGTGCGAGGCGACTTCGCCCAGCGGATACTGCCGGAACAGTCGTGCCTTGATTTCCACGCCCGGAAAGCGATAGCGCTGGACGGCGACTTTCGCGGCTTCCTCGTCGGTGAGGCGCGTGCGGATGGGCAGGCTATCGAGGCTCTTGCTCTCCTCCAGCATGCGCTGGAAGCGTTTGCGGTCCTTCGGCTGGATATCGACGATGGCGGCCAGGTCGCCGATCGTGCCTTCGAGGTCATCCACCTTGCTCGGTGTGATCTCAAGCGTATAGGCAGAGTAGTTGCGCGCGAGGACCACGCCGTTCCGGTCCAGAATCACCCCGCGGTTGGGTTGGATCGGTACGATCGAGATGCGATTGTCCTCGGCCTTGGTGTCGTAGTAGTTGTGCTCGATGACCTGCAGATAAAAAAATCGCGAGAACAGGATCGCGAACATCGCGAGCACGACGGCTCCGGCGACGCCGATGCGCACCTGGAAATAATACAGCTCGCGCCGGGTGTTCTTGAATTCGGCGAATTGCATGGAGAGCGGGGGCTAGGGGCGGATCAATGGCAGGGCGGCGCGTGCGGGTGGTGGATTTCCCCGGCTCCTCATATCGGCCGGTTCGCATCCACGTTTTCCGGCCGGCGCTGGGGCCACAGCAGTATGAACGTCGCCGCCGGCCACAGCACCGCGGCGATCAGGCTGCCGGCGAAATAGGCCAGGCCGGGGAACGCGCCGCCGGCGATGAGGCGCACGGCGAGCATGAGAAGCTGGATCGCGAGCAGCAGCACCAATATCTGCGCAGCCTGCTGCGACAGCGGGAACCACAGGATGCGTCGGTGCAGCGTGATCGCGGTGAACGCGAGAACGGCATAGGCGAAGGCATGCTGGCCGAGCAGCGCCCCGTTGCCTGTGTCCATGAAGATTCCGAGCAACCACGCGACGCCGATGCCCATCTTGCGCGGCTGGTGCACGCACCAGAAAGCGATGACCAGCGCGAGCAGGTCGGGCAGGCCATTGACGTCGCGCCAGGGCAGGAGGTTGAAGAGCAGAGCGACGATGACGGTGAACACCATGAAGCCCGGCCTCACGGGCAGCAGAATGCGCTTTGACTGACCATAGAAAGGCATCAGCGTCTCCTCACTTGTCCATCGCGCGGGTACGCCTTGTTTTCGCCGGTTTGGCCGGCTCAGCCAGGGTCGGCTCGGGCGGCGGGTCGGCTTCCTGCGACAGCACCAGCACCTGTTTGTTCTGGTCGGTGCCTGCCGCGGGCGTGCAGGAGATATTGGCGAAGGCGTAGGCGGCGTCGCGCTCGATTCGCGCCACTTTCGCCACGGGCAAGCCCGGTGGATAGGTGCCGTCGATCCCCGATGTCACGAGCACGTCGCCGGTCTGAATGTCGGCGTTCGCTGACATGAAGCGCAAGTCGAGCGTGCCATCGCCGCTATTGCCGCCACCGCCGCCGTACGCCACGGCGCGCAGGCCATTGCGCACTACCTGCACCGGGGTGACCTGCTCCTTGTCGGTGATCAGCGTCACTTCCGCAAGCAACGGATACACGCGCGTTACCTGGCCGATGACGCCGACGTCGTCTATGACCGCCAGGCCGGCCTGAATTCCCTGCTGGCTGCCCTTGTCGATGACGATCTTGCGGGAGAACGGATCGCGGCCGGAATACAGTATTTCGGCGAATGTCGAAATGCGCGGCAGCCGCTGACGCGCCTCGAGCAGCCGCCGAAACTGAGCGTTCTCGGCGCGCAGGGAATCCAGCGTCAAACGCTCGCCTGCTGCCTGCAACTGTCTTGACCTCAGCGCGTCGTTCTCGCGCTTGAGCGAAATCTGACTGGTGAAGTAATCTCCGGCGTTGTCGAGCAGCGCCATCGGCGCCATGGCGATGCGCTGCAGGGGATAGACGATCACGGCTGCCGTCTGGCGCAGCGCCTCGGCATAGCGGAAGCGCGCGTCCAGCACCATCAGCAGAATTGAAAGGGAAACGAAAAACGTCAGGCGGGCCAGCGGGGCAGGGCCCCGGTGGAAAAACGGCGGCGTCGTGGTGTCCATCAGGAGTGAAGCAGGTGCGCCGGGGAAGGGTGAATGCGTGCAGAGCGCGCTGCGCAAACTCCCATCTCAGCCTTCACGCATTCACTCATTCGGTCCTGGCAATCAGCGAAGCTCTGAAAAAGTTAAACCGCTGGCGCGCGTGCAGATCTCAAACATCACAAGTCCTTGGTTACGCTTTCCCTCGCTCGTCCAGCTTCGCTGCCTCGCGACACAACTCATACTTCTTCAGACCTTCCCTAGTCGTCGGTAAAGATGCTCCCGAGCTTGTCCATTCTCTCGAGCGCCTTGCCGGAGCCGCGCACCACGCAGGTGAGCGGGTCGTCGGCGACGATCACGGGCAATCCCGTTTCCTCCATCATCAGCCGGTCGAGATCGCGCAAGAGCGCGCCGCCGCCGGTGAGCACCATGCCTTTTTCCGCGATGTCGGCGCCGAGCTCCGGCGGTGTCTGCTCCAGCGCGGATTTCACCGCGCCGACGATCTGGTTGAGCGGCTCGGTGAGCGCCTCCAGGATTTCGTTGGAGGAAATGGTAAAGCTGCGCGGGATGCCCTCGGCCAGATTTCGGCCCTTCACTTCCATCTCACGCACTTCCGAGCCCGGAAAGGCCGAGCCGATTTCCTTCTTGACGTTTTCGGCGGTGGTCTCGCCGATCAGCATGCCGTAGTTGCGGCGGATGTAGTTGATAATGGCCTCGTCGAACTTGTCCCCACCGACGCGCACACTGCCCGAATACACCATTCCGCCCAGCGAGATAACGCCGACCTCCGTCGTGCCGCCGCCGACATCGACCACCATCGAGCCGGTGGCTTCGGAAACCGGCAGGTCTGCCCCGATCGCCGCCGCCATCGGTTCCTCGATCAGATACACCTGCGATGCGCCCGCGCCGATGGCCGACTCGCGAATCGCGCGACGCTCCACCTGGGTCGAGCCGCAAGGCACGCAGATGATGATGCGAGGACTCGGCGAGAGCAACCGCGACACGTGCACCTTCTTGATGAACTGCTTCAGCATCTGCTCGGTGACGGTGAAATCGGCGATCACGCCGTCTTTCATCGGGCGGATCGCAATGATATTTCCCGGCGTCTTGCCGAGCATCAGCTTGGCTTCACGGCCGACCGCCTGTATGGTTTTCTTGCCGTTGGGTCCGCCTTCCGTGCGAATTGCGACGACTGAAGGCTCGTTCAGCACGATGCCTTTGCCGCGCACATAAATCAGCGTATTGGCGGTGCCGAGATCGATGGCCAGATCGTCCGAAAAGTAGCCACGTAAAAGACCAAACATCCTCTTGATTCTCTTAGGAAAGGGCGGTTGCCGATTACGTTATAATACCGCAAATAACTTCCTCTTTTAAGCGATTTTTCATGTCTCTTTCCCTGGATGAAGTCCGGCGCATCGCCTGGTTGGCCCGCATCGACACAAGCGACGCCGAGGCCGAAGCCATGCGGGCGCAGCTGAACGATATTTTCGATCTGATCGGGCAATTGCAGAGAGTGAGCACCGAGGGCGTCGAGCCGATGACCCATGCCGAAGGGCTGACGCTGCGGCTGCGCGAAGACGCGGTCAGCGGAAGCGACGAGCGCAAGCTGCACCAGTCGGTCGCGCCGCAGGTGGAAGCGGGGCTGTATCTCGTGCCGAAGGTGATTGAATAAGGACCCGGGGCCGGGGAGGGACGATACCCGCCCCGAGCCTCCAGCCGCTCATGTTGAACGCATCCCTCAAAGAGCTTTCTGACGCACTGGCGCAGAAGAAGATTTCAAGCGTCGAGCTGGCGCAGTTGTTTCTCGACCGGATCGGCAGGCTGAACGGCGAGCTGAACGCCTTTATAACCGTCGATGCGGAAAAGAGCCTCGCCCAGGCGCGCACGGCGGATGCGCGCATCGCCAGGGGCGACGCACAGCCGCTCACCGGCATTCCGGTCGCGCACAAGGATATTTTCGTCGCACTCGGCTGGCGCACCACCTGCGGCTCGAAGATCCTGTCGAACTTTGTCGGACCCTACGATGCGCACGTGATCGAGCGCTTCAACGCCGCGGGTGCGGTGATCCTCGGCAAGACCAACATGGACGAGTTCGCGATGGGCTCGTCCAGCGAGACCTCGTTCTACGGTCCGGTGAAGAACCCGTGGGACAGCTCCTGCGTTCCGGGCGGCTCCTCGGGCGGCTCGGCGGCGGCGATCGCGGCGCGCCTCGCGCCCGCCGCCACCGGCACCGACACCGGCGGCTCGATACGCCAGCCGGCGGCGCTCTCCGGCGTCTGCGGAATCAAACCCACCTACGGCCGGGTGTCGCGCTACGGCATGATCGCGTTCGCCTCCAGCCTCGACCAGGGCGGGCCGTTGGCGAAGAGCGCGCAGGACCTGGCACTGCTGCTCAATGTCATGGCCGGGTTTGACGTACGCGATTCGACTTCGGTCGAGCGTAGCGCGGAAGACTATGCGCTGGACCTCGACCAGCCGTGGCCGGATGGGAGCACGGCAAAGCCTCTCAAGGGCCTGCGCATCGGCGTGCCGAAAGAACACTTCGGCGAGGGACTCGCCGCGGAAGTGGAGCAGGCAATCGAAACGGCATTGAAGGAATTCGAGCAGCTCGGCGCCAGGCGCGTTCCGATCAGCCTGCCCTCGAGCGGACTTTCGGTGCCGGCCTATTACGTCATCGCGCCTGCCGAAGCGTCGTCGAACCTGGCGCGTTTCGACGGCGTGCGCTATGGCTACCGGGCGCCGGAATACCGCGATCTCGCCGACATGTACTGCAAGACCCGCGCGCAGGGCTTTGGCGCCGAAGTAAAGCGCAGGATCCTCATCGGCACCTATGTGCTCTCGCACGGCTATTACGATGCCTACTATCTGAAGGCGCAGAAAATCCGGCGCCTGATCGCGCAGGACTTCGTCGAGGCGTTCAAGCAATGCGACATGGTCATGGGTCCGACCTCGCCGACGGTGGCCTTCAAGATCGGCGCCAAGGCCGCCGATCCGGTGCAGATGTACCTGAACGACATCTACACGATCCCGGCAAACCTCGCGGGACTGCCCGGCATGTCGATCCCCTGCGGCTTCGGCCAGGGCCGATTGCCGGTCGGGCTGCACATTGTCGGCAATTATTTTGCCGAGGCGAAAATGCTCAAGGTCGCGCACCAGTATCAGAAGGCCACGGATTGGCATCTGCGCGCGCCCGCGGGAATCCAGCCATGAAATGGGAAATCGTCATCGGCCTGGAGACGCACGCGCAGCTCTCGACGCGCTCGAAGATGTTCTCCGGCTCCTCGACCACATTCGGCGCCGCGCCCAACACGCAGGCGAACGCGGTCGACATTGCACTGCCCGGCGTGCTGCCCGTCGCCAACCGCGGCGCGGTGGAGCGCGCCATCCGCTTCGGACTGGCCGTCGGCGGCAGCATCAACCGCCGCTCGGTGTTCGCGCGCAAGAATTACTTCTACCCCGATCTGCCGAAGGGCTATCAGATCAGCCAGTACGAGCTGCCGATCGTGCAGGGAGGGGAGATACGGATCACGTCGCCGACGCGGGGTGAAATCAGGGTGCAGCTCACGCGCGCCCACCTCGAGGAGGACGCGGGGAAGTCATTGCATGAAGACTTCCATGGGATGAGCGGGATCGATCTCAACCGCGCGGGAACGCCGTTGCTGGAAATCGTCTCGGAGCCCGATATGCGCTCGGCGGGGGAGGCGGTCGCCTACGCCAAGGCGCTGCACCGTCTCGTGGTGGAAGAGATCGAAATCTGCGATGGCAACATGCAGGAGGGGTCGTTTCGTTGCGATGCCAACGTTTCCGTGCGTCGCCCGGGTGCGTCACTCGGCACGCGACGCGAGATCAAGAACCTCAATTCATTCCGCTTTCTGCAGCAGGCGATCGAGTACGAGGTGAAATGGCAAATCGGAATACTGGAGGACGGCGGCAGGATCGAGCAGGCCACGGTTCTGTTCGATCCCGATACCGGTGAAACGCGGAGTATGCGCAGCAAAGAGGACGCGCACGATTACCGTTATTTCCCTGATCCCGACCTGCCGCCTCTGGTGGTGACGGAAGAATGGATCGAACGGATCAGGAATTCCATGCCCGAACCGTTGCAGGCGCTACGTCATAAGATTGTCGCCTACGGCCTTTCGGTCGAGCAGGCGAACCAGCTCACGGCAAGTCGCGGCACTTCGACGTTCGCCCTGTCGCTTTTCGCGGATGCGCCGCTGAAGGAAGTGCCGATGCTCGCAAACTGGATCCTGGGTCCGCTCAGCGCGAAATTGAACGAAGAACATCTCGACATTGGAAAACAGGGAAGGGTGTTGCCCGATCAACTCAAGGCGCTGTCGAAGCGCGTGTCCGACGGAACGGTCTCGAGCACGGCTGCGACGACGGTGATCCTGCCGGCAATGTGGAGCGGGGAGGGTAGCCCCGACGAGATCATCGAGAAACGCGGGCTGAAGCAGATCAGCGATTCAGGCGCAATCGAAAAAATCGTCGACGATGTACTCGCGGCGAACCCGAAGCAGGTCGAGGACTACCGCGCCGGCAGGGAGAAAGCCTTCAATTCGCTGGTCGGTCAGGTGATGAAGGCGAGCAAGGGCAAAGCCAACCCGGCGCAGGTCAACGAGATCCTGAAGAAAAAACTCGCCGGCCAGCTACTTTCTTGACTGACTGGAGGCGGATACCGCTCCGCCTTTCGTCAATTCCTGGTACCGGCGCTTGTCTTCGTCGTACTTGGCGGTGATGCTGCTGATCTCTTTCTTCTTCGCTTCGAGCAGCCCGGTCTGGGACTTGATGTCAATCTCGTTCTTGCTGATGTCCTGCGCGAGCTTGGCTGGGACCGGTTTCTTGACGTAGAACTCCTTCTCGGCCGCAAGCTCCGTGGCCCGTTTCTGCGCTTCAGCGATGTGCTTGTCGATCTCCTTTATCGCGCTCTCGGCTTCCATGATCGCGCGTGCCCGGGTGGCGTCGATGTCCTTCTCGCTGGCGTAGGTATTGAGCAGCGCCGTGTTCTTGCGGTTCTGTTCCTTCCCCTTTTCCGCGTCGTCCAGTTTTTTCTTGCGCTCGGCCTCGCGTGCCGCCTGTTGCTCCGGGCTCGGCGCGGCTTCCTGCTTGCGGGCGAGCGTGCCGGATTTATTCAGTTCCTGGGTTTCGCGCCCGAGGCATTCGGTCGGCGGTACCTGGGTGTAATAGGTCTTGCCCTTGGCGTCGACACATTTGTACATCCGTTGCGCCGACGCGGGCGCCGCAATGAATGCCATCGCCAGAAAGACCGGAGTCATCCGGAAGAGGAGTGGTTTCAATACGGCCGGAATGGCCTTCAATATTGGGTGCATGGAACCTCCCCCTTCATTCTGTAACGGGTGCTAGGCATGATAGACCGCTCCGTATTGTTGCCGGTACTCGCTGATCGCTTTCAGGTTCTGCCGGAATTCGGTGTTGTCCTTCAGGAAGCCCACGAGATCGTCGAGACTGGCGATGGCGATGACCGGGATGCCGTGCTGCTTTTCGATTTCCTGGATCGCCGAAAGTTCTCCCCGGCCGCGCTCCATGCGATCGAGCGATATCGCCACTCCGGCGGCCGTGGCGCCGTTGCCGCGAATGACGTCGAGCGCCTCGCGCACGGCTGTCCCTGCCGTCATAACATCATCCACGATCAGCACGCGTCCGGCAAGCGGGGCGCCGATGATGTCGCCGCCTTCGCCATGGTCCTTGGCTTCCTTGCGGTTGAACGCGAACGGCACATCGCGGTGCTCGCGGGCCAGGGCCATGGCGGTGCCCGCGGCGAGTACGATGCCCTTGTAGGCGGGACCGAACAGCATGTCGAACGGCACGCCCGAGGCGAGGATCGCCTTGGCGTAGAATTGCGCCAGGCGATCGAGCGCCGCGCCGGTGTTGAACAGCCCGGCATTGAAGAAATAAGGCGTGGTGCGCCCCGATTTGGTCACGAAGCGGCCGAACTTGAGCACACCCTGATCGATGCAGAAGGCGATGAAGTCCTTGCGGAAGTCGGGCACGCGGAGATACCGGGTGAAGTTCGCGAAATGTTACGCATAATCACGCTTAACCTCAACGGCATCCGCTCGGCGTTCGCCAAGGGCTTTCCGCAATGGCTCGCACGCCAGCGCGCCGACGTCGTCTGCCTGCAGGAGGTGAAGGCGCACGAACAGGACCTCGCCGAGGCCATTCTCGCGCCGAAGGGCTTTCATGCCTGGTTCAACTGCGCGGAAAAAAAGGGATACAGCGGCGTGGCGCTCTACTCGCGCGTCAAACCCGGGAAGGTGGCGCTCGGCTTCGGCAGCCGCGAGTTTGATCCCGAAGGGCGGTTCCTGCGCGCCGATTACGGCAAGCTCTCGGTAGTTTCCATCTATCTGCCCTCGGGATCGAGTTCCGAGGAGCGGCAGCAGGCGAAATTCCTTTTTCTCAGGCAATTCCTGCCGCTGCTGAAGAAACTGAAGGCGGAGGGCCGCGAATTCATCCTCTGCGGCGACTGGAACATCGCCCACAAGGAGATCGACCTCAGGAACTGGCGCTCGAACCGGAAAAACTCGGGTTTTCTGCCGGAGGAGCGCGCCTGGCTGACCGAAGTGTTCGACAACGTGGGCTGGGTCGATGTGTTCCGCCGCATCGATCCGCGGCCGGATCAGTACACCTGGTGGTCGAACCGCGGCCAGGCCTGGGCGAAGAATGTCGGCTGGCGGATCGACTACCAGATCGCCACGCCCGGCGTCGCGGCAAAGGCGAAGAAAGTCGCAATCTACACGGATAAGCGCTTTTCCGACCACGCTCCGCTTACGATCGACTACGACGCGGATCTCTAGTCGCTGCGATCCGCTGGATGCCCGCCCGGCCGGCGCCTGCCGTTCCAGGAGCGCTTGATCAGCAGGTTACAATCGCGCATGCCCTCTCCCTACGCCGAGGTTTTTCGCAGTCCGCGGCTTGCCGCGATTCTCGTCCTGGGATTTTCCTCCGGCTTGCCGCTCGCCCTCACCGGCAGCACGCTGCAAGCCTGGCTCACCGTCGCCGGCATCGATATCCAGACCATCGCCTGGTTTTCGTGGATCGGCATTCCCTATCTGCTGAAATTCCTCTGGTCGCCGCTGCTCGACCGGTACATTCCGCCGTTTCTCGGGCGCCGGCGCGGCTGGATGCTGCTGACGCAGTTCGGGCTGGTGCTCGGCATCGCGGCAATCGGCACTGCATCACCCGATCACGCCATCTGGCAGCTTGGCGCGTTGGCGCTGTGGATTGCGTTCGCGTCCGCCTCGCAGGATATCGTCATCGACGCCTACCGCACGGACCTGCTGCCGGCGCGGGAACGCGGCATGGGCGCGGCGGTGGGGGTGCTCGGTTACCGTATCGCCATGCTCGCTTCGGGCGGACTGGCGCTCGTCCTCGCCGACCAGGTCGGATGGCGCTCCACGTATTTCCTCATGGCCGCGCTGATGGGGCTCGGCATGCTCGCCTCGCTCCTCGCGCCGGAGCCGGCCGCCCCGCCGGACACGCCGCGCACACTCGCCGACGCGGTCGTGGCGCCGCTCCGGGAATTTTTTTCGCGCCCCGGCGCAGTCAGCCTGCTGCTGCTGGTCGTGCTGTACAAATTCGGCGATGCGCTTGCCGGGACGCTCACCACCGCGTTCCTGATCCGCGGCGTCGGCTTCAGCCTCACCGAAGTCGGCGTGGTCAACAAATGGCTCGGCTTCGCGTCGCTCGTGACCGGCGCGCTGGTGGGCGGACTGCTGATGGTCAACATGAGCCTGTTTCGGGCACTGATGCTCTTCGGCGTTCTTCAGGCGGTGTCGAATTTGTCGTTCGCCGTTCTTGCCTGGGCGGGAAAGAGTTATCCGCTGCTTGTATTCACCGTGGCGTTCGAGAACCTCGCCAGCGGCATGGGCACCGCGGCATTCGTCGCGCTCGCCATGTCTCTGTGCAACCACCGCTTCACGGCGACGCAGTACGCGCTGCTTTCGGCGCTCGCCTCGCTCGGGCGCGTCCTGTTCGGGCCGGTTACCGGCGAGCTGGTTGCGCTCATGGACTGGGCCAATTTCTTCGTGCTCACGTTTTTCGCGGCGCTGCCCGGACTCGCGCTCGTGTGGCTGCTGCGAAAGGAGATCGAGTTTGCCGAAAAGTCCGCGCCCGGGCCGGCCTGACCCGGAGCCGGACTGTTCTTGACATTCTCGGGCTCTATTTCCATGGAGGCATCGATGACGACATCCGATTTTCACCCGTGGCGCCGGCTCCTGCTGGTGCTGGCGTTCGTGCCGGCGTGCGCCCTCGCCCAGACGCAGGCCGCGAAAGAAGAGTTCCAGCCCTAGGTCGGCCAGGCCGGAAAGGACGTAATCTGGGT
>Ga0137438_1000168_pt1 | contig 11940 bp, 10 predicted proteins | sample EasRivERMGT157_2_FD_102327 | JGI IMG/M metagenome (GOLD analysis project Ga0137438, IMG submission 102327) | Soil microbial communities from meander-bound floodplain in the East River, Colorado, USA - East River MetaG ERMGT157_2 | ecosystem: Environmental > Terrestrial > Soil > Floodplain ... | reverse complement strand
GCCGTAGCCAGCCCAGTTGCGCGCCGATGCGCCGGTGGCCACACCCTGCTTCACCAACGTCAGCGCGTCTTCGAGCACGGGCAGATCGTTGAAGCGCACCGAGGCGCCGAGCCTGGAGCCGCGGCAGATTTCGAGTAGATGGCCGCCGAGGCCGAACCCGGTAACGTCGGTCATGGCGTGCACACCGGGCAAATCCGCGAGCTTCAATCCCGGCGTGTTGAGTTGCGTGGTCGTGGCCAGCATCTGCCGATACCCATTGGGCGAGAGTTTTCCCTTCTTCAGCGCGGCGGAAAGTATGCCGATCCCCAGCGGCTTGCCGAGGATCAGAATGTCGCCAGCTCTTGCACTGCTGTTGCGCTTGACCTTGTCCGGGTGCACGACACCGAGTGCCACCAGGCCGTAGATTGGCTCGAGCGTGTCGATGGAATGGCCGCCGGCGATCGGAATGCCCGCCATCGCACAGACCGACTCGCCTCCCGCGAGGATGCGCTGAATTGCCGCGACGGAAAGTTTCTCCAGCGGCATGCCGACCAGCGCGAGCGCGAAAATCGGCTGGCCGCCCATGGCGTAGACATCGGAGATGGCGTTGGTCGCAGCAATGCGCCCGAAGTCGAACGGATCGTCGACGATCGGTGTAAAAAAATCGGTGGTAGCAACGATGGCCTGGCTGTCGTTCAGGCGAAATACCGCCGCGTCGTCGCTGGTTTCGATGCCGACCAGCAGATCCTTCGGCAGGGACCGCAGCGGCGTGCGGGCGAGAATCTCGGACAGCACGGCCGGCGCGATCTTGCAGCCGCAGCCGCCGCCATGGCTGAATTCGGTGAGACGGATGAGAGGTTCCGCGGGTGCGCTCATTTGGGCCATCGAGTCAGGGTCAGGTCGCATAGAATAAGCCGCTTAGAATACCGCACTCTCCATTCCGGTACTTCATCGGTGAGGTACGAAAACAGCGTAGGCCTGGCACAGCTCGATGATTTCGACGAAGTCGTCGATGTTCGTTCGCCCGCGGAATTCGCCATCGACCACGTGCCCGGCGCAGTGAACTGCCCCGTGCTCAGCAATGAAGAGCGCGCCCACGTCGGCACGATCTATAAGCAAATTTCGGCGTTCGAAGCGCGCAAGGTCGGCGCAGCGCTGGTGGCGAAAAACGTGGCCCGGCACCTGGATACGCATTTTGCCGCACGCGACCAGCGCTGGAAACCGCTGATCTATTGCTGGCGCGGCGGCAAGCGGTCGGGCTCGATGACGCTCATTCTGCGGGAGATCGGTTGGGATGCGGCGTCGCTGCAAGGCGGCTACCAGAACTATCGGCGCTCGATGCTTGTCCAGCTCGCAGAACTGCCGATGCGCTACGATTTTCGCATTATCTGCGGCCCCACCGGCAGCGGCAAAAGCCGTCTTCTGCAATCGCTCGCGGCGCGCGGCGCGCAAGTCCTCGACCTCGAAGCGCTGGCGCGGCATCGCGGCTCGGTGCTGGGCGACCTGCCCGGCGATCCGCAACCCGCGCAGAAAATGTTCGAAAGCCTGGTCTGGAGCGCGCTGCGAATCTTCGATGCCGGACGCCCCGTCTTTGTCGAGGCGGAAAGCAGAAGAATCGGCGCACTGCACGTGCCGGAAGTGCTGCTGGATTGCATGCGCAATTCGAGTTGCGTGCGCATCGAGGTGCCGGTGGCGGAGCGGGTGCGCTTCCTCATCTCCGAGTACCGGCATTTTCTCGACGAACCGGCATGGCTGAAGACGCAGTTGTCCCGGCTGACGGCGTTACATTCGACGGCCACGGTCGCACGCTGGATCGCGCAGATCGATGCGGGGGCATGGGAGGATCTGGTCGGCGATTTGCTGGCGACCCACTACGATCCGGCTTACATGCGTTCAATGAGAAACAACTATCCGGGCCTGACGCATGCGTCGATGCTCAATGCCGCTTGCCTGGACGATGCAGGATTCGAGCGCAGCGCCGCCACATTGCTTGATTCGACGCTCCTGGACGCGCATGTATAAAACAGAGCGCTGCCCCGCTTCAGGTATGCGAGTACATGAGCTTCCCCTGCACAGCGAGTTGTGCCTTGAGAATGGTCCCGCTGGCCGATTCCGTGATGTAGAGCGTATTGCGGTCGGGCCAGCCAAAGGCAACATTGGTGGTGTGTGTGCCCATGCACGACTTGATCCGATGCACCGGTTCGCCCAGGGCATTGAATGTCCACACGGATCCCAGTCCCACATGGGCTACGATCAGCCCGCCTTCATCATCCAGGGCAAGGCCGTCCGGCCCACCACCGCCCGAGAGCTGAATATGGAGCCCAACCTTGGCAACGGTGTGATCGCGCAGGAACGGTACTCGCCAAACGCTGTTTCCCCGTGTCACTGCGACGAAGATCAAAGATTCCTCCCGGTTCATTACGAGTCCATTTGGGCTCGGTATGTTCTCAAGAAGGCAGGTCACCTTACCCTGGGGCGTAACCCTGAACAGTCGTCCGGTGGGATCATGCAGACCGGTCAGCCCCTGGTCAGTGAAGTACAGGTCGCCGTTGGAGGCGAAGAACAAATCGTTCACACCCTTGAAGCGCTCGACATGAGTCCGCAGCAGCCAGGGCGTGACTTTCCCGTTCACCGGATCGAGCAGCATGATGCCGTTCTTGTAGTCGGCGATGAAAATGCGTCCGTCGCGGTGAAATTTCAGGCCGTTGGGCCAACCGTCGTATTCAGCGACGAGACGAAAGACGCCGTCGCGGTTGACCATGAAGATCCGCCCATTCTGGATATCGACACACCAAAGATTGCCCTCCCGGTCGAAGGACGGGCCCTCGAGGAGCGAACCGACCGGCGTTCCAAGCGGCTGGCCCGAGACCCAGTCGTTGTCCTGGCCGGCGGACTTCAGTTCCTCGGGAAGCCGCGCGAATACGGTGGTCTGCACAATAGTCGGGGGATCGAACAGCATGGTCTCTTTCTCAGGCTTCTTAAACAGGGACAAATTTCACCGCAAAGACGCAAAGAACGCAGAGGAAAAGCTTGTGGGAATTAAAAGCATACCCGGTGCCGAAACAACCATCGATCCCAGAATTTTTACAATCGAATGCTTTCTTATGCTTTTTGCCTGTCCTTTGCGTCTTTGCGGTGAGTGTTTTTTATAATGGATGCGCGGCAATCTCGATGGGCGTGCGCGTCATGGTCAGCAGGATCGTCGCGCCCGCCACCAGCAAGAGACCGGCAATGCCGAACGCCCAGTTGTAACTGCCGGTGGACTGGATGACGTAACCGGTGACGATCGGTGCCGCCACGCCGAAGGAATTGCCGCCGACTATAAGGATGCTCATCGCCTTGCCGGAATCCTCGGGATTGCGCAACAGATCGTTGACCAGCGAGAAATTGAGCGAAATCGCGGTCGCCATGCCGGTCAGCGAAATCGTGAACAGCGCAAGCAGCAGCCAGATTTCGTCAATAAAGGGCGTGAACAGGATTACCGACGAAGACAGCATCATCACGATGCCCATCGAGCGCCGGCGCCCCTTCGCTACGGCATCGGGCGTCAGCAAACGGTCGCTGATGCGCCCGAGGAGAATACCCAGCACGGCCGCGCCGGCATAAGGCACGGCGGTGAACAATCCGGTCTTGAGTATGGTCAGGCCGCGCGTCGTCTGCAGATAGCTCGGCAGCCAGGTCAGAAACAGATACTGGGTGTAGACCGCGCAGCCTTCGGCGAGCGCCAGGCCCCACATGGTGCGCGTGCGAAGCAGGTCCAGTACCCGCGTGGCTTTGGTGCGGCTCTGCAATGCACTGGTCTTGGCATCGCGCTCGCGCAGGATTTTGTCGCGTTCCTCGGCACCGAGCCAGCGCACCTTTTCCGGCAGATCGAACCAGATCAGCCATGCCAGCAGCCAGATAAACCCTGCCGCCCCCACCACCAGAAACGATCCGCGCCAGCCGATCTGGCTGATGATCCAGGCCACGAGCAAGGCGCCCACCGCCGGACCGGCCTGCGTGCCGGCCATGAAGATCGCATTGGTCAGGCCGCGCTCTCCCGCGGGAATCCACTCGCGCACCACGCGCCCTCCAGCGGGAAAGGTTGTCGCTTCTCCAACGCCCATCGCCAGGCGCGTGCCGATCAGCGAGAGAAAATTCCATGAGGCTCCCGTGAGCATGGTCGCGGCCGACCAGATCGTGATGCCGGCTGCATTGATGGTCTTGGTGCCCAACCGGTCGACCAGAATGCCCATCGGGATGAGGCACAACAAATAGGTCCAGAGAAACGACGAGAACAGGTAACCCATCGTCACCGGCGACAAGCCGAACTCCTCGGCGATCGGTTTTGACGCCACCGACAAGGCGACGCGATCGACGTAATTGATCATCGCCAGCGTGAACAGGAACAAACTGATCCAGCCGCGTCGCCAAGTCATGATGCTCTCCCCCTATCGATTCTTGTTGTTATCGCACTTTGAAAGACTACGCCGCGATCAGATTATGCCGCGATAAAGCTACATCGCGAGTTTCTTGCGGTACGGTGAGTTTACCGCGATCAAGTCGACCGGTACCTTCACCGTGATGTCGCCGAGAAGCAGGAACGACAGCGCCTTGCCATGGCCGTCGAGGCCGAGGCTCGAGTTCACGCCCCCCTCCAGCGCATTGTCGATGACGAAATTCATCGCCGGCAGTCTGGGGAGCAGATAGCGCCGGACACCGGTGGCGCCCTTGTGCGCGAAGACAGCGAGTACGCGCGCTTCGGTGACCTGCTCGACCAGCGTCGCAAATGCTTCGGGCCGATAGGGGATCACGCTGATGTTCGAGCGACTGCCCTTGTCGCCGGCACGCGCATGCGCCACCGCGTGCAGCGGAACTTCGACGACGTTCATGACTCCTCCACCATGACGACCCGAGCATGGACCCGGGCGCGATCGATGAGGATCGACGCGGTGCTGACTTGCGGACTGATGTGCTGGCGCACGCCGGCGCCGCCCGCGGGCCCGGAACAGTACAGGCTCAGTACTTCGTCCGACACCTGCTGCGCCACTTTGCGTTTGGTGCTGCGCACCGCCGCACGCACCCGGTATTCGCCACCCGAGCTTTGCGAGGGACGCGGGCGCCGCGAGGCACTGTCGCTGTCGAATATCGCTTCGGTGCCGAGCACTTCCACGCGCACCGGATCTACGATCCCGATGGCTCGACAACGGGCCCGCACCACCGACGCCGCAAGCTCCGCGCGCGCCAGCGCATTCGGACCCGCGTAGGAGATTTCGCCTTCGCCCAGCCATCCCGCATCCACGCACACAGTGGCCTTCAGCGTCGCCGGAGGGGGCTTGCCGCGCGCGCCCTGGACCAGCACACGATTTGGCGCGGCCACCACAACCTCAACTTCGCCCAGGTCAAGAACGACATCTGGCGTCAGATAGTTATGCGGATCGTGGACCTCGTAGAGCAGTTGCTCGATTACCGTCGCACGGCTCACCAGTCCGCCGCTGCCCGCTGGTTTGGTGATGATCAGCGATCCGTCGGCCTCGACCTCAGCGATCGGAAAGCCAACGCGATCGAGATCGGGCACATCCTTGAATCCCGGATCGGGAAAATAGGCGCCGCTGACCTGCGCGCCGCATTCGAGCAGATGTCCGCATACGGTGCCCTGCGCGAGCCGGTCCAGATCGGCCGCTTTCCAGCCGTGGACGTGCATCAGCGGGCCCAGCGACAACGCAGCATCGGTCGTACGCCCGACCAGCACGACATGCGCGCCGGTGGCAAGCGCATCGGCCACGGGTCCGGCGCCGAGATAGGCGTTGGCCGCCACGATCGCCCGATCGTCGAGCGCAATGCCCTCAATGACCGGTTCGCGGCGCAGTTCCGCCTCCGACATCGATGCCAGCAGATCATCGCCCAGGACCGCCGCGACTTTGAGACCGCGAATGCCGAATTCACGCGCGAGGGCGTGCACGCGACGGGCCGCACCGACGGGATTGGCCGCACCCATGTTGGTGACGATGCGAATGCCGTGACGACGGCAGTCGGCGAGGACCAGCGGCAGATAAGTATCGAGGAACGGCGAATAGCCCTGATCGGGATGCTCGCGCTTGAGCCTCTGCGCGATGGCCAGCGTGCGCTCCGCAAGCACTTCGTAGATGAGAAAGCGCTCTGCCTTCACATCCGCCAGCGCTTTGACGACCGGCACAGCCGCGTCGAAGCGATCCCCCGCGAACCCCGCGCCGCAGCCGATGTACACCTTGTTCATGCAATCTCGGACATTTTTCGCCCTTCACCGCAGAGGACGCGGATAGGTAAATTACGGTGAAGACCCTAGGCTTTGGAACCCGAAAGGACAAACGCTGCGATACCGTCGGTGATCAACTGATCCTCGGCGGAGGTCAGGCCGCTGACGCCGATTGCGCCAACGAACGTACCCGATCCGTCCTTGAGCACGCTGCCTCCCGGCAGGGCAGTGAGCAGCGGATCGCAGAAATAACCGATCTCGATGCCCTCCTTCTTCAATCGCGCCAGGACCGCTTCAGTCGATACCCCCATGCGCGCGGCGGTGTGGGCTTTCCCCTGAGAAATCTGGATGCTTCTGATCGGCGCGCCTTCCATGCGCGCGAAAGCGAGCAGAAATCCCTGAGGGTCGCATACTGCAACGCAGATGGGCCGATTGAACTCCTGCTTCGCTCTGGCCATTGCGCGATCGAGACACTGTGTTGCAATGTCCAGCGTCAATCCCGGCATGATGTACACTCCCCTGCAAAGTACTGCGGTTGATATGAAGAAGATGGCGTAGCCGCCTTCGCAAGCGTGCGCCTCTGCGTTAATCCTGAATCCGGCAGTTGATCTATCCGCCGATCAAGCGACTGATCACCGGGTGATATTTCTTGCCGTAACCGGCCTCGATGGCCTCGCCCAGCCAGCCGTCCACGATTCGCGCGCCGCGCGCGTCGACGCCCGTTTCGCGCGCAAGCTGCAGCGCGTAGGCCAGATCCTTGCGTGCATAGTCGACCGAGAAGGCGCGTTCAGGAAATTCCCCGGGCAAAACTGCCCTCAAGCCGTGATTGCGCAGCGCAAAGCTGTCGGCCGATCCTTTCGACAAGGCATCGAACAACAGCGCCGGATCGACGCCCGCACGTTCGCCGATCGCCTTCGCTTCCGAGATTGCGACCACCGTTTCGAACAGCACCATATTGTTCAGGATCTTTACCACCTGCCCACAGCCGACCGGGCCGCAGAGCGTAATGTCGCTGGCGAAAGTGGCGATCAGCGGCCGCACGCGGTTGAAAACATCGGCATCGCTCCCAATCATGACCGCCAGGGTGCCGGCCTCCGCGGCAGCACGGGTGCGCGCCACCGGCGCGTCGACGAACAAGGCTCCCCGCGCCGCGAACTCGATAGCTAGCTCACGCGTGGTATCCACCGCCGAGGTACCGAGATCCACAACGATCTGGCCGGCACGCGCCCCATCGAGGAGGCCGCCGGGTGCACGCGCCAGATCGCGCACGATCTCGCCAGAGGGCAGCGACAGAAAAATGATGTCACTGCCTTCGCAGACTTCAGCCGGTGATGCGGCAGGCCGCACACCATCGGCGGCAAGTCTATGCAAAGGCGATGGATCGCGGTCATGCGCCCGCACAGGCAAGCCCGACTTGCGCGCCAGATTGCGGCAAATCGGCTCGCCCATGACGCCCAATCCAATAAAACCGATCTGCCTGAAGCCGCTGTTCGTGATCATGTTTGAGTCGCCGCGGTTATGGAGCATCGAGACCGAAGTAGATGCCCTTGGTTTGCTGATACAGGCGCATGCCGGTGACGCCTTTTTCCCGCCCGAAGCCGCTTTCCTTGAAGCCGCCGAACGGCGTGGAGATCGACAGTTGCTTGTAGGTATTGATCCATACCGTACCGGCCTCGAGCGCGCGCGCGACTTTCCACGCGCGCTTGTAGTCCCGCGTCCAGATGCCCGCAGCGAGGCCGTAGACCGAATCATTTGCCTGCGCGATGACATCGTCTTCGTCGTCGAACGGCAGAAGGCACAATACCGGACCGAAGATTTCCTGCTGCGCGATCGCCGCTTCATTGTCGACACCGTCGATGATCGTGGGCAGGTAGAACGCGCCCTGGGCGAGATGTGGATCGGCGGGCGCGGCACCACCAGTCAATATCCGGGCACCGGCCTCCCGTGCCGCATCGACAACCCGGGCGATGTGATCGCGATGCACGAATGAGGCAATCGGCCCCATTTGGGCGCCTGTGGCATCGGGCAAATCCACACGAATGCCGCGCGCCTTTGCCACCAGCAGCTCGACGACGCGGCCGTGGACTTCGCGTTGCACGAACAGGCGCGAACCCGCCACGCACGACTGTCCGCTTCCCTCGAATATGCCACCGGCCACAGCCTCGACGGCGGCCTCCATATCCGCATCGGCGAACACGATGTGAGGTGACTTGCCGCCGAGTTCGAGCGCCACCGGCATGAGCTTGTGCGCCGCGATAGCCGCGACGCGCCGCCCGCTGGCTGTCCCTCCGGTAAAGGAAACCATTCTCACGCCGGAGTGTGAAACCAATCCCGCGCCCGTGGTGGCGCCGGTACCCGGGAGCACATTGAGCACACCGGGCGGCAGACCCGCCTCCAAGGCGATGCGACCGAGTTCCAGAGCCGGCGAAGAAGTCAGTTCCGAAGGCTTGAGAATAACGGCGTTGCCGGCCGCCAGCGCGGGCGCGACCTTCTGCGCCTCCATGGTCATCGGCGAATTCCACGGCGTCAGCGCCGCCACGACGCCGTAAGGCTCGTGAACGCTCATCGAGAGGTAGTTGCCGCGCGCCGGCGTGACCTCGGACCCCAGCGTTTCGCAGACAGCCGCGTAATAGCGAAAGGTCGCGGCGGCACTACGCACCTGTGCTACGCACTCGGAGCGGACCTTGCCGTTCTCGATCATCTGCAGATTCGCAAACAAGTCCGCGTCTCGCTGCATCAGATCCCCGATGCGATGCAGGATGGCGGCGCGATGATGGGGCTGCAAATCGCGCCAGTCCGAAAGCGTTACCGCGCGTGCCGCCGCCTGCACTGCGAGATCGATCTCTTCCGGACCGGCCGCGCAAATCGCGTGATTGATCGTCCCCCTCGCCGGATTGACGGACACCAGCGGATCGTTCGGGCTGCTCACCTGCTGGCCGTCGATCAGCATGGGCTTGGGCGGTTCGTCGTGGAGCATCGGTTACCTGGCCCTGTCAAGATAGTGTCGTGGCGCGAGTTCGATGTCGCCGATCAATCGGCACGATACTTGGAAATCGCCATCATCGACAATCGGGTTCCGGTCCCTGTCGGAACCGCGGCCAAGTCCAGCCGCGCACCTTCCGGTGTTGCTGTGGCGGTTTCAGAAGTGCACCTAAATTTCTTAAACTCACTAATTTCACCGCAAAGACGCAAAGGACGCGAAGGAAATCCCAGTGTATAGAACGGCAATTATGATCCTCTAGCCTCCGATACGATTATCGTTCCAGATTCCTCGCATAGCTTTTCCTTTGCGTCCTTTGCGTCTTTGCGGTGAGTGCGCATTGCTGGATTACAGTATAGATTCTAGGCTTTGGAATCCGAAAGGACAGATTCTTCTGCCTCGCTATTGTCTTCCCAGAAGAAGCTGCTTCTAGACCGGCCCGATCTTTCTGCGCCGGAAAATCTTCTTCAGCGCCGACACGTGGCGCCCGCCCTCCAGGTTGCGATCGGCGTCCAGGATCGCGCGCGCGCCTCGCGCAAAATCCGTGAACCCGTCGAGTTGGAAATGGCTTTCCAAAATGAGCCTGTCCGCCTTCTCGCGCCCGAGCAATGCCCGCACCTCCCAGAGCGTCGCCGACCAGATCTGGCCGTTGACGTGCTCGTCGCCCCGCGGCCGGAAGCTCTTATACGTGTACATGCCGTCCACACGGCGCAGGCAGGGCGGATCGCCGCCGCTTCCCAGCCCGGATAGCAGGCCATCCCAGCTCATGACCGAGTTGCGGTAACGCGGGGGCTTGCGCGACGCGAAGAAGCTTGCAGCGAAATAGTCGCCAAAGCCTTCGCCCATCGCCGCGGCTTCGGCCGACTGGCCGAAGTCCGGGCAGATCGCATCCTGGATGGCATGGCCAAGCTCATGCAAGATGGTCTCCGCATCCTCGGCGTCGTCGATGTCGCCGGTGCCGAAAGTGAGCATGCGATCGACCGGGCTGTACCAGGAGTTATCGTCGCGAGTGCCATTGACGTTTGCTTTGACCGGCTCCCGGAAGACGGCCCGCGCCCCCTTGTAGCCGAGTTTCTCGAGGTAGCGCAGCGCCGAGTCGACATGATAATAGACCATCACTTCCTCGAAGCCGTGCTCATGCGAGTGCAACGAGAAGCACAGGTCCGGCTTTCTGACGCGCATGTCGCGTGTGGGCGCCGTCGTGACTTTTTCCCCGGAGAGCGTGCCACCTCCATCCAGGCCTTCGAGGATGACCTCGCGGTAGGCTACCGGCGGCGGACGGCGCGGCTTCTTCTTCTCGTTGAGCAGCAGCGCATGGTCGCCGAGCGCCGTGACGGGACTGGGATCGAACACCTGGCCGAGTCCTCGCACGGCCTCGGCCAGGTTGTCGTACTTGTTGAGAATGGCGCCGTTGCGCGCGCTCAGGTAGACAATCCATTCCTCTCGCGGCGAAGGGCGTGTCAGCCGCACCTTCCATGACGGCACCAGTTCATTCTCGCGAGGGAACCACAGCCTTTCGGTTTCGCGCACGTCGCTGAGACGGTCGCGCATGGGCAGGCATCGGCGCGCACGGCGCACCGCTTCGTCGCGGTCGATTTTCTTTTCGAATTTTCCGGGAAGCAGGTGCACAGGCACGGAGCGGTTCTTGGAGAGATACACCCGCCCCGAATGATCCATGTGCACCGTCACGTAACCGCGGTGCACGCGATAACTGTTGTGAATCTGCCTGAAGATGACGTGCGTGGCACCCAGGCTGCGGATCACGCGCTTCAAGCCGAGTTCGCTGACGCCCTCTTCGAGCTTGAACAGCGCCGCATTGGCCACCACAAAATCACGCGCGATGCTCTCCGGTGAACCGCCGCCGGCCGTAGTCCGGAAATTCCAGACCTCCTTCGGCGTGCCGTAATACCTGCCCGGGACGGCCTTGTAGAGCCCGCGCTTCAGACGCGGGCCGATGCTGTTCTTCCTAGACATGTCGTTTCCGATCATAGTGTCCGCGCTTGATGCCTTTGCTTGCGACGCCGAAAAATCTCCTTTCCGCGGCGATGAACACCTTCACGCGGTCGTCTCCAGGGGAATGAAAAATCTTACGCCAGTCCCGGAGAATCTGCGCCGAGTCCGCGTTGGGATGCCCGGAGCGCTCCCTTGTCCGAGACCAGCCAGTCCCCGCTTCATCGCTCGCCGGGCCGTTTCTGTAAACGCTCCCGGTAGCTCTCGTAGTCCGGCAACCGGCGCTGATAGGAGGAGGTCATCAGGGGCGAGGAAATCACGAAGTCGGCTGTCGCCCGGTTGCAGGCGACCGGAATATTCCAGACCACGGCGATCCGGATCAGCGCCTTGACGTCGGGATCGTGAGGCTGGGGTTCCAGGGGATCCCAGAAGAAGATCACGAAGTCGATTAGCCCTTCCGCGATCTTGGCCCCGATCTGCAAGTCGCCGCCCAGCGGACCGCTCTGCAGTTTGGTGATCCGAGTCTTGAGTGCCTCTTCGAGTAGCGTGCCCGTCGTGCCGGTGGCAAGCAACTCGTGGTGGGCAAGGAGATCGCGGTTGTAGCGCGCCCATTCGAGAAGGTCCTGCTTCTTGTTGTCGTGCGCGACCAGCGCGATGCGTTTCCGGGATGCGATTTCTGCGGCAATGGCTGTCATGTGGAAAATCCTGGCTGCGAGGAGCGCGCGAGGGGACCTGCGCACTTTGCAGTATAGCGGGGTATGTCGGATCCGCGCTTCGGGCGCCGGGGTGGATCCTGAGATGAGGTGGGAGCAATACG
>Ga0137438_1000167_pt1 | contig 12012 bp, 9 predicted proteins | sample EasRivERMGT157_2_FD_102327 | JGI IMG/M metagenome (GOLD analysis project Ga0137438, IMG submission 102327) | Soil microbial communities from meander-bound floodplain in the East River, Colorado, USA - East River MetaG ERMGT157_2 | ecosystem: Environmental > Terrestrial > Soil > Floodplain ... | reverse complement strand
TGCTCGAGCAGCAGTATGTTAAGAAAACTTGAAGATATCTAACCATGTCCATCCGCCCATACCATAGGTTTGTGAATACTCTATTGATATCACGGTGTGTTCCTATGACTTTGTACGTCTCACACATGCCAGTATTCCGGAAAGCACTCTGATTACAAGGACTTTGCTTGACAGTGATATTGTCTTATTGGTACATTATACGGAAATCTATATATAGAGAGGGGTGAGTAACGAATGCCCTCTGTTAAACTCAGAGACAACGAATCTCTTGATTCCGCGCTTAAGCTTTTCAAAAAGCAATGCGAGCGTGAAGGCATTCTTTCTGAAGTAAAGAAGCACGAGTTTTATGACAAACCGAGCGTCAAGAAAAAGAAGAAGATTATTGCCGCTCGCAAAAAGGCTTCCAAAAAACCAAGGTCTTATGCTGCGAGGTAATTTTGGCTTTTCTCGATGATCTTAATGCGGCATTGAAGGAGGCCTTGAAATCCCGGGACGATCTGAAGGTATCGGTCATCAGGATGACAAAGGCCTCCTTGAAGAATAAAGAGATTGAGAAGATGAGCAGCCTCACTGATGAGGAAATCCTGTCGGTCCTGTCAACCCTTGCCAAGCAGCGCAGGGAGTCCATCGAACAGTACTCTGCGGCGGGCAGAAGCGATCTCGCCGACAAAGAATCGAAAGAACTCGAAATTATCCTCTCCTATCTGCCTAAGCAGTTGTCTGCGGACGAGCTCGACAAGGTCATACGCTCGGCCATCAGCGAATCAGGCGCTTCTTCTCTCAATGAACTAGGCAAGGTCATGAAGGTCCTCATGCCGAAGGTCAAGGGGGTTGCCGACGGCAAGATAATCAATCAACGCGTCAAAGAACTCCTGGGGCCTGCATCTTAGTTTTCAAATCCGCCTCAAAAGGATGACTCCCTATGAAGCTTTCCGAACTCTATAAAAAAGCGATCTCTGCGGGTATCGACAATGATCCCAGGGGCAGAGATTCAGTCGTCAGAGAACTTGAACAGGCGAAAAAAAGATACTTCGATCTCAAACCCAGGGACAAGGAGACGTTCGACGTCGAGTCCCTTGAGAACCCCTATTCCGATTCGCGCATATTGTTCGGCAACGGTGATGAAGAAATCAACAGCATTATGATCGGAATTGATATAGATGCGGGAGAGATCCTTCTCGCCGAGACCCTGCGGGGTCGGAACAGAAAGATCGACCTTTTGCTCTCTCATCATCCGGGGGGAGGCGCCTTCGGAAACCTTTTTTCGGTCATGTACATGCAGGCCGAAATCCTCCAGCGTTTCGGGGTCCCTGTTAATATCGCAGAGGCACTTATTGAAGGGAGGGTCAAAGAGGTCGAGCGGCGCCTTATGCCTGCAAACCATGCCAGATCAGAAGATGCAGCAAGGCTTCTGAATTTTCCCTTCATGTGCCTGCATACCCCTGCCGACAATATGGTGGCGAAATACCTCCAGGACCTTTTCGACGACAAAAAACCTTACCGGCTGGATGATATCATCGACCTCCTGCGTGAGATCGCTGAATTCAGGGCCGCTGAGAAGTATAATGCCGGACCGGGCATCCTGCTGGGCTCGGACAAGAGAAAGGCAGGCAAGATCTTCGTAGATATGACAGGCGGCACCGAAGGCGCAAAGGACGTATACCAGAGTCTGAGCCTGAGCGGAGTCAATACGATCGTCGGAATGCATATGAGCGAGGACCACCGGAAAGAAGCGGACCGCCATCACATGAATGTTATTATCGCCGGTCACATAGCCAGCGATAACCTCGGGATGAACCTCCTTCTCGACCGGGTGATCGGCGCCGATGATATTACTGTCATAGAATGCTCTGGGTTCAGAAGAATTGCCAGAAACTGATTCCGACTCGCGCATAGGGCTGACTGCGAAATGAAATCCGACGGACTTATTGACGAGATAAAGTCGCGGATCGATATCCATGAACTGATAGCCGAATATGTCGATTTGAAGCGCGCAGGCCAGAACTATAAAGGCTTGTGCCCTTTTCATTCAGAAAAAACGCCCTCCTTCATGGTCAACCCAGCCAAGCAGATATTCCACTGCTTCGGATGCAATAAAGGCGGAGATATATTCTCCTTCATTATGAATTACGAAAACATGCCGTTCAATGAAGCCCTCTCATTCCTTGCAGACAAGGCCGGCGTTCAGATCGAGGCTTCACACGGCAGCGGTGCAAACAAGGGCATAAAGGAAAGCCTGTTTGCGATACACGAAGAGGCGCTCAAGTTCTACAGGGAGAACCTCAGGAAAGCCGGGCATGCCCTCTCCTATCTCAAGGAGAGGGACATCAACCAGGAAACGATCGAACAGTTCTCTCTGGGGTACGCAAAAGGTGAGCGGGACGGGCTCCTGCGGCATCTCAAGAATGCCGGCTATTCAGAGGGACACATGAAAGCTTCCGGGCTTATCTATTTCGGAGAAGACGGTACCCATGATTTCTTCAGGGACCGACTGATTTTCCCGATTTTAGATCTAAGGGGGAAAGTGGTCGCCTTCGGAGGGCGGACACTCTCATCGTCGAAGAACATCCCGAAGTACCTTAACTCACCTGAGAACCCTATCTTCAAAAAAAGCGAATCCTGCTATGCCCTCAATGCCGCCAAGAGCCATATCGCTCAGAAGGGATACACCATAATCGTCGAAGGATACTTCGACGTTATCGTCTGCCACCAGTTCGGCTTTCTCAATGCCGTGGCACCTCTCGGAACTGCTTTGACTGTCGGCCATCTGAGGAAGCTGAAGAAGATATCCAACAAGGTGCTCCTTACCTTCGACGCCGATGCGGCCGGGATAGCGGCCGCCAAAAGGACGATAGAGCTGATATACGCTGAAGGTATGATTTCGAAGATCGTGCTGCTCAGCGAGGGAGAAGATCCCGACACCTTCCTCAGAAAATACGGCCCCGATCAATTCAGAAATTTTCTTGCAAAGGCTTCGTCGCCCGTCCATTTCTTTCTTTCACGGGCGGGCAGGAGCAAGATAGACGGGGTGCGCCAGTTTCTCTCGATACTCTCTTCATGCAGGGACCAGCTTCTGAGGGACGATGCGCTCAGGGAGCTCTCCGACCTTGCGAGCGAAAAAGTCCTCAGGACCGAACTCGCTAATATGGCACATAAGACCGCAGGAACAAATCGTCCATTGCATCCCGGCTCCATTCCATCGCGTCCGGAAACAAGCGAAGCTCCTGCTGTCCCGGCGATGAGCAAGGAAGAGGAAATCCTGCTGAATATCTCTCTGGCATTTCCGCGTGTGGCACGGCGCATAGCCGAACGCGTCGAGGCCCCGAACCTGGAGCATCCTCTCGTCAAACGAGTCTTCGCAGAGATTCTCGCTCTCAATCCTGACGAGGAGCTTACAACTGAGAAGATCATAGCAGTCTGCAGCCCCGAGGAGCGGACCGCTATTTCAAGGTTCTCCATTGATCCCGGAATTGATATTGATGAAGTCTCTCAAAATATAGAAGGCTGTATCAGGAAAATTGCGGTCAAGGCTATCGACAAGAAAATCGGCGCGGCAAAGAGCGAAGGGAATGAAAAAGAACTCAGCCTGCTTCACCTTGAAAAAAACCGGCTTCTGCAAAGGCCTGTTGGACTTTTTCAACCAAAAAAACCAAAATAGAGTAGGAGGTATCCTTGAAGGGACCCTTTGACGTATATAAAAACGGCTTCGACGATGGAGAAGATGACGAGTCCGTCCGGAATCTCTCCGAGGAAGATCTCTTTCAGGAAGGCGATGCCGTCGAGACTGCCGAGACAAAGAGCGACTCCGACCAGGAGTTCGACCCTCTCAAGTCTTACCTGAAAGGCATCAGCACGCTCCCACTGCTTACCAAGGAAGGGGAAGTCGAAATCGCGCGCCAGATCGAACAGGGCAAGGAACGGATCGAGGGCGCCCTCTTTACCATCCCTTTCATATTCAAGAAACTCATCATGCTCGGCAGGCTCGTGGAGAGCGGCGAAGCTCCCCTCATTGACCTGATACAGGACGGCGAAGATCTTTCCGACGAAGCTATCCTGGAAGAGAAAGAGCGGTTTGCACGCATTACTGCTGAGATCGCAGCCCTTACCGATAAGAGACAGCGCCTTCTGAATAGTGCGACCATCCGGAACAAGGAAAGCCTGCGGCGGATACCCGGTAAAGCCGCTGCAGCAGAGGATAAATTAACCGAAAATAAGGCGCTGATTATAGCGAAGATTAAAGAGCTCAACCTGAAAGTCGATGTGGTAAACGCCTTTTTCGAAGAGTTGAGAAAGATGGGTGAACAGATAGAAAGCCTCCAGTCAAAGATCCGCATGCTCAAGAAGCCGGGCAACGACAGAGAAGTAAAGGAGCATCTTTCAGAAATAGCACGCATAGAAGAATCTTTCGGTGTAGGCGGCAATGAAATCACGAAGATCTCTCAAGAGGTCCTCACGGCCGACCTGGAGGTCGGCAAGGCAAAGAGCAGGCTCGTTGAAGCAAACTTACGGCTCGTAATCAGCGTCGCAAAGAGATATATAGGCAAAGGCCTCACACTCGGGGACCTGATCCAGGAAGGGAATATCGGGCTCATGCGCGCCGTCGACAAGTTTGAATACAGGAGGGGCTACAAGTTCAGCACGTATGCCACATGGTGGATACGCCAGGCTATCAGCAGGTCGCTGGCCGATCAGTCGCGGACCATCAGAATACCGGTCCACATGATAGAAAATATAAACCTGATCAACAGGACCGCAAAACAGCTCGTTCAGGAAGAGGGAGCCGATCCTAACGCTGAAGATATCTCGATACGGGCGAAAATCCCGGTCAGCCGTGTGCGCAGTATCATGAAGATAACGAAGGAACCCATATCGATCGAGACCCCCATAGGCGATGATGAAGATGCAATGCTCAAGGATTTCATCGAAGACAAATCCATTCAATCCCCGCTTGATCTCGCCATACAGGATGATCTGAAGACCCAGATCGACAAGGTCCTGGGAACTCTTTCACTCAAAGAGCAACTCGTGATCCGGAGAAGATATGGTCTGGGGGGAGAAGATGCTCCACGCACACTCGAAGAGGTTGGGCAGGAATTCGAGGTGACCAGGGAAAGGATACGCCAAATAGAGGTCAAGGCGATCCGCAAACTTAAACATCCATCGCGGAACAAGTGGCTCAGGGACTTCCTTAATAAACCGTAATCCCGGCCTTGACTTGCATGGGTCTTTGCGTTTATAGTAAACGCTTGCAAGCGTAGGCGCCGCGCCGTTGTATCGTCGGCGGACCATCGCTTCGTCTGCTTAGCGCGGGCCCATAGCTCAGCTGGTAGAGCTACCGGCTCATAACCGGTTGGTCCCAGGTTCGAGTCCTGGTGGGCCCATCAGACATTACCGAGTCATACTCCGGACCAGACACCGGATATCCGCAGTATGAGAGGAGTATTTGTGGACGAAAAGTTGCATCTTCTGGTTGAATTGCAGAAGCTGGATACAAATATACTTACCCTGCGCCTCAAGATCGACTCGATGCCTTCGCACATAGCTGCAGAAGAAGCTCCCTACAAGGAGGCTGTCAAAGCCTTCGAAACCGCACGCCAGCAGCAGCTGTCACTCGAAAAGAAAAAGAAGGACAAGGAGCGACTTATCGAGGATTTGACGGAGAAGATCCGGAAACTTAAGGCCCGCTCCTCGGAGATCAAGACAAACAAGGAATACCAGGCGAACCTTAAAGAAGTCGAGGCGGTCGAGGCCGAGATCAGTTCCGCAGAGGATGACATTCTTTCCGTCATGGAAGTCATCGAAACAGCCGCCAAAAGCGCCGAAACCGACAATGCCCGTCTCGCCGAAGCGAAGGCCGGGGTTGAAGCCCTCAATAAGAAAAAAGAGAAAGAGATCCGTTTCATCGAACAGGAGCTGCAGTCTTTAAAGGAAAAGAGAAAACAATTTTCGGAAAAAATCGAGCCGGACCTTTACACGCTCTACATGAACCTCCTTAAGTCAGGCAGGGGCCTTGCCATCGCCGAGGCCAAAAAAGAGAGATGCGGCGGATGCAATATGAATATACCGCCTCAGCTTTTCGTGGAGATAAAGCTGGGCGGGACTATTTTCCAGTGCCCTCAATGCAGGCGAATATTATTTTACGCACAACCCGCCTCGGAGAACAATGAAACGGCGGGCCGGAATTGACCCGATTGCGCTTTAAATCATCCTGGCATATAGCGTTTGAAATCGAATACATCCCTTCTAAGCATACTAATTTGTTTATAAGCAATCTTTATGCTATAGTATAAAACTATGGGAATGGAAGATCATAAACTCAAGGTTTTCTGCACCGTCGCCGAGACGAAAAGCTTCTCTAAGACATCCGAGATCATACATCTCACTCAGCCGGCCGTAAGCTTGCAGGTGCAAGCACTTGAAGAGATATACGAGACAAAACTCTTTGACCGGACAAGCGGATCTATCAACCTTACCACAACCGGAGAAGTCCTTTACAAATACGCGAAGGACATCCTGGCACTTTATGCCCTGGCTGAAAAAGATATTTCCAAAATAACCGGCCTTGTAAAAGGCAGCATAAAGATAGGCGCCGGGACTACCTTCGGCAACCATATCCTGCCGAGCATCATTGTAGATTTCAAAAAGACGCATCCTAAAATAGAGATCGACGTCTTTATCGGAAATACAAAAAGGATCATGGATCTGCTGCACTCAGGCGCAGTAGATGTTGGGATTGTCGGTGAAGTACCCTCAAAGAGCAAAGTCGTTGTAGAGCCCATAATGTCCGACGAGCTTTTTCTAATCGTGCCCCCGGAGCACCCGTGGGCAAAGAAAAAGATAGTATCGATCCTCGAAATCCTGAAGGAGCCGGTTGTATTCAGGGAGGAAGGCTCCGGCACACGGCTGATCATCGAAAGGTTCCTTGCCGAAAACAGCGTCAACCTCTCCGATCTGCAGATTGCCGTTATACTGGGCAGCACCAGTTCCATAAAGGAGGCAGTCGAAAGGGGCATGGGAGTGTCCGTCCTCTCCAAGTGGGCGGTCAGGAAAGAGGTGCAGCGCGGTCTTTTAAAGGCAATCGCACCGAAGGAGGGAAGGATAACGAGAGAGTTCTCTTTAGTGATACCCAAAAACACCATCCTTCCCCACGCCGTGGATGAGTTTATCGGTTATCTCAAGGCATACTCCTACGACAAGATGATGCTCGAATACAAAATGCCGTAACTATACAACTACGATTTTTCCGGCGCCCTTTACGACCCTTCCGATAACAGCAAAATACACCCGTGACTCTTCAAATACCCTAAGGCCGTCTTCCTTCATCGTGATCAAAAGTCCTCCCGACGTCTGGGGGTCTGATAACAGCAGCTTTCGCTCTTCCGGAAAATCAGTCGGGAAATCAACTTTGCCGTCCATAAATCTGAGATTGTGATATGCCCCTTCCGGCACCATACCCGCATCGATCATTTCGTAAACTTTATCCATGACCGGTACCCGGTCGTTATGAATGACGAAATCAAGGCTGGAGCCCCTGAGCATATTTGCGGAATGTCCCAATAAGCCGAATCCGGTGATGTCTGTACAGGCACTTGCATCTGCCCGGACCGCCAGTCCTGATGCCGCCTCGTTCAATGTCAGCATCCATTCGATCGCCGCGCCCATTTGAGCATCCGTCAGTTTGCCGCCTTTGAGCGCCGTTGTCAGAATACCTATACCCAGGGGCTTGGTCATGATAATCACGTCGCCTTCAGCAGCGCCCTGCGCCCTGAGAATCCTTTCCTTATCGACCACCCCTGTCACTGAAAGACCGAATTTCATCTCGTCGTTCTGAAAGCTGTGTCCGCCGATCAACACTGCACCGGCACGCTTCAAGGTTGAAACCGCACCTCTAAGGACTTCCCTGAGTACGGCAGGCTCATAATCGCAGGAAGGGAACCCGGCGATAGCCAGGGCCGTCAGCGGCCTCCCCCCCATAGCATATACATCGCTTATCGAATTAGCGGCACTGATTGCACCGAAGGTGAAAGGATCGTTCACCACAGGGGTAATGACATCAACGGTCTCTACGACCGCATGATCTCCTATGAGATGCACCCCGGCATCGTCGCCCGGACCGACAAGAACGTCCGCCCTCTCATGGAAGCGTATATCACTGATAATATCTTCCAGGTCCGCCGGACCTATCTTTGCCGCTCAGCCCGCGGCTTTGACTTTTTCAGTAAGACGGTAATCCATATAGTTACTGTTACCCGGTTCGCAAAGAGGCGCAAATTAAGAATGCTGCCCTGCGAACTCAGCCCTTAATTTATTTTCGATTCACCCGATAATTATACTATAGCACTAACCCCATGAAAAGGATGATGATTAAAGTTACTGCCCGATCTACTCGCCCTTCAACTCACCGGAGCATGACTTTAGCAGTACATCGCCTGCTTTTCGATAGTTTTGTGCCTTGCATCCTGTTATATTATTAATCAGGGATTATAACAACCATATGATTTCACAGGAGACTAACATAATTTCTCGGCCCAAAGTCCTCATAGTCGAAGATGACATGATGGAGCAAAAGATCATGTCAGCCAATATCTCCCGTTACGGTTATACCTGTGAAACCGCATCGAGCGGCAAGGAGGGCATAGAGAAAGCCAGACACCTTGGTCCGGATGTAATTATCCTCGACTTGTTCCTGCCGGACGTCAGCGGAATAAAGGTATGCAAGCAGCTTCGGGCTGAAAAAGAAACACGCCACATACCGATAATTTCGATCACCGGTTCAGACGACAAAAGATTGAGACTTGACAGCCTCAGCGCCGGCGCCAACGATTTCATCGGCAAACCGGTCGACTTCTCCGAACTCCTGATCAAGATCAGGAACCTTGTTCAGATGAAGGAATTCGAGGACATCAAGGTAAAACATGATATCCTCGCCAAGACCGTCAAGGCGATCGAGACAGCGAAGCGCGAATGGGAGCAGAGCATGGATTGCATCAGGGATGCCGTCCTGCTGGCCGACGCGAACGGTCTTCTGCTGCGGTGCAATAAAGTGCTCAGCACATTGACCGGGAAGTCATACCCGGGACTTCTTAACCGCAAATGGCAGGATGTCCTGACCGAGGGTGGATTCACCAGCGTTGAGGGCTCCCTGGAGTGCGTTGAATACCATCATGCTACCGGGAAATACTTCGAGTGCTCCGTCTACGATATTACGAACAGCGAAGAATCCTTTGCAGCGGTTTCCATCATAACCCTTCACGACATAACCGACCGCAAGAGAGCCGAAGATGAGCTTAGGAAAGGCAGGATGAGCCTGCAAAAGGCCCTCGATGAAATATCCACTCTGATACAGGAGGTTGCCGTCAAGAAGAACTTCAGCGTCAGGTTTGAAAACCCCAACCTGAAGAAATGTCATGAGTTTATGAAATGCGGCAGGGAAGATTGCATCAGCTATTCTGACGGCGACGGCAATAGACGATGCTGGCAAAAAGCGGGCACCTTTTGCAAAGGCAACGTTCAGGGACAATTCGCAAAAAAATACAAGACATGCACGAAATGCCCGTTCTTCGCGGATGCCGCACAAGACCCCTATTCTTATCTGGGCGAACAATTCAACAATATGATGCATATACTCGAAACACAGCATACCGACCTGGAGAATGCCTATAACGAGCTTAAAATGGTTCAGTCCCAGGTATTGCAGCAGGAGAAGATGGCGTCTATCGGTCAGCTTGCGGCCGGGGTAGCGCATGAGATAAACAACCCCATGGGATTTATAATCAGCAACCTCAACACTCTGAAAAGATATATTGAAAAAATATCGGAATATGTGACGTTCCAGGCCGCTGCAGTCGGTAGATGCAGCGAGAAGTGCGGCAATTTCGATATCCTTGCGGAGATTGCCGAAAAGAAGAAGGCACTGAAGATCGATTACATTACCGGCGACCTCGATAACCTGATAAGGGAATCTCTTGAAGGCGCCGACAGGGTCAAGAAGATCGTTCAGGACCTCAAGAATTTCTCCCGGGTAGATGAATCCGAGTTTAAAACAGCGGACGTAAATGCCGGCCTCGAAAGCACGATCAATATCGTATGGAATGAGCTGAAATACAAGGCGACACTCGTCAGGGAATATGGAGATATCCCTCTTACGGTATGCAATCCCGGGCAACTCAACCAGGTCTTCATGAATCTCCTCATGAACGCGGCCCAGTCGATCGAAAAGACCGGGGATATCAAGGTCAAGACATGGCTTGAGAACGACCATATCAAGATTTCAATTACCGATACGGGCAGCGGGATTCCTGAAGATAAACAGAAGAGGATCTTCGAACCCTTCTACACAACAAAGGAAATAGGTAAGGGAACAGGACTGGGCTTGAGCATAGCCTACGACATCATAAAAAAACATAGTGGAGAGATAACAGTGCACAGCATTGTCGGAAAAGGGACCACTTTTACTATCAGCATCCCGGTGGCGACAAAGTAGAGGTCCCATGCAAAAAACCAATGCCCTGTTTGACGACTTCCCTGCCCTTATCAGACGTTTCGGGCCTGATGCGAAGTGCGATTATTTCAATAATACATGGCTCAATTTCACCGGCCGTCGACTTGAGGATGAACTCGGGGACGGCTGGATGGATGACATACATCCGGACGATTTCGACAGGTATTTCGAGACATTTCAGAAAGCCTTCGACGAGAGGCTGCCTTTCGAGATGGAATACCGGCTGAAAAACTATAACGGCGAATACCGGTGGATAATCGATATGGGCCGTCCCTATTACGACAGTGAAGGGAACTTCGCCGGGTACCTCGAATCATGTTACGACATCACCGAGCGCAGGCAGGCAGAGGAGATGAGCAGCGTCTCGGAGGATTATTTCAGGTCCTTCATCGAAAGTTCACAGGACTGCATCGCCCATTTATCCCGTGACGGTTTTTTCCTTAGCATGAATGAAGCAGGATGCAAACTTCATGGCTTCGATGAGCCTTCGGACATTGTCAATCTCAGCTTTTCGGACATGGTGGTCACAAACCGGGAACTCGTCGTCGATGCGATCCTCAGGGCCTCCGGCGGCGAATCGGTCTCTATCCGATACATGTCGCTGGACCGCCGGGGAAACAACCGCTGGTGGGATGCGAAGCTTACCCCGGTCATCGATTTCGACGGGGCCATCAGAAGCATCCTGCTTGTATCGAGGGACATCACTGAGCAGAAGCGCGCCGAAGATGCCCTGGAACAGAAAAATCGGGAACTCGAAAAGGCCTATGCCGAGCTCAAGGCCGTTCAGTCTCAGATACTCCAGCAGGAAAAGATGGCATCGATCGGTCAGCTCGCTGCCGGAGTCGCCCACGAGATCAACAACCCGATGGGGTTCATCATCAGCAATATTAATACATTGAAAAAGTATGTCGACAAGATCTATGAGTTTATTGACTCTCAACGCGGCGCCGTCGAAGCTTGCGCGGTGAATCACGGCCATACCGAAATCATTAAAGAGATCGATGAAAAAAAGCGCGCGCTCAAAATCGACTATATTTCAGAAGACATCCGCAACCTCATCGCCGAATCGCTTGACGGGGCCGACAGGGTGAAAAAGATTGTTCAAGACCTAAAGAGTTTCTCGCGGCTCGATGAGGCTGAATACAAGGTTGCGGATCTTAATGCAGGGCTTGAAAGCACCATCAACATCGTATGGAACGAGTTAAAGTATAAAGCAACTCTTATCAAGGATTTCGGCAGTATCCCGCCCACCAAGTGCAGGCCGGGACAGCTCAACCAGGTATTTATGAATCTGCTGATGAATGCGGCCCATGCAATCGACCAGCACGGCGAGATACGGGTGAAGACGTGGCAGGACAGCGGCCGTATCAATATCGCCATTTCCGACACGGGAAGCGGGATACCGGAGGATATTCAAAAGAGAATATTCGAACCTTTCTACACAACAAAAGAAGTGGGCAAAGGGACTGGTCTGGGTCTAAGCATCGCTTATGATATCATCAAGAAACATA
>Ga0137438_1000166_pt1 | contig 12047 bp, 13 predicted proteins | sample EasRivERMGT157_2_FD_102327 | JGI IMG/M metagenome (GOLD analysis project Ga0137438, IMG submission 102327) | Soil microbial communities from meander-bound floodplain in the East River, Colorado, USA - East River MetaG ERMGT157_2 | ecosystem: Environmental > Terrestrial > Soil > Floodplain ... | reverse complement strand
TTCTCAACCATCAGGTGAACGCCCGGGACCCGCAGCGTCCGGTGCGTTTCACGGTAATCGCGTCATGGATCGAGAAAACCTCAAACTGACGGGCTGGAGACTGCGGCGCCTGGCGCGCGGCTTGCACTGGAGCACGGTGCTGGCGCTGGGACTGGTTGCTTTCGACGTGACGTTCCATTACTCCGCCGTGGCGCCGCTGCTGCAGGAGCGGACGCGACTGCGAGCCGAAGCGGCGAAACTGCATGCTGTAGTGAATGCGTCGCCGGTTCGCGATGCGACCACCCCCGGCGATCCGGAATTGGATCTTGCCGCCTTCTACGCCGCCTTGGCGAGCCCGGCAAACGCGCCTGAATTGCTGCGGCGGTTGCACCTCACGGCGCAAGCGCATGGACTCAGGCTCGAGCATGGCGAGTACCGGCCGCTTGCCGACCCCGGTGGCAAGCTCACCCGCTACCAGATCCTTCTGCCAGCGAAGGGAACCTATCCGGAAGTGCGCCGTTTCCTGACGCAGGCAGGGCGCGAAATCCCGGGATTGTCGCTTGACGGCATCAGCTTCCAACGCCAGAAAATCGGCGACGAAGCATTGCAGGCGCAAATCAAGTTCACCTTGTTCCTGAGTACGCAGGGATGAAGTTCGACGCCCGTCACCGCTGGATCGCATTGGCCGCACTGCTGACGGCTGCGCTGACGGCGGCCGCTTGGGTGCGCGACGCCGACCGGAAAAGCGGTAACGAAATCGTCGAGCCGCCGGCGCGGGCGCGGCCGATCACAAAAGCGCAGCGGGCGGATCCGGCACCTGCGGATCGGGTGCATCTGGAGAAACTGCGCGGCGGCGATCCCGACGCGAAGGCCAATGATGCGTTCGCCACGCGCAGTTGGCGCAAGCCGGCACCGAAGCCGGCTCCGAAGGCACCCGTTGCCGCGGCATTGCCCGCGGTGCCTCCGCCGCCGATTGCGCCTGCACCACCGGCCGCGCCTCCGCTCCCGTTCGCTTACATGGGCCGGTTGCTGTCCGACGAAGCGAACGCGGTGTTCCTCACCCAGGGCGAACGCAATCTCGTCGTGCATGAGGGCGAGATCATCGAATCGACTTATCGTGTGGACAAGGTCTCGGAGACGCGGCTGACGTTTACCCACCTGCCGTCCGGCATACAGCAATTCCTTGCCATCGGGGAGCCGAAGTGAAGCAAACCGCGCTTGTCCTCGCGCTTGTTCTTACTGCATGCGCATCCGATCAGGCTTTTGTCACGGGAAAGCAGTTAATCGACCAGGGTCGCGTGGAAGAAGGCCTGAAGCAAATGGATGCCGCGGCGAAAGCCAATCCGGGCAATATCGAGTATCGCGCCTCCTACCTGCGCGAGCGCGACAAGTACCTCAATCAGTTGCTGACCCAGGGCGACAAGCAGCGGCTGCTGGGAAAACCGGAGGACGCCGAGCCGTTCTACCAGCGAGTGCTGATGCTCGATGCCGGCAATGCACGCGCGCAGACAGGGCTGGCCTCGGCTCAAACCGAAGCGCGTCACCGAAAAATGATTGTCGAGGCGAAGGAACTGTCGGATGCCGGCGATCTCGATGGCGCGCAGATGAAGCTTCGACTGGTGCTTGCGGAAAATCCGTCCCAACGCGAAGCCAAGGCGCTGGCGCGCAGCATAGACGACCAGAAAAACAAGACAACCTCGACGCCAGCGGTGTTAAGGAGTTCGTTGCGCAAGCCGGTGACGCTGGAGTTCCGCGATGCGCTTCTGAAAAGCGTATTCGAGGTGCTGTCGCGCACTTCCGGGATAAATTTCGTGTTTGACCGCGATGTGCGTCCCGACCTGCGGGTCACCATTTATGTGCGCAATACCACAATCGAGGATGCGGTGCAGTTCCTGCTCGCTACCAACCAGCTCCAAAAGAAAGTGCTGAACGACAATACCGTGCTGGTCTACCCGAACCTGCCAAACAAGGCGAGGGATTATCAGGAACTGATGGTGAAAAGTTTCTACCTTGCCAACGCCGACGTGAAGCAGACGCTGAACCTGATCAAGACGGTGGTCAAGACACGCGACATTTTCATCGATGAGCGGTTGAACCTGCTGGTGATGCGGGATACGCCGGAGGCGATCGGGCTGGCGGAAAAACTGATCGCCGCACAGGACCTGGCGGAGCCCGAAGTGATGCTCGAACTGGAAGTGCTGGAGATTGGGCGTGCCCGCCTGCAGGAACTCGGCATCCGCTATCCAAGCCAGGTCGCTTTCGGCTTAAACGGTGCTGCCAAGACGCCGGGGCAGGCTACATTGAGCGAGTTGAAGAACTTCAGTTCCGACATGGTCACGGTGACCGTAACGGATCCCGCGCTGGTGATCAACATGCGCAAGCAGGATGGAGACACCAACATCCTCGCCAACCCGCGCATCCGGGTGAAGAACCGCGAAAAAGCCAAGATCCACATCGGCGATAAGCTGCCCGTGATCACCACTACTTCGACTGCCAACGTCGGCGTTTCCGAGTCAGTGTCTTACCTCGACGTCGGCCTGAAACTGGATATCGAGCCAAACATCTACCTCGAAGACGAAGTGGCGATGAAAGTCGGGCTCGAAGTCACCAACGTCGTCCAGGAAGTCCGCAGCCTGAACGGCACGGTGACTTACCGGCTGGGCACACGCAATACCTCGACCGCCCTGCGGCTCAAGAACGGCGAGACCCAGGTGCTGGCAGGGCTGATTTCGGACGAGGAGCGCAGTACCGCCGACAAGGTACCGGGGCTGGGCGACCTGCCTGTATTGGGCCGGCTGTTCGGCAGCCGCAAGGACGAACGCCTCAAGACCGAACTCGTGCTTCTCATCACGCCTTATGTCGTGCGCAATCTCGAGCGGCCGAGTGCCGCCACGCTCGAATTCATGTCGGGCACGGACGGCAGCTTCGGTGCCACGCCGCTGCGGCTGTCCGGCGCCACACCGCAGGCAGGGATCGCTTTGCCTCCGGTTGCCGTGGCGCAGCCGTCCGTAGCGGCCATTCCGACGGTGCAACCGCTGACCATCGAGACCGCGCCCGGCGGCGAGACGTTGCCGGCACCGCCTGCCGGTGCATCGCTGCTGTTGACCGCACCGCTGCAGGCGCAGGCGGGGCGCGAATTCATGGTAGCGGTATCGGCCCCACCGGGTACTGCGCGGAGCGTTCAACTTGAACTGTATTACGATAGTGCTCGGCTGCAGGCGGTGGGCGTGCCGGATACCGCTGCGGCCGGACGCATCCCGCTACAGGTCTCGGGTTCCACGATAGTCCGGTTTCGACCGATCGAAGGCCAAACAGGCACGGTGCGGATTTCGGTCGCTAACGTATCCGCTATCGGTCCGAGTGGCGAGAGTGTCGCCATCTCCGCGCCGGCGCCGGTGGAAGTCAACATAACGCCGTGAGAAAAAGCAGGTGGCTGGTATCTGGCGAGCGTCCATTCCAATGCACTCGTCATCCGACACCCGACACCCGTTGCCGCACGTCGCGCGGATTCACGCTCATCGAATTGATCATCACGGTGGCGATCGTTGCGGTCCTCGTTTCAGCCGCGCTTCCACTGACCCAGATAACAGTCCAGCGCGCCAAGGAGCAGGAATTGCGCGGCGCGCTCCGACAGATACGGGAAGCGATCGACGCCTACAAGCAGGCGGCCGACGAGGGGCGTGTTTCTAGGAAGTCGGACGAGACCGGGTATCCGCCCACGCTCGGCGCGCTCGCCTCAGGAGTCGAGAATATAAAATCGCCGGACAAGAAGATGATTTACTTCCTGCGCCGTGTGCCGCGCGACCCGTTCGCGGCCGCCGAACTGTCCGCAGTCGATACCTGGGGCAAGCGCTCCTACGCCAGCCCACCTGACGATCCTCGGGAAGGCGAGGATGTGTTCGACGTGTACTCCGTGTCAGACGGGGTCGGACTGAACGGGGTTGCGTACAAGGAGTGGTAAGGCGTGAGGGATGCAAGAGCCGTGACGAACGTGACGATCGTGACGAGCCAAGACCGAACGGAAAGTCGTGGCAGGAATGCAGGACAGGATTGAAATGAAATCGAGAATATCAAGACTGAGGTGTTTGTTGTTACGTCGCCACGATCGCCGCGCCGTCACGCCGTCACGCCTTTTCGGCTTCACGCTGATCGAGCTTCTTGTGGTGATGGCCATCATCGCCTTGTTGCTCACGATCGCGATTCCGCGTTATTTGCACAGCACCGACCGGGCGAAGGAGGCTGTTCTCAAGGAAGACCTGGCGCAAATGCGCGATGCGATCGACAAGTACCACGGCGACCGGGGCCGTTACCCCGAGGCGCTTGATGATCTGGTGACCGCGAAATATCTGCGGCGCATTCCTCCCGACCCCATTACCGAAACTTCGGTTACCTGGGTAAGTGTGCCGCCGCAACCCGGCGAACAGGGCCGGGTATTTGACGTAAAGAGCGGAGCGCCGGGAACGGCGCTTGACGGCACTAACTTCGGTGACTGGTAAGAGATGATGCCGCGTGGATTGATGCCCCGGGTGCATCCGTATCCTCCCTCTTCGCCGCTCGCGAGCGAGGGGGCCGCAGTGATGAGGTGTCACGGATTCACTTATGTGGCAGTGCTGATTTTCATCGCGCTGATGGGCATTGCGCTGGCTGGCACCGGTATGGTGTGGCACACGCAGGCAAGGCGCGAGAAGGAGCGCGAGCTGCTGTTCGTTGGGGACCAGCTCCGCCGCGCAATAGGGCTGTACTACGAGCACAGCCCCGGCACAAAGCAATTTCCCAAGGCGCTAGACGATCTTTTGCTCGATCAGCGCTATCCGAATACGCAGCGTTACTTGCGACGCCTCTACGCCGATCCCGTTGGCGGAACTTCGGAGTGGGGGTTGATCAGAGGCCCTGAGGGCGGAATAGTCGGGGTTTTCAGCTTGTCGGAAGCCGAGCCGCTGAAGCGCGCTGGATTCCCGATGCAGTACGCAGAATTCGAAGGCATGGCGCGCTACCGCGAATGGCAGTTCAAGTACGCGCCCGCAGCCGCGCCGGCGGCCGCGTCGGCGAATAAGACGGGGCCGCGGCCGGCGGCCCCGCCAGCGCCAGGGAAAAACTAGGAGGGCGTGCGGTACTTGTTGTAGTAGCTCATCACACGTGGCACGTAGGTCATGGTCTCGCTGTAAGGCGGGATGCGATTGCCGGCCCTGATGACCGCACTCTCGCCGGCGTTGTAGGCCGCCACGGCAAGCTGCAAATCGTTGTTGAACATCCGGATCAGATCGCGCAGGTAGCGTGCGCCGCCGCTGATGTTCTGTGCGGGATCGAGCCGGTTCTTCACGCCATAGCGTTTTGCCGTTTCGGGCATCAGTTGCATGAGGCCGGCCGCGCCTTTGCGTGAACGGGCGAAAGGGTTATACCCGGACTCGGCCGAGATCACCGCATGGATCAGGGCGGCATCCAGGCGCGTGGCCCTTGCGGCATCCTGGATGGGCTTGGCGTAACGCGCCCTATCCTTGGCATCGTAGTAGCGGATTTCACTCGCCAGCGTATCGGTGACCGGATCCGGGGTGCGCTTTTCCTTCAGATAAATCTTGAATCGGCTGTCCTGCGGCACGTTGGTGAAGTGCACCGCCCCGTCGGCATCGACGTAACGGTAGATGTCGGCGAGCGCAATTTCGGCAGGGAGCGCCGAAACCAGTAACAGAAGGAGCCGGATTTTCATTCGTTTCCTGAAGTTTAGCAACTTCCAGGCCATTGCTCTTGTGTTGCCGCCGGAGGTAACGGACCGGATGGGGTGCGCAGACAGTTCTGGCTGACCTAACGGGTCGCGCTCCACTAAAGTTTAGGCCGGCGGTTTAGACCGGCGCAGGTCGGCGAGGCGGAATCACCACGGTGGCCAACGCCGCTATCACCAACACCAACGCAGCATACTCCTGCCACTGCGGCGATTCCCCAAGCAGCACGATGCCGCTGAAAACGCCCACGATCGGAATCATCAGCGTGCTCAGCGAGGATACGCTGGGCGGTGCCGTCGTTGCGATCCTGAACCATGCCCAATAGCAGAAAATGAACACGAAAAACATGTTGTAGACGAGACCGATAAGAGCGGGTGTTCCGATGGGCCTCCAGTCGCCCCAGTCGAGGATCAGCGCGCCGATCATGATCGGCAATCCGCCGATCAGCAGTTGCCAGGCGGTGAGTACCGAAGTGCCCAGGCTCATCGGATAGCGTTTCATCAATACAGTACCGAGCGCCCAGCCGAAAGCCGCGCCTGCGACCAGGATCGCCCCCAGCGGTGAAGCCCGCATTACCGTGAATTCCCCGCCGATCAGCAGCGCCATTCCGGCCATGCCGAGCACCAGGCCGAGAAGCCGCCGGCGCGTGAGCCTTTCGTGCAGAATGAGTGCGGAGAGCAGCACCGCCCAGATCGGCATGCTGTACGCGAGGATTGCGCTGCGCCCTGCGGGCAGCATGGTCAGTCCGTAACCGATGAGCATGTTCCACAGGGTGACGTTGCAGGCCGAAGTGACGACGAGCCGCGCCCACTGTGCCTGCGGCACGCGCAAGGACTGCCCGCTTAGCCGGGCGATCAGGAACAGGCCGGCTGCGCCGGTGGCAACGCAGACACCCCGAAATGTCCATACCGGCATGTCGGCCAGCGTCAGTTTCATCATCGGCCAGTTCAAGCCCCAGCCGAGCGTGAGCAAGACGAGCAGCACCCACATCGAGCGGGGCAGGGTTTGATGATGCTGCGAAGGCATGGCGGTGTCCCGGAAGAGCGCGAAGTTTACAGAAAAGGAAGGACTGGGGACTCAGTGCCGGGTGCAGAGCCTTCCATCGGGCTTTCGCTGCGTCCCGAGCCATGAGTCCCGAGACCTTTTTTGTTACTATCCCGCCATGACTACAAATCCCGTCGTGCGCTTCCTGATCTTCTGGGGCGTCAATACATTGTCCTTGTGGGTGGCCGACGAACTGTTCGACGGCATCTCGTTCGCGACGCCGCAAGCGTTATTCATCGCCGGCCTGATGCTGGGGATCGTAAACACCATCCTCAAGCCGATGCTGGTGATCCTGACGCTGCCGTTGTCGATCGTGACTTTGGGGCTTTTCGTGCTGGTCATCAATGCGCTGATGCTGTTGCTGGTGGCGTGGCTGGTTCCCGGGTTCATGGTGGCGGGATTCTGGGCCGGATTCCTCGTCGCATTTTTCGTGTCGGTATTCAGCTTCATCGTGAATTCGCTGATCGGCTACAACAAGGTCACGATCCGGCGGATCGAGTGAAGCGGGCAGGCAAATGCGCAAACGACAGTTATCCCTGAATTTTTCGTCAACCAGAATAGCGGCGAGGAGAACATGAAAACCAGATCTCTCATTACCGGATTTACCGGATCGGTCGCCGTGCTGGCGTTGATTTCGGCGGTAGCGAATGCGCAGAGCTGGACGCCGCCCGGCCCCGGGCAGCGCTGTCCTTCCAAATGGGGCGCGGCGGATGAACGCGGCGCCGCCAATCTCATTACACCCGAGTCCGTGCTGAATGCGTCCAGGCTGATCCGCACGGGAGAGGTCGTCGAGCTCGGACGCGTGCTGACGATGGACATGCCCCTGGTCGGCACGCGCCGCTTCGACATTCACACCAAGCGCACGGGCGGCCCGGCGGGCAGCAACAAGCGCTACACCAACGAGGAACTGGTGATCTCCGAGATCGGCCAGGTCGGCACGCAGTTCGACATGTTTTCCCACCAGAGCATCGACAACAGCCACTACAACTGCTTTGCGACCGAAGAGATCACGACTCGCAATGGATTCACCAAACTCGGCGTGGACAAGATTGGCGCGATATACAGCCGGGGCGTGCTGATCGATGTGGCCGCGGCGAAAGGCGTCGACATGCTGGACGCGGGCTACGAAATCACCGTGGAAGATCTGCAGGCGGCGCTGAAAAAGCAGGGCGTCTCGTTGCGGCGCGGCGACGCCGTGCTGATGCACACCGGATGGGGCAAGCTGTGGGGCGTCGACAACGCGAGGTACAGCAGCGGTTGCCCGGGCATTGGCATCGCGGCCGCGGAGTGGCTGGCAAAGCAGGATCCGGTCCTTTTCGGCGCCGACAATTTCCCCGTGGAAGTCGCGCCCAACCCCGACAAGACCCTGAGCCTGCCGATTCACCAGCTGGCCCTGTCGGTGTACGGGATCTTTCTGCTGGAGAACATGAAGCTCGACGAGCTGGCGGCGAAGAAGGCTTACGAGTTCGCCTTCGTCGTCCAGCCGCTGAAGATCAAGGGCGGCACCGGTTCGACGGTGGCACCGATCGCCATACGATAAATCGAGCGAATCAGAACAGACAAAGGGAGACGAGAATGCAGAAGTACCAGATGTACATCGGCGGCGAATGGGTTGCACCTTCGTCGGGCGAATGGTTCGAGAGCTTCAACCCCTTTACCGGCGAGCCCTGGGCGTTGATTCCGCGCGGCAACGCGGCCGATGCGGATCATGCGGTGCGTACGGCGCACGCCGCATTCACCGACGGCCCCTGGCCGCAGATGACACCGACGCAGCGCGGCGCGCTGCTCAGGAAGCTCGGCGATCTGGTCGCGCAAAATGCACAGCATCTCGCGGAAACCGAGGTGCGCGACAACGGCAAGCTGATCGCCGAGATGGCGGGACAGCTCAACTACGTTCCGCAGTGGTACTACTACTTTGGCGGGATGGCGGACAAGGTCCAGGGCGCGGTCATTCCGCTCGACAAGAAAGGCTATTTCAACTTCACGCGCTACGAGCCGCTCGGCGTGGTGGTTGCGATCACGCCGTGGAATTCGCCGCTGATGCTCACTGCCTGGAAAATTGCCCCCGCGCTGGCCGCCGGCAATACCGTGGTCATCAAGCCGTCCGAGTTCACCTCCACCTCCGTGCTGGAATTCATCAAGCTGGTGGAGCAGGCGGGTTTTCCCGCGGGCGTTGTCAATGTCGTCACCGGTTATGGCAAGGAAGCCGGGATGCCGTTGGTCGAGCATCCGCTTACCGCGAAAATCACATTCACCGGATCGGATACGACTGGCAGGATCATCGCCGAGACGGCGGCGCGAGGGTTCAAAAAAGTGGGTCTGGAACTCGGCGGCAAATCGCCCAACATCGTGTTCGAAGACGCGGTCATCGAAGACGCGGTCAATGGCGCCGTGTCCGGCATATTTGCGGCGACCGGCCAGACTTGCATCGCGGGTTCGCGGTTGCTGCTGCAGCAATCCATTCACGACGATTTTGTCGAGAAACTGCTGGCGCTGGCGAAGACCGCGAGAATGGGCGACCCGATGAGCCTGGAAACGCAGGTCGGCCCTGTGACTACGCAGCCGCAATATCAGAAAGTGTTGTCGTACATTGATGTCGCCAAGAACGAGGGGGCGAAGCTGCGCATGGGGGGCGGCCCGGCGACGCGTCCGGAGTGCGGCAAGGGATGGTTCGTAGAGCCGACGATTTTCACCGGCGTGGACAACAAGATGCGCATCGCGCAGGAAGAAGTATTCGGCCCCGTGCTCTCGATCATCCCGTTCAAGGACGAGGATGACGCGGTGCGCATCGCCAACGATGTCCGCTTCGGACTCGGTGCGGGCGTGTGGACGCGCGACGTCGGTCGGGCGATACGCATGTCGGAACGCATCAAGGCCGGCACGGTGTGGGTCAACACGTATCGCGCGGTGAGTTTCATGTCGCCGTTCGGCGGCTACAAGGACAGCGGCATCGGCAGGGAAAACGGCCAGAGCGCCATCTACGAATACCTGCAGATGAAAAGCGTGTGGATCAACACCGGCGTCAAGACCGGAAATCCGTTCGTGATGCGCTGACAAGTTCCGTCCATTCCTGGCGCAGCGTGCGTTGGGGGCGGGGCATTAGGTTCTCCTCGAAACTGCCCCGCGGAACTGGCCGCTGCCGGCTTGGCCGGCAAGCGAACCGATCGGCACGGCGCGCGGGGATTCCAGCGTTTTCCAGAGTTGCACAAGGAACGGTGATTCCGGATTGTTGCGCAGTTCGTATCCCAGCTGGAGGGCAAGCGCGCGCATCGCGTGGTTGTCGGCAAATGCATCGGCGTGCGCGTGGCGAATTCCGCGTTCGACCGCGAGACCCATCAGCTGGCGCAACAGAGAAAATCCCAGTCCGCGGCGTTGCCATGCATCGCCCACCACGATAGCGACTTCGCAGCCATCGCCTTCTTCGTCCGCGACGTACTGGGCAAGGCCGACAATGCCGGTGCACGGAGATCTTGCAACCAACGCCGCTTCACGGCCAGGCTCCGGATTGGCAAATCTACTCAGCATTTCCTCGGGCAATTCGCGGATGGCCCTCATGAATCTCAGATAACTGCTTGCCGGGGACAGACTGCGGAAGAACCGCTGCAGGTCGGCTTTTTCTGCCGGCAGGATCGGCCGGACGATCGGTACGGCAGCGCTGCACGCATTTCCAACAGCGCCTGGCCTCGCACGGTTCAGCCGCACGTGACGGACTCAGCGTCCAAGCGGAGGTCACGACGCGATTGCGCTTCGCCCGTTTCCTGAGCGTCCGGCTCCGTCAGCGTCAAGGACGAGGATTGCAGGGCGGTGACGATCGTAAGTCCGGACTTGCGAACGGTAAAGACATCGAAGGGACCGATGATGGCATCCTTGACGTCGCCTTCCTGGGTAATCCAGAGCCGTCCCGAGTGACAGACGATGCGGGTTCCGGCGCCGTCTCGTACGGCGAGCAGTCCGTCACGCGCCAGCGTGACCGTAGAGCGATTGATTTCGATATGCATGGTGTTCTCCTGTGCCCCCGGCCCGATCGGTTGACCTGCCAGGCATTCCGGTAAATCATTACGGATGCCATTTTCCGCGGCGTACCCCAGACGACAAACGATTTTTCGGAATGATTCGCATGAGATTCTGGAATGCCTAAAAAGCCTGCGTTAATGCCCGCCCTGGAATTCTTGAGGGGGTTCGAAGCGGCCGCCCGCCATCTGAGCTTCACCAGGGCGGCGGAGGAGTTGTTCATAACGCAATCCGCGATCAGCCGGCAGATCCAGGCGCTCGAAGAGCGCCTCGGCGTTGCCCTGTTCGTGCGCCGCAGTCGAGGACTCGCGCTAACCGAAGCAGGGGAGCAGATGTTCCGCGCGGCCGACAAGGCCTTGCGCACGTTGAGGGAAGCTATCGACCGCATCACGCCCGGAACCGCGCAGAAAATGGTCACCGTGACTTCCTCGATGGCTTTCTGTTCGCTGTGGCTGATTCCGCGGCTCGCCGGTTTTCGCCGCATGCACCCGGACGTCGACGTGCGCATTGCGGCGAACAACCAGCTGCTGGACCTCGACCGCGAGCGCATCGACCTGGCGGTGCGCTATTGCCCCGCGCGCGTCGCGCCGGTAGGCTCCGTTCGACTGTTCGGCGAGGAAATCCTGCCGGTATGCAGCCCGGCATTGCTCAAGGACCGCAGCCGGCCGCTGAAAGCGATCGCAGACCTCGAACGTCATGTGCTGCTGCATTTCGACGACCCGGAACGCTCGGCGCCATGGCTATCGTGGAGCGTCTGGCTGGAAACGGCTGGTGTGCCGGATCTCAGGCCGGCCGGCGCCTTGCGCTTCAATCACTACGATCAAGTCATCAGCGCAGCACTCGGGGGCCAGGGCGTGGCGATAGGGCGGCGCCCACTGGTGAAGAATTTTCTATCAGACGAAATGCTGGTTGCGCCATTTGCCATCGGTTCGGTGACCGACCGGGCCTATTTCATTGTGCGTACCGCGGCCACAGCGGGTAAGCGTGAAGTGGACGATTTCGTCGATTGGCTGATTGTCGAGTGCGCGGCGGTCGCGGCGCGCGAACAGGCAGTCGCTGGCGCAAAGCACAGGCCGCGCGCCTCCCGGAAAAAATAATCGCAATTCGCCGCGCCTGCCTTCGTCCAATGCGCAGCGCCAGGTTCCCGAACGATCACTCAAAAGGAGAAAACGATGAAAGACGAATACAGCGCCGAGCCGGAAGGCAATTCCTCCAGGTGGCTGCGCGTCCTGTATATGATCCTGTTTGCGATTCTGTTCAAAGCCGCCGAATTCATCATGTGGGTAGTGGTCGTTT
>Ga0137438_1000165_pt1 | contig 12084 bp, 9 predicted proteins | sample EasRivERMGT157_2_FD_102327 | JGI IMG/M metagenome (GOLD analysis project Ga0137438, IMG submission 102327) | Soil microbial communities from meander-bound floodplain in the East River, Colorado, USA - East River MetaG ERMGT157_2 | ecosystem: Environmental > Terrestrial > Soil > Floodplain ... | reverse complement strand
CCGGCACACCGGCCCGCAGCGCATCGGCAGGCGGCGCATCGGCAGGCGGCGCATCGGCAGGTGGCGCATCGGCAGGTGGCGGCACGGCAGGCAGCGCACCGGCAGGCAGCGCATCGGCAGCAGGCAGCAGCGTATCGACAGGCGGCGCACCGGCAGCGGGCGCGTCCACCGCCGGCGCGCCTGCAGCCCCTGGCGCCAAGCCTCCGAAGGGTGACAAGTGACCGACCGCGGGATGGCCTCCACCGTCGGTGTCGGGGTCGGTGCGCCGGGCCATGCGCTCGACGCCGACGAGGCGCTGTCGACCCGGCTGCGCGATCTCTCACTGGTGGAGATCGACGCGCTCCTGATCGGCGATCACCCGCAGGAGCTGATCGCGGCGTTTGCCGACGACGTCGCCGACGCGCTGCGCGAGGCCAGGGTGCGGATCGCGGTGCTGCGCAGCCAGCTGGGCGGTCCGGATCCGCTGTCGGTGCTCGACGTGACGACGCGGCAGCGCGCCTCGGACGCCGGGGCCGCGGGCGTCGACCGGATTCGCGCGCGACTCGGCGCGCAGGCCGATGCGTCGCGCGCCCTCGCGCGGCTCACCGATCTCGCCGGCGGCCTCATCCCCAAGTTGTTCGAAGCCGATCGCCGCCGCTGACGCGGCTATTCTTGGCTGAGCCGAAGCTGCACGGTCAACCGATCGTCGCGACAGCGGGCACCGGCATCAGCCCCGTAGCTATCGAGTCCTCAACTTGACGAACGGGCTGAGTTCGAACTTTCTTCCAGTTCGGTCCCCAGTGATGCACGTCCAAGCGCAGCGGATCGCGGCGTGTCACCGCTACCCCAGGCCCAGGTAGCGCACCGACCATTCGCAGGAACGTCGATTCATCGACTCTCAAACCTATAGCTAATACAGGGCTTTGTAGGACGACTACGTCACCGATCCCGCCGTCGGTCCTGTGCAGCCACAGGCAGATCGTGTGGTGTATGTGGCTCCTCAGCAACCTGAGGACGATCGAATCGTCGGTGATGGTTCGTAGCGTTCCGAGAGCTGCCTCGAGTGCCTCGGTCAGAGGTGATTCCGATAGCTCGATTATGTTGCCTCGTTCGCCGACAAGACGTGAGCGCACAAACGCAAGCGCGCGACCAGCCCGGACAATCTGGTGGTGCCATTCACCGCTACGTGTCGCTGCTTCGCGCAACGTTACGCCGGGCTGAACGTCCCACACGGACAACGGCGTTGATGCGATTCTTGCGTCGACTGCTGGGAGCTCGGACGCGATCAGCCAATCGCCCACGTCCGCGATAATGTCTTGCATCGCAGTGGCAGGAAAGGGCTCAGCTCTCGCCATGAATCACCTCGATGAGGTGCCGGGTTTCTCGCCAGCAGCCATCGTCGTGCAGCGGCTCTGCCACCGGTAGAGTAGACCACACGTGGCCATGACGGTCGACCGGGAACGGCCCAACTGCCGTTGCCATCGCTCGCCTGGGTCGAGTGATCATCGCAGTGGAGATGACCGATTGGCCAGGCAGTCAACAGCGTGGCCCCGCGGGTACGACAACGCGCAGCGCAGCGACGCGGGCTGGGTCTCGAGCGAGGTAGCTTCCACAGGTGCATGTTCGAGGGCAGGCCGGGTTGAGTGTTGGGTCTGGAGGTGGTTCTCTCGTCGGTGGTTCGCTGTCCCCCGAGCGAGTGGGCCCAGACCCGCGTCGCCAGCGCGCGTGCTCGCGTTCTCCCAGCAGCTACGAACCGGTGAGGTCCGCTACGAGGCGAACTGGCCGTCGACAATCTCCGCCAGGACGCGAGGCCATCCCCCGCGCTTGCGCGCGCGGGTCGGCGGTGGGCGCGGCTCGGCGAGCCACGCGATCACGAGATCGGCGTCGCCTCGCTTACAATCCGCATCAGGCACGCGCGCAGCTCCTTGGCGCTGACCGGCTTCTCGAGCTGGAACACGCCGAGCTCATCGAGCCGCTCGCGGGTGCGGGCGGTGAACGCGCCGCCGGACAGGAAGATCAGCCGCTGCGCCTGATCGGGCGCCATCCGCTGGAGCTCCTCGAGTAGCTCGATCCCGGTCATGTTGGGCATCATGACGTCGCTGATGATCGCGTCGAACCGGACGCCGCTCGTGATGTGATCGAGCGCGTCCTGGCCGCACAGCGCGATCGTGATGTCGTAGTCGCGGCGCAGCAGGCGCTCCATCGTGTGCGCTACCAGCGCCTCGTCGTCGACCAGGAGGACGCGGCGCCGCCGCGCGCCGGTCGCGCCGGGGGCGTCGTCGGCGCTTCCGGTCGACGCCAGCGCCGCCACGTCGAGCGCCGGCGGCAGCACCACGCGCACCACGGTGGCGACGCGGGGCAGCGGCTGGCTGGCCTGCGCGTCGCGCGGTGGGCCGGGCGACGCCGGCGCGGCCAGCGGCGTGCTCTCGATCGAGATCTGGCCGCCGAGGCCGCTGATGATGCCGTGGCAGATCGACAGGCCGAGGCCAGTTCCGCCGCCGACGTCCTTGGTCGTGAAGAACGGATCGAACACCCGCGACATCAGGTCCGGCGCGATCCCCTTGCCGGTATCCTCGACCTCGATCACGGCGCGGCCCTGGTCGTCGGTCCGCGTCCGCACCGTGATGCGGTTTCGGTCCGAGCGGCCCTCGGGGATCGCGTGGGCCGCGTTGACCAGGAGGTTGATGAACACCTGGGTGAGCCGGCTGTCGTCGGCGACCACCAGCGGCACCGGCCCGAGCTCGCGGACCAGCTGGGCGCGGTGGCGGATCTCGTTGCTGGTCAGCCGGATCGCGGCCTCGAGCACGCCGGCCACCTCGAGCGGGACGCGCTGCTCGTCCTCGGACCGGCTGAACAGGCGGAGGCCCTGGACGATCTTGCGCACGCGCTCCGCGCCGTCGCGCGCGTCGCTGATCGCCGATCTCAGCTCGGCGCGCTCGGCGGGCAGCACCCCGGCGGCGCGCGCGGTGTCGCGCAGGGTCTCGGACACCGCCTCGAGGTTGCCGGTGACGTAGGCGAGCGGGTTGTTGATCTCGTGCGCGATGCCGGCCGCGAGCGTCCCCAGGCTCGCCATCCGATCCGACACCAGGAGCTTGGCGCGCAGCCGCTTGCGCTCGGTGACGTCGCGGCCGCTGACCACCACGGTGAGCGCGCCGCCCAGCTCGACGAGGATGCTCGACATCTCGCAGTACCGCCAGCTGTCGTCGGCGCCGCGCATCCGCAGCTCGATGATCTCCGAGGCGTGCTGCGGCGGCAGGCTGCGGACCCGGGTGAACAGCTCCGCGACCTGCTCGCGATCGTCGGGGTGCACGCGATCGAGCGGATCGATGCTGCCCCAGCGCGCGCCCGGCAGGTCGACCCCGAGGAACCGGCGGTTCGCCAGGTTCAGGTAGATCACCTTGCGGTCGTGGTAGACCGCGATCAGGTCGGGCATCAGATCGATCACGGCGCGGAAGCTCGCGTCGGACTGCTCGTGGAGCTGGCGGGTGCGGCGCCGCAGCACGGTGCGCTGCCGCCAGGTGAACCCGGCGCCGATCGCCGCGAGCACCGAGACCCCGAGCAGCGCGAGGAACCAGCGGGTCTGCCACCACGCCGGCAGCACCGCGAACGCAAGCTCGGTGGCGGGGCCCCAGTCTCCGCCGTCGATCCGCGCGCGCACCTCGAAGCGATACGAACCCGGCAGCAGCGCCGGGTAGCGGGCCTCGCGCTGGCGGACGCGGCTCCACTCGGCCTCGGTCGGCGACAGCCGCGCCTGGTAGTCGACGCGCTTGGGGTCGAGCAGCGTCCGGGCGGCGAACTCGACGTTGAGCGCGCTGCGGTCGTGCGGCACCTCGAGCGCGGCGCGCGCGTTGCGGATCGGCAGATCGCCGAGCTCGCCGCCGAGCAGCGCGGTCCGCGGGGCCGGCGGCGGCCCGTGATAGTACTGGGCGAACACGTGGGTCGCGCCGCCGGTCGCGCCGAGCCACAGCGAGCCATCGCTGTCGAGCAGGAACGCCTTGGTCGCCGAGTCGTTGCCCGCCAGGCCGTCGCTCTCGTCGAAGTGATCGATGCCGAGCGGCGTCACGACGTCGACGCCGCCGCCGGTGCCGACCCACAGCCGCTGCTCGCGATCCTCGCCGAGGAAGTACACCTTGCCGGTGCCCAGCCCGTCGCCCGGCGCGATGTGCTGGAGCCCCGAGACCACGCCGCCGGCGTAGCGGAAGCAGGTCAACCCGATCGCCTCGGTGTAGGCGGTGCATAACCGGCCGTCGCGGCGCACGGTCATGTAGCTCATCGACGAGTCGCGGAACCCGTTGCCGGTGTCGAACAGGTGCCACACGCCGTGCTCGCGCACGGCCACGCCGCCCGGCGCCGCCGTGACCCACAGCTGATCGCCCACGGCGAGGATCGATCCGAACCGGGTGTTGTCCTGGGTGCCGGGGACGACCACCTGCTCGAGCGGGCCGGGGACGGCGGAGGGCAGCCGGTACAGGCCGACCTTGGTACCGACCCACAGGTCACCCTCGGGGCCGAGCGCGAGCCCGATGATGTTGTGATCGGGGCTATCCGGGTCGCCGAACGACGTGCGGTGGCCGTCGGCGTCGATGTACAATAGATCCGAGGGCGCGCCGCCGACGAACATCCCGCCGCGCGGCGGAAACACCACGCTGCGCACCACGCGGCCCTCGGTCCCCGGCAAGCACGCCCAGCGCCCCGCGACGACGCGCGCGAGGCAGCGGTTGGTGCCCGCCCACAGCGTGCCGTGGCGATCGCGCTCGAACGTCCAGACGATCTCGCCCGGCAGGCCGTCGTCTCGCTTGTAGCGCTCGATGATGCCGCGCCCGCGCAGCTGGAACAGCCCGGCGGATCCGATCCAGATCGTGCCGTCGCGATCGACCAGCACCGCGCGGGTCGTCGCCGCGGGCAAGCCGACGGCGTGGCCGAGGGTGCGCCACCGGCCGTGATCGCGGTACGCGATCCCGTCGTCGGTGCCGATCATCACGTCACCGCGCGGGCCGATCGCCATCGCGTTCGGCGCCCCGGTCGCGTCGAACCCGGTCGGCAAGCCGTCGTGCAGATCGATCGCGCGGCGTGCGCTGCGCGGCAGGTACCACATGTGGCTCGGCGTGCGGATCCACAGCGTGCCCGCGCGGTCGCGCAGCACGCCCTCGACGCGATCGTGGCCGAGCCCGACGTCGCCGATGTTGTTCCACACCCCGTTGCCCGAGCTCAGCTCGATCGTCGCGTCGTCGCCGACCACCAGCCCGCCGGCGTCGGCCCACATCGCGCGCACGGTCGCCGCCGGTGATCCGGGCCAACCCGGCGCCGGCACGAACACGCCCGCGACGCTCTGGACGTACAGGCCGCCGCCCTCGGTGCCGACCCAGAGCTTGCCGGCGTAGGTCGCCATCGTCTGGATCGGGATCGCCGGCAGCCCCAGCGTATGCGCCCGCGAGAATCGCCTGCCGTCCCAGCACACCAGCCCGTTCGTGGTGCCGACGCACACGCTGCCGTCGGGTGCCACGCCGACGACCTTGACCAGGCTCGAGGCCAGGCCATCCTCGACCGAGAAGTGGGTGAACCGATCGCCGTCGAACCGGTAGACGCCGTCCTCGGTCCCGATCCACAGGAAGCCGTCCTCGTCCTGCGCGATGCTGATGATCACGAGGTTGCGCAGCCCGTCGGCTCCGTTGAAGACCCGGACGGTCGACTGCCCGGGCTCGACGAGGGCGTTGGCGGCGAGCTCGCCCGGGGCGGGCGCGTGGGCCACGTCGGCGCGCGCGGCCGGCAGCGCCAGCGCGAACAGCCCGATCGCGATGGCGCATCGCACGGCGGCCCGCACGCATGGCGCACCGGCCGCCGCGGCCAGCGCGATCGCCCTCGAGATCATCGTCGAGAGTGCTCGGCTGCGCGGTGGGTTCGCGACGCGACCCAAAGCTAGGGGCATTCCTGTTGTCCTACCGGTGGTCGTCTTATAGTGCCCTGGAGCATGGCGGATGAGGATACGGACCTCGACCGAGCACGGCGAGGCGACCGAGCAGCCTTCGGTCGCCTGGTCCTCCGCCATCAACGACGCGTGTACGCAGCCGCCCTCCATATCCTCGGTAACCACAGCGACGCCGACGACGCCACGCAGGACGCGTTCGTGCGGGCCTACCGCGGCCTGGCGACGTTCGACGGTCGAGCCGACTTCTTCACCTGGCTGTATCGGATCACCGTGAACACGGCTCTGAACGCCCTCCGGTCCGGCAAGCGCGGCGCGACGCTGGCGCAGCGCAGCGGAACGGAAGCTGCGCATATCGGTGGTCGGCCCGAGGCGCTCGGCCAGACGGTGTCGAGCCCAGCGCACCAGGCGCAGCAGACCAGCGAAGTTGCACGGGTTCTCGAAGCGGTCGCGCAGCTGTCGCCTGCGCTTCGGGTCACCATCGTGCTGGCCACCATCGAGGAGGTTCCCCATAAGCAGATCGCCGAGATCCTCCAGGTCCCAGAAGGAACCGTAGCCTGGCGCGTCAACGAAGCCCGCCGCCTGCTGAGGCTTCGCCTGGCGGTCGACGAACCCAGGACGGTAGCGAAGTAGTCATGTCCGACGACGTCGATGACCTCCTCAAGCACGCGCTGGCGACCCTGGACGACCAGGCGCCGGCCGGCTACTTCGACACGCTCGCAGACCGCACGCTGGCGCGGCTCGATGGCCCGGCGCTCGCCGAGCCAGCCCCCGATACGCACGACGACTCGCTCGACGAGGACTCGGGGCTCAAGGACATCCGCAGCCTGGCGAGCGAGACCCGGGCGCGGCTCGGGGCTCGCCGGTCGTCGCACGACCCGGTCAGCGCCGTCGACGACGCCGTCGCGTCGGCATCGGCGAGCTGGAAGGCGGTCGCGCTCCCCGAGCCACCGGCGGTGCCTGCGGCTTCGGTGCCGGCACGACGATCCAGCGGGTCGGCGCCCCCCGCGGTGGCGCTCGTGCGCGACGGTGTCGCCGGGGACGCCCCGGCCGGAGCACCGGGACCGCCGGGACCGCGGCCCGGTACGCGTCGAGCGCCGCTGGTCGCGGCCATCGGGGTCGGGCTCGCGGCCGCCGTCGCGGTGGTGACCTTTGTGTCGCTGCGCGATCGCGGGGCGCGCGCACCGACGCCGGAGCAGGCGGCCGTGCTGGACCGGCTCGAGCAGTCACGCTCGATCGAGCAGGTCGAACGCGTCGCGGCGCCGACCAGGCCTTCGCCGCCCCCTCCGTCGTCGGCGGCCACCAAGCCATCCGAGCCGGTGACCGCGGTCGCCGTCCCGTCGGAGCGCCCGGGCGGCGGCCAGATCACCAGGGAGGCCGACCAGGTCCGGAGGGAGGCGACGCTCCGGGGCGAGCAGGGGGCGGCGACCAAGCGGAGCCAGGCACCGATCGGCAAGCCGGTCGGTAAGTCGATCGGCAAGTCGGTCGGCAAGCCGGTCGGCACGGCGCCGAGCAAGTTCAAGGGCCACGCGCCCGGCGGCGAACCGGACGGCGGCGAACCGGACGGGTCCGGCCTGGCGGAGCCGGCGGCACCTGCGGCTCCGGCTGGCATCGACGCCGGCAGCGTGGCCGCGCCCTCCGCGGCGCCCGACGCCGGCAGCGCCCCGGCGCCCGGTGGAACGGCCGGTGGAACGGCCGGCGAGCCGTCGTTCGACGAGCTCTTGAAGGAAGCCGGCGTCGACGACCCCAAGCCGGACCGGCCCAGGCTGGCGCGCAAGCAGCTGTCGAGCGACGACATCAAGCGCGGCATGGCCGCGGTCACTGCCCAGGCTCGCGCGTGCTTCGATGGCACCCGCGGGCTCGCCGCGGTCCGGCTCTCGGTCGCGCCCTCGGGGCAGATCCAGAAGGTCACGGTGTCGGGGCCGTTCGCGGGCACGGCGGTGGGCGCGTGCGTCGTGCGCGCCGTGCGGACCGCGACGTTCCCGCCGTGGGACGGTCTGCCGCAGAGCTTCGGCTACAGCTACCTGCTCTCGGAGTAGCCGTGCGCCCTCGGGCCGCCCGCGCTCTTGTCGATCGCGCCGAGCGGCGATACGGTCGCCGTCTTGGTCATGACGAAGGTCTTCACCGGTCGCTACTTCGAGGATTTCGTCATCGGGCAGCGCCTGATCCACGCCGCGCCGCGCACGCTGCACGGCGGTGACATCGCGCTCTACATGGCGCTGACCGGCGATCGCCCGCCGCTCGCGTCGTCCACCGAGCTCGCGCGCTCGCTCGGCTTCGCGCGCGAGGTCATCCCCGACCTGCTGGTGTTCCACACCGTGTTCGGCAAGTCGGTTCCGGACATCTCGCACCACGCGACGGCGAACCTCGGCTATGCCGATGTCCGGTTCCTCCGCGCGGTGTACCCCGGCGATACCCTGGTCGCCGAGAGCGAGGTGATCGGCCTGCGCGAGGTCTCGAGCGGCGACGCCGGTGTGGTCTACGTCCGGACGCGCGGCACCAACCAGAAGGGCCAGGACGTCGTGACGCTGGTCCGCTGGGTGATGATCCCCAAGCGCGACAAGGCGGCCGCGCAGGGCGTGAGCGCGGTGCCGCAGCTCCCCGCGGTCGTGACCGCCGACCGCCTGCCGGTTCCGGACTCGATGAACCTGCAGCGGTTCCCCGATCTCGCGTGGGCGTTCGGCGGGACCGCGCGGTGGGACGACTACGAGGTCGGCGAGCGGCTGGATCACCCCGACGCGATGACGATCGAGGAGGCCGACCACGTCCAGGCGACGCGGCTCTACCACAACACCGCGCAGGTCCACTTCGACGCCCGCGCGATGGCGGACTCGCGGTTCGGCCGCCGCATCGTGTACGGCGGCCACGTGATCAGCGTGGCGATGGCGCTGGCCCAGAACGGCCTGCAGACCCAGCTCAAGCTCGCCGCGTGGAACGCCGGTGCCCACGTCGCCCCGACGTTCGCCGGCGACACCCTGCGCGCGTTCACCGAGGTCGTCGAGCGCGCCGAGCTGCGCGGCCGGAGCGACGTCGGCGCGCTGCGGCTCCGGCTGTCGGCCGTCAAGAACATCAGCGCCGCGGAGCTGGCCTCGGTGCCGCCGCTGCTGTCGGGGGCCAAGGAGCCGCGGATCGTGCTCGAGCTCGACTACTGGGCGCTGTTCCCGCGGCGGTGACGGCGCGCGCGCACCGCCAGCGTGCCCGCGAGCCCGGCGATCGCCAGGCAGCCGACCGCGAGCGCCAGGCGCAGCGGGGTGCGCGACGCCTGGTCGACCCAGAACGGGCCGACCTTCGCGAGCGTCGGGCGATGGACGGTGGCGTTGATCTCGATCGCCAGCGCGGCGCCGGCGGCGAGCTCGGGCAGGGCGGTGCGCGCGAGCCGAGCGGTCGCGCCGCGGATCGCCGCGTGGTCGGCCTGGTCGTCGACCGCGATCACCGCGCAGAACGTCGCGGGGATCGGCGGCGCCACGGCGAGCGGATCGCCGATCGCGTGGTGCAGCGCGACGCCGGCCGCGACGACGCCGGGCAGCAGCGCCAGCTGCCCGGCGAGCCGATCGGCGTCCTCGCGATCTCTCGCGCGCTGGTGATCGATCGGGCCGTCGATCGCGGGGGCGCAGCCCGGCCACGGCGAGATCGCGAGCGCGACCGAGATCGCCACCGCGATCGCGCGGCCTCGCGGCGCGCAGGACGCCTGCGGGAGCTTGCTGCGCACGGCGCGACCGTAGCATGCTGGTCGGTGCCGCCCGTCGAGCCGCGGCGGAGCGAGATCGGCAGGAGCTCGGAGCCCGTCCGGCGCGGACGGTAGATCGTCATGAACGCGGTCATCCACATGGTCTCGGTGTTGCCGCCGGAGGTGATCCGCCGGCTCGCGGCGGTTCGCCACGGCCGGTTCGCCGCCGCGATCGCCCGGCCGCACGGCGCGCTCGACGTCGAGCAAGCCAGCGCGCGGGTGGTCGCGCGGTGGGGCGCCGATCTGTGCGGCCTGCTCAACGCGATGACGCGCGGCGAGCTCGCGGTGCTCGCGATGCGGCTCGGCGCCCGCGGGCCGCTGCGCTCACCGGAGCTGCGCGCGGCGCTGTGGGATCGCGGGGCGGCGCTCGAGCGCGGCGACGCCGTGGTCTCGCCGGTCGTCCAGCCGCGGCCGATCGTGCTCGGCGGCCACCTCGTGGTGCAGGCGCGACCCCGCGGCCTGTACCCGCCGAGCGCGAGCTGGCCGCGCGCGCTGCCGGGGCCGCTCGCCGCCGCGCCGCCGCGCGACGAGCCGGACACGCTCGACGAGCTGCTCGCCGCGGCCGATCGCGCGATCGGCGTCCGGCTGGGCGAGCGCGGCCGCGACAAGGGCGCGTGGGGCCTGCGCGCCGCCCGCCTGCTCGGGATCGTCGAGCGCAACGAGCGCGAGCCCGACTGGCGCGGTGACGTCGAGGTCAAGACGGTGCCGGTCGCGCGCGATCCGAGCGGGTGGTGGCGCGTGGTCGAGGATCCGGCGATCGCGATGGCGAACGAGCCGGCGCTCGCCAAGCTCGCCCGTACGCTGTGGCTCGCTCGCAGCGACGTCGATCCGGACGACGCGACGATCGTGTCGTGGTACTTGCTCGACTGGGATCCGTACGTCGCGCAGCTGGCCCGGCGCTACCTCCATGATCGACCCAAGGGCCCTCGGGGCAGCGATGCACGCGCAAGCTACCTCCACAAACGGTTCTTCGCGGACGCGGGCATGCTCGCGACGCTGAACGGGATCGCATGATCGTCGACGAGCTGCGCATCATCGGATCGACCCAGACCAACGTCGTGATGGCGGCCGAGCTCACGCGGGTCGCGCGCCGGGCGCTCGGGATCAGGCCCCCGGCGCCGCGCAAGGAGGGGCTCGGCCAGCTGGTCTATCCGTTCGATCGCGAGCTCGCGTGGGCCGCGGTGACCTACCTGCGAACGCCGACCCGCGTGCTGTGGGACGTCTACCGATCGCGCGCGACCCGGCTCGAGCCGCTGTACGACGAGCTGGTCGGCGATGTCCACGGCGACGACCGTCCGATGTTCCGCGACGGCGATGGCCTGTCGGTCGAGGCCCGGCGGGTCGAGGCGTTCGCCGCGGGCGAGCGCCAGATCGTCGGGACGGTCAAGAACGCGCTGATCGACGCGGCCGGTCGGCGCGGCGTGCGGCTGCACGTCGATCCCGCGCGGCCGGCGACGCGCTGGGTCGCGCGGCTCGACGATCGCGGCGAGCTGGTCGTCTCGATCGATCTCGGCGGCGGCTCGCTGTCGCAGCGCGGCTGGCGGCGCGACGCCGGCGACGCGCCGCTGCGCGAGCACCTCGCCGCCGTGCTGCTCATGCTGTGCCGGTTCGATCCGCGCGCCGATCTGCTGGTCGATCCGATGTGCGGATCGGGCACGATCCCGATCGAGGCGATCTGCGCGGCGCGCGCGACGCCGCGGCCGACCCCGGCGCTCGCGGCGCTCGGGATCACGCGCGCGGCGCCGCCGCTGTTCCCCGATCCAGGCCCCCCAGGCCCCGGCGACGCGCCGCTCGCGATCGGCTGTGATCTCGAGCTCGACGTGCTCGCGGCCGCGCGCGACAACGGCCGGGCCGCCGGGGTCGCCGACCGGGTCGTGTGGCAGCGCGCCGACGTGAGGTCGCTCACGCCGGCGGTGATCGCCGACATCGCGCGCGAGCGCGGCCACCGCACTCCGGACGGCCCGGGCCTGCTCCTCGCGAACCCGCCGTACGGCGAGCGGCTCGACCAGGCCGACCTCTTCGAGCTGTACGCCGCGCTCGCCGAGACCTGCCGCCGGTTCCGCGGCTGGCGCGCCGGTTTTCTCGTCGGCAACCCGCTGCTCGAGCAGGCATTTCTGCGCGCGATCGGCCAGCCTCGGATCAAGAAGCCGCTCGCAAACGCGAACCTGCGCGCGTACTTCTACCTCTACGAGCTTTGACCGCGTGTGGATGACCCTGTGGATGACCTGTGCGCAAGCTGTCAGCCGCCTGTGCCGAGCGGTGGGCTGCGCCCCGGGCCGTGCTCGAGCTGTGGGCTGTGCCCGAGCTGTGCGCGACCTTTGGGTGACCTGTGGAAGAGCTGTGCCCGGCCTGTGCCCGGCCTGTGGACGACCTGTGCCCAGCCTGTGGACGACCTGTGCCCGGCCTGTGGACGACCTGTGCCGGCCTGTGGAGGATCTGTGCCCGGCCTGTGGAT
>Ga0137438_1000164_pt1 | contig 12084 bp, 8 predicted proteins | sample EasRivERMGT157_2_FD_102327 | JGI IMG/M metagenome (GOLD analysis project Ga0137438, IMG submission 102327) | Soil microbial communities from meander-bound floodplain in the East River, Colorado, USA - East River MetaG ERMGT157_2 | ecosystem: Environmental > Terrestrial > Soil > Floodplain ... | reverse complement strand
CGCCCGAGCAGCTCCGCGGCGAGCCGATCGATCCCAGCGTCGATCTCTACGCCGCCGCGCTGGTCGCGCTCACGCTGGTCACCGGCGCACCGCCGCGGAGCGAACCCGACCGGGCGCGCGCGCTCGCCGCGTTTGGCGATGGCCGGGTCCGTGCCGCGCTCGCGAAGGCGCTGGCCGGCGATCCCGCGGCGCGGTTCCCCAGCGCGGTCGAGCTCGCGGCCGCGCTGGGCGACGAACCGTCCCACGAGACCATCGACTACCGGATCGAGCGCCAGCGCCACGACGGGTTCGTCGGTCGCGCCGCGCTGCTGGCCCGGCTCGATCAGCTGCTGGTCGACGACCTCCCCGCCGGGCCCGATCACAGCGGTCGCTGGGTCGTGGTGACCGGCGGCCCGGGCATGGGCAAGAGCGCGGTGCTCACCGCGTGGCTGGCGCGGCGCGAGGCAGCCGGCGCCGTGGTGCCGCATCACTTCATCCGCAGAGCCGAGTACGGCTGGGACGAGCCCGCCAGGCTGGTCGGCTCGCTGGTCGCGCAGATCGAGCAGCAGTTCCCCGACCACCGCGAGCCGGCCTCCGACGCGCACGGCCGGCCCGCCGCGCGGCTGGGCGCCACGCTGGCCCGGATCTCGGCGAACGCGCTGGTGCCGCGCGGCGAGCGCCTGGTGGTGCTGATCGACGGTCTCGACGAGTACGACCCGCCCGCGGCGAGCCCGACCGGCGATCCACTCGCGGCGTTCCTGCCCCACGCGCTGCCCGCCGGCGTGAGCCTCCTGTGCGCGAGCCGGCCGCGCCATCCGTACGTGTCGGCGCTCGAAGCGCGCGACGGGGAGCTGGTGCGGATCGATCTCGACGACCCCGACTTCGCGGCGGACAACGACGCGATCGTCCGCACCCTTTGGGAGCGAGCGGCGCCACCGCTCGGGCTCGCCGCGGGCTTCATCGACGAGGCGGTCGCCCGCGCGTGGGGCAACCCGCAGCACGCCGTGACGCTCCGCAAGCACGTGGCCGGCCTGCACGCGACCCAGCGCCGCGTCGAGGTCATCCCGCGCGGCCTCGCGGCGCTGCTCGCGAAGCTGTGGGACCGGATCTCGGGCGATGCGACCGTCGTGCACGGGCTCGGGATCCTGTGCGCCGCGCGCGAGGCGCTGACGCTCGACGAGCTCGGGGTCGTCGCCGGCTGGGCGGACGCGGCGCACCGCCAGGCGTTCCTGCGCGGCGCGAGCGAGCTGCTCGTCGAGACCGCGCGCCCAGATCGCCAGGATCGCCGGACCGAATACCGGCTACACCACGACGCGATCCGCGCACACGTCGCGGCGATGATCGGCGCGGCCGAGCTCCGGGGCCACCACGCCGCGCTCGCGAGCCGGCTCGCGACCTGGCCGGCGCCCGCGGACGCGGCGACCCGCCGCTACGCCTTGCGCCACGCCCTGCCGCATCGCACCGAGGCCGGCGACTGGGCGGCGACGTGGCGGCTCGCCGGCGACCTGAGCTTCCTGGAGGTGAAGTGTCGCGAGCTCGGAGCGCACGACGCGGAGGCCGAGGTCGCGCGCGCGGCCGAGCGCTGCCGCGCCGGCGGCGACCCGGTGATCGGCCGGCAGCTCGACGACCTGGCCCGGGTGCTGGCCCGCGAGTCGCACTGGTTGCGAGGCGCGCCGGCGGCGCTCGCCGGGCTGGTGTGGAACCGGCTGCGCCGGCTGGGTTGGACCGCGGCGGCGCTCGACGCGGGCCTGCAGGTGCCGGCGGACGCCCGGTTCCTGCGCGTGCGACATACGGCGACCCGCGTCAGCCCGGCGCTCGTGCGCAACCTCGTCGGCCATGCCGGCGCCGTGCACGCGTGCGTGATGGCGTGCGACGGCCAGCGCGTGGTGTCGGCGTCCGAGGACTATGTGGTGAAGGTCTGGGATCTCGCCAGCGGCCGCGTGCTCGCCAGCCTGGAAGGCCACTCGTACGGCGTGGTGGCGTGCGCGGTGACGCCCGATGGCCGCCGCGTGGTCTCGGCATCCAACGACCGGACGCTGAAGCTGTGGGATCTCGACACCGGCCGCGCGCTCGCCACGTTCCGCGGCCACGCCGGCGCGGTGAACGCGTGCGCGGTGATGCCCGACGGCCGCCGCGTGGTCTCGGCGTCCGATGACCGGACGCTGAAGCTGTGGGATCTCGAGACCGGCCGCGAGCTCGCCGCGTTCGAGGGCCACCCGCGCGTGGTCACCGCGTGCGCGGTGACGCCCGACGGCCACCGCGTGATCTCGGCGTCGAGCGACGGGACGCTGAAGCTGTGGGACGCCGGCACCGGCCGCGCGCTCGCCACGCTGGCGGGCCACGGCCTGCGGGTGACCGCGTGCGCGGTGACCCCCGACGGCCGCCGCGTGGTCTCGGCGTCGAGCGACCGCACGCTGAAGCTGTGGGACCTCGACACCGGCCGTGTGCTCGTGACGTTCAACGGCCACGCCGACTCGGTGACCGGGTGCGCGGTGACCCCCGACGGCCGCCGCGTGGTCTCGGCGTCCGGTGATCAGACGCTGAAGCTGTGGGACCTCGACAGCGGCCGCGCCCTGGCCAGCTTCGAAGGCCACACCCACTGGGTGACCACGTGCGCGGTGACCCCCGACGGCCGGCGCATGGTCTCGGGGTCCAGCGACCGCACGCTGAAGGTCTGGGATCTGGTCGGCGAACGCACGCTGCCCGCGTTCGAGGGTCACACCGGCGCGGTGACCGCGTGCGCGGTGACGCCCGACGATCGACGCGCGGTCTCGGCGTCCGAGGACCGGACGCTCAAGGTCTGGGAGCTGGCCAGCGGCCGCGTGCTCGCGACGCTCAAGGGCCACACCGACTGCGTGACCGCGTGTGCGGTGACCCCCGACGGCCGGTGCGCCGTGTCGGCGTCGCGAGACCGGACGCTCAGGCTGTGGGATCTCGACACCGGACAGCTCCGCGCCAGCTTCGAGGGCCACGCCGACGGGGTCACCGCGTGCGCGGTGCCGCCCGACGGCCGGTGCGTGATCTCGGCGTCGCGGGACCGCACGCTGAAGCTCTGGGAGCTCGAGACCGGCCGCGTGCTCGCCAGCTTCGAGGGCCACACCGACTCGATCACCGCGTGCGCGGTGACGCCCGACGGCAAGCGCGTGGTCTCGGCGTCGTGGAACGCGCTGAAGCTGTGGGAGCTCGCCACGGGTCGCCTGCTGGCCACGTTCGAGGGCCGCACCGACTGGGTGACCACGTGCGCGGTCACGCCCGACGGCCGGCGCGTGGTCTCGGGCTCGCAGCACGGGCCGCTCATGTTGTGGGACCTCGACGGCCGGCGCGCGCTCGCCAGCCTCGACGGCCCCGCCGGCGGCACGCGCGCGTGCGCCGTGGGCCTCGATGGCAGGACCGTGATCTCCGCGTCGCCCGACCACACGCTCGCGGTCTGGGATCTCGACACCGGCGCGTGCGTGCTCACCCACCGCGGCGACGCCCCCTACACCGCCGTGGCCTGCTCGGCGACGACCGTGGTGGCCGGCGACGACGCCGGCACCGTCTGGCTACTCGACCAGGCGGATGCTCGCTACGGCCGTGCGTGATCCTTGGGCCGCTTGAGCTCGAGGATCGCGATCAGGTTGTAGAGCTGCGAGCGCGCGAGCCCGAGCCGGCCGACCGCGTCGGCGATGTTCCAGTCGCACTCGGTCAGGACGTCGAGCAGGTAGCGCCGCTGGAACCGGCGGGTCGCCTCGCGGTACTCGAGGACGTCGGCGGCGCCGGGCGCCTCGCGGGTCGGGAACACATGGTGCGGCCGCAGCGTCGCGCTCCCCTCGGTCGTCGCGCGCACGGTCGCGGCCTCGATGACGTTGGCGAGCTCGCGCACCTCGCCCGGCCACGCCTCGTTCTCGGCGATCCCGACCACGCTGCGCGAGACCTCGAGCGCCGGCAGGCCGTGCCGCGCGCAGGCCTCGCGGGCGAAGTGGGCGACCAGCGCGGCGATGTCCTCGCGCCGCTCGGCCAGCCCCGGCATCTCGATCGCGACGACGTTGAGCCGGTAGAACAGGTCGCGGCGAAACGTGGTCTTGTCGACGCGCTCGCGGAGGTCGATGTTGGTCGCGGCGATCACGCGCACGTCCGCCGCGACGATCTGCGACGAGCCGAGCGGGTAGTACTGGCGATCCTGCAAGAGCTGGAGCAGCTTGGTCTGCGCCTCGTAGGGCAGATCGCCGACCTCGTCGAGGAACAGCGTGCCGCCGCGCGCCGCCGCGACCTTGCCGGGGCTGCGCTGCACGGCGGTGGAGTGCGCGCCGCGCTCGACCCCGAACAGCTCGCTCTCCACCAGGTTGGCGGGGATCGCGCCGCAGTTGATCGCGACGAACGGGCCGCCGGCGCGGCGGCTGTTGTCGTGGATCGCGCGCGCGAGCGCCGACTTGCCGGTCCCGCTGGCTCCGGTGATGAGCACGCCGATGTCGAGCGGCGCCATCGCCGCGGCCTCGGTCAGAACGCGCGCCAGCCCGCGGCTGCGGCCGATCAGCGCGGGGCACCGGAACCGCTGCCGGATGTCCTGGGTGTGGTCGGTCCGCTCGCCCTCCGACCACACCGCGCGCAACCGCTCGGCGATCAGCCCCAGCTGGGTCGCGAACAGCTCGGCCCAGTCGCGGTGGTGGGCCGAGAAGCTGTCGCCGTCGGAGCGCCCCTGCAGGTACACGACCCCGAGCGGAGGTCGTCCGATCGGCGCGCACAGCACCGCGTCGATGTCGTTCAGCTGCACGCTGCCGCGCCCCGCGAACCGCGGGTCCAGCCTGGCGGACGGCGTCTCGACGGTCTCCCCGGCCGCGAGCGCCGCCTGGATGATGCCGCGCGATACCGAGGTGCGGATCGAGGCGACCTCCACGGGGGTGCAGCCGTGCGCTCGCCAGAACCCGGCCCCGGTCGCGTCGCTGCGATGCAGCTCGAGGTACGCGACGCGCGCTGCGGTGAACTCGACGATCAGCGCGAGCGCGAGATCGAGCAGCGGCGCGACCTCGCCTTCGCGGCCGAGATCGAGCAGCCGGCGATAGAACACCCGTTCGCGTTCGCGCGCCGCGTCGTCGCCCCGTGGATCCTCGCCCATACGATCGCTTTGCCACGCCTGCGTGGTCGTCCGCAAGCACAACCGCGGCCGCCGCGCTCGACGAGCCCGTCCGTGATTCTCCGTCCGAGATTCCGGACCGCCGGTGCGCCTGGTCCGAGCACTCGGACAGCGGTCGCCGCGGCCTGGCGCCGGCACCGCGTGGCCCGGCGCCAACGTGGCAAGCTCGCGGCGCCGAGCCAGGCGCGCCCGTTCGGGCCGTGCGTTTGGCCTCCGACTAAGGGTACGCTTGCCGGATGTGCCCAGGCAGAGACCTCATCACCGTCACGGTCCTTTGCGGGGTCGCGGTCCTCTGCGGGGTCGCCGGATCGGCGGGCGCGAGCCCGGAGTCCGAGAAGCTGTTCCACGACGGCCGCGAGCTGCTCAAGACCGGCAAGATCGCCCAGGCCTGTGAAGCGTTCGCCGGCAGCGAGAAGCTCGAGGCCAAGGTCGGGACGCTGCTCAACCTCGCCGACTGCCGCGAACGCCAGGGCCTGACCGCGACGGCGTGGTCGCTGTTTCTCGAGGCCAAGCAGCTGGCGGCGACGTCGCGCGATCCGCGCCAGGGCGAGGCCGACAAGCGCGCGTCGGCGATCGCGGCGAAGCTGTCGTATCTGACGGTGAGCGTCGCGCGCGAGCGCCAGGTCGCAGGGCTCGCGATCAAGCGCAACGGCGTGGCCGTCGACCCTGCGCTGTGGAACACGCCGATCGCGCTCGATCCCGGAGACCACGTGATCGAGGCCTCGGCGCCCGGGCACAAGCCGTGGTCCGCGACCCGGACGCTCGGCGTGAAGCAGAAGCTCGACGTGGTCGTCGAGGCGCTCGAGGCGGAGCCGGCGAGCCCGGAGGCCCGTCCCGGCGCGGGCCCGGCGGCGACCATCGCACCCGGTACGGCACCAGGCACGGCACCAACCGCGGCACCGGCCGCGGCACCGGCCGCGGCGCCCGACACCGGGGCACCGGAGCTGCGCGCCAGCGCCGCGTCGCTCGAGGCCCGGGCGTTGCCGAGCCCACCGCTGCGGCCGCTCTCGATCGGGCTCGCGGTCGGCGGCACCAGCGATCGAGACCCGCTGATCGGCGGCCGGATCGCCGGCGGGTTCGCGGTGCCGCACGGCGCGCTGCGCGCGATCGGCTCGGTGCTCTACACCGAGTTCAATGATGCTCCGGAAAGCAACCCTGACCATAATACGCAGCTGTTCGCGCTGGGGATCAGCGTCGACTACGTCTGGATGCCGTTGCCCCAGCTCGCGTTCGGAGCCGGGCTGGGGTTCGGCATGGATCACGCGGTCAGGAACATGGACCGTGGGAGCGACACGACGGGATGGGGGACGCTGCGCGCCAGCCCGGTGATCGTGCGCGTGCTGGACGGGCGGCTCGAGGCCGGGCTGCACGTCCAGTACGTGCGGACCAGTGATCGCGGCGTCGTGCTCGGGCTCGCGGCGATCGATCTGTTCCCGCTGTAGCCGTCTGTTACGCTGCGACCAACCATGATCGGGGAGGTAGTCGGTAGCTATCGCGTCCTGTCGCTGCTCGGCACGGGCGGGATGGGTGCGGTGTGGCTCGCCGAGCACACGCTGCTCGGCCGCCGCGTCGCGATCAAGTTCCTGCTGCCCGAGGTCTCGCAGCACCAGGCGATCGTCGACCGGTTCTTCGCCGAGGCCCGCGCCGCGACCCGGATCGCCGACCCCGGCATCGTCGTGATCTACGACTTCGGGTGGCACACCACCGGCGCGGCGTACATCGTGATGGAGCACCTCGCCGGCGAGTCGGTGCAGGCCCGGCTGCGCCACGGCCGGTTCGCGGTGGCCGACGCCGTCCGCGTGGTGCAGCAGGCCGCGATGGCGATGGCCGTCGCGCACGGCGCCGGCATCATCCACCGCGATCTCAAGCCCGACAACCTGTTCCTGGTCCCCGATCAGGTCGTGCCCGGCGGCGAGCGGATCAAGATCCTCGACTTCGGGATCGCGAAGCTGCTCGGCGACGAGCACGGCAATCCGTCGCGCACCCGCACCGGCCTCATCATGGGGACGCCGACGTACATGTCTCCCGAGCAGTGCCGCGGAGCGGCGGACGTCGACCACCGCACCGACATCTACGCGCTCGGCTGCGTGCTGTTCCACCTGCTGTGCGGCCGCCTCGTGTTCCTGGCCTCGACGCCCGCCGACATGATCGCCGCGCACCTGCGCGAGGCCGCGCCGCTGCCGAGCATGTTCGTGCCCCAGATCCCGATCACGATCGACACGATCGTGGTGCGCTGCCTCGCGAAGGCCGCCGGCGATCGCTACCCATCGATGACCGAGCTCGCGCGCGCGCTCGCGGCGGCGGTCGGCTCGCTGACCGAGATCGCCTCGATCCCCCCGGTGCGGGCGAGCTCGCGGGGCGGGTTCGCGACCCCTGCGCCGGTGCGCGCAACTCCGCGGCCCGCGCCCGCCCAGCCGCCGCCGGTGGTCGCGCGCGATGCCCACACCGTCGCCAGCATCGCCGGGGACTCGGGGTATCCGCAGGGGGCGCAACCGACGACGCTCGCCAGCGGGGTCGGCCAGTCGATGCCGCCGACGCCGCGCGGTGGCCGCCTGATCGCGGCGCTGGTGGCCGTGCTGGCGCTCGGCGCGATCGTCACGACGATCGTGGTCGCGACCTCGCGGTCCACCGCGCCGAACAGCGTGCCGGCGGGTCGAACGGCTGGCGCCGATGCGTCGCTGGACGCCGCCGCGGTGACGCCCCCAACGAGCGATGCCGCGCCGCCCGCCGGACCGAAAGATGCCGCGGTCAAGGCGCCCCCGCGCGACGCTGCGGTTCGCACGCCTGCCCCGCGCGACGCCGCGAGGCCGCGACCGCAAGCGCGCGGCAGCGACGACGATCCCTACGCGAACCCGTAGCCGGCGCCGGACCGGCGTCCGCGTCAGCTTCGCATGACCAGGAAGATCGCGTGTGCGGTGGCGACCGGCGCCTTGCGATCGCCCTGCCAGGCCTCCATGCGGACGTTGGTCACCCGACGGCCGTGCCGCGTCACCACGCCGCGGGCGTGGGTGTCCTGCGGCGCCCCCGAGCGCAGGTAGTCGACGGTGAGCGTGATCGTCTTGGGTAGCACGACGGTCTCGGCGCGCCACAGGAGCTCGAAGATCGCCGCCGATTCGAGCAGCGCGCCGAGCGTGCCGCCGTGGAGCGCCGGGAGTACGGGGTTACCGATCAGGTGATCTCCGTACCTCATCGTGGTGATGAGCTCGTCACCGTGGAGCGCACAGGTGAGGCCCAGGAACCTCGCATATGGCACCAGATCTATCAGGCCCTGATAGTCCTGCGACGCCTTCGCAGCGATCATCCGATCGATCAGCGTCGGAGGCTGGGTCACGGCTTCCCCAGCTTGGTCGACAGCATGAATGTGCCCACCGAGTGCGCGATCACATTTTCAGGATCGTCCTGATATGCGACGGCGCGCGTGAAAGCCACGTTACGGGTGACCTTGTAACATGTGGCCTTGCCGATCACCGACTTGCCGGGCTCCGCCGGCTTCAGGTAGTCGATCCGTAGATCCAGCGTCGCGATCGGGACAGGCTCGGTCAGCGCGGCGAACACCGCCGCCCCTGAACAACCGTCGAGTAACGCCGTGATCGCGCCACCGTGGATAGTTCCAGTGTCGGGGTTACCCACCAGTTTTTCATCATAAGGCAGTTCGTACAGCACCTCTGTATCAGTAATATCCATGATCCGGATTCCGAGCGCCTTGCTGTGCGGCACGTTGGCCGACAGCACGCGAGCCATCTTCAGGTTCCGTGCCTCGCGGTCGTCACGCTCGTCGGCCATCGCGGTGACCGTAGCAGAATGTTGCCGCCTCGACCTCGCTGGTCTCTCGAACGGCCGCGCATGGTATCTGTCGATATGGTCAACGCAGCGATTGCGGAAGGACGCGTTCGAGCGCCACGCGGGCCGATCCCGACGTGGTACTTCGCGCTGGTGGTGGTGCGGCGCGGCCATCGGTTTCTCTTGACCCAGGAGCGCAAGTACGGGGCGACCTGGTCGATCCCAGGCGGGCGGGTCGAGCCCGGCGAGTCGCTGGCGGCCGCGGCGGTCCGCGAGGTGCTCGAGGAGACCGGCGTGCCGGCCAAGCTCGACGGCGTGCTGCGCGTCGAGCACTCCCCCGGCGAGGGCAGCGCGCGGATCCGCGTGATCTTCATCGGCTCGCCGCTCGACGACACCGCGCCGCGGACGACGCCCGATGACGAGTCGCTCGGCGCGGCGTACCTGACGCTCGACGAGATCCGCGACCGCCCGCTGCGCGGCGCCGAGCTGCGCGTGCTGCTCGAGACCGTCGCGGACGGCTGCCAGGTGTTTCCGCTCGATCTGCTCGGCACCGAGATGTCCGTGTGACCGATCCGCCCGATGGCGGCGAGCTGCCCCAGCTGGGCTGGGACGCCGCGTGGGAGGCCGCGCGCGCCGCCGTCGATCCCGACGCGAGGTGGCAGCCGGTGCGGATCGCCGCCGAGCATCGCGGGGCCTACCACGCGCTCGGGCCGGGCGGAGTCGCGTGGGTCGAGGTCACCGGCCGGGCGTTCCACGCCGCGGGCGACAAGCGCGCGCTGCCGACCGTCGGTGACTGGGTGCTCGTCGAGCGCTGGCGCGAGGCCGTGTCCGGCGCCGGGGCTGCGGTCGTGCGCGCGGTGCTGCCGCGGCGCAGCTTCCTGGTCCGCCGCGCGGCGGGCGAGGCGACCGCGCCGCAGCCGCTCGCCGCCAACGTCGACACCGGCATCGTGATGACCTCGGCCAACGCCGATCTGTCGATCGCCAGGCTCGATCGCTACGTCGGGCTATTGCGCGACGGCGGGATCGCGCCGGTGCTGGTGCTCTCGAAGGTCGATCTGATCGCCGACCCGGCCCCGCTGATCGGCGAGCTTTCGGCGATCTCCGACCGCGTCCTCGCGATCTCGGTGGTGACCGGCGCGGGCCTGCCGGAGGTCCGAGCGCTCGGCGCGCCGGGCACCACGTGCGTGCTGCTCGGCAGCTCCGGCGTCGGTAAGTCCTCGCTGCTCAACACGATCGCCGGCACCGAGCAGACGACGCGCGCGATCCGCGGAGACGAGCGCGGCCGCCACACCACGACCCGCCGCGAGCTGTTCGTCACCCAGGCCGGCGGCCTGTGGATCGACACGCCCGGCATGCGCGAGCTCGGCCAGTGGATCGATGAGGAGGAGCCGGACGACCCCGGCGCGTTCGACGACCTCGCCGAGCTGGCGCAGCGCTGCAAGTTTCGCGACTGCCACCACCGCGACGAGCCCGGCTGCGCGGTCCGCGGCGCGATCCCGGCCGGTCGGCTCGCGCGCTTCCACAAGCTGTCCGAGGAGCGCCGCTCGGGGGCGACCCGGCAGAGCGCGGCCCAGAGGCTCGCCGAGAGCCGCAGGGCCAAGGTCAAGAAGCCGGCCCCTCCCAGCGACGAATGACGCGGCTGCGAAGTCGCGGCAGCGCGGCGGTGGCCGACGGGAATCTGAGGTACTGAACAGCTGAGCTGGAGTCTCACCTGGCATCCAGATGGAACACAGCGGAGCAGATGCGGCATCGATCTTTGGGACCACGGGGGTAAGATGCCCCGCGTGAAGCTACCAACCTGGCGCTGTAGTGTCGTCCTCTTCGCCGTCCTCGTCGGTAGCGCCGGGGGTAGCGCCTGCAAGGGCGGCGACAAGCAGGACGCCAAGACGTTTCACATCGGCGTGATCACCTCGCTGACCGGCCCGGCAGCCGCGTTCGGCCAGGCCCACAAGAACGGCTACGCGGTCGCGGTCGCCGAGCTCAACGCCAAGGGCGGCGTGCTCGGCAAGCCGATCGAGCTGGAGTTCTACGACGACCAGAGCAAGCCCGACCAGGCGGTCCAGGGCGTGGCCAAGCTGGTCGATCAGGACCACGTGCCGATCATCCTCGGCGCCTACTCGAGCGAGACCACGCGCGCCATCGTGCCGGCGGTGACGCAGAAGCAGGTCCCGCTGATCATGCCCACGGCGACCGCCGACAACGTGATGGAGACCGGCTCGCCCTGGGTGTTCCGGATCTGCGCGGGCGCCAACTCCTACGCCGCCGCCATGGTGGACTTCCTCAAGAACAACGGCGCGCCCAAGACGATCGCGATCATCTACGAGAACACCAACTTCGGTCAGGCCAACGGCAAGTCGATGAAGGAGATCGCGCCCACGATGGGGATGACCGTGGTCGACGAGGAGGCCTACCAGGCCAGCTCGCCGGACTACAAGGCGCTGCTGCAGCGGGTCCAGGCGAAGAACCCCGAGGTGGTGTACTTCGCCTCGTACCTGCTCGACGCCACCGCGCTGCTGCGACAGTCCGAGCAGGTCGGGCTGTCCCCCAAGTACATCACCGCGGCGGGCACCGGGTTCTCGGCCGCCGAGTTCCCGACCGCGAAGGGCGCCGGCAAGTACGCCGAGTACACGTTCTCGGTGTCGCAATGGCTGCCGAGCGCCAAGTGGGCCGGCTCGAAGGAGTTCGACGACGCGTACTTCAAGGTGGCCGGGACCCACCCGGCCTACCACGGCATGCAGGCCTACGCCGCCCTGGTGGTCGCCGTCGACGCGATCAACCGCGCCAAGTCGGACCAGCCCGCGGCGATCGCCGACGCGCTGCGCAAGACCCAGCTCGAGACCTCGTTCGGCCCGATCCACTTCGACGCCAAGGGCCAGAACGCGCACCCGGTGCTGATCAGCCAGGTCCAGGGCGGCCAGTACAAGGTCGTGTGGCCGGCCGACGCCGCCGAGGCCAAGCCGGTGGCGACGCCGGCGTGGGCCGATCGCCACTAGCCAAGGCGTCACAGACATCATGGAGGTCCAGCTCTGGTCGGCCCTGCAGGCGGTGCTCAACGGCCTCCTGACCGGCTCGCTGTACGCGCTGATCGGCATGGGCATGGCGCTGATCTTCGGCGTGATGCGCATCGTCAACTTCGCGCACGGCGCCTTCATGATGCTCGGGATGTACACGACCTTCGTGCTCTACGAGCGCCTGGGGATCAACCCCTACCTGGG
>Ga0137438_1000163_pt1 | contig 12097 bp, 12 predicted proteins | sample EasRivERMGT157_2_FD_102327 | JGI IMG/M metagenome (GOLD analysis project Ga0137438, IMG submission 102327) | Soil microbial communities from meander-bound floodplain in the East River, Colorado, USA - East River MetaG ERMGT157_2 | ecosystem: Environmental > Terrestrial > Soil > Floodplain ... | reverse complement strand
TGGCGCAGGCCTGTTTGATAAGGTGCCAGATTCAGGCTCGCGTGCGATGATTTTGCTGTCCGATGGCGGCGGGCGTATCAGCGCGGATATAGAACAAAAAATACGTGACTGGCTGGATCGTATGCATATCACCTTATACTGGATTGTGCTGCGCCAACCCGGCGGTTTGAGTATTTTCGATAAAACCTACAAACCGCCGGAGAACCAGGCTTTGCCGCCGGAAGTCGAGCTTTATGAATTTTTCAATACGCTAAGATCGCCGTTCCATGCTTATGAAGCTGAAGATCCGAAGTCATTGGCTGCGGCAATTGACGTCATCAACCATAAAGAAAAAAACCCGATTCGCTATTTCGAGCAAATCCCAGGACGAGATTATTCACAACATTGCTATTTCATAGCCGCACTGATGATCGCACTACTCTTGAGCGTGAAATATTTGGAGGTCAAAACATGGCACTCAGCGTAAAAAAATTGACTTGGATTTTCGCTATAACAGCGCTGGTAAGTGCGCTTGGAGCAGCTTATGAAGCAAAGCGTATCCACCAAATCGGAGCTTTTAATGCGGCGGTGTCTGACGGCAAATCACCACAAACCGATAGGGAAAGTTTCGAGGCTAAATTTTCAACCGCTTATTGGCTTGCGAAAAAGGAGCGCTACAAAGAATCCACCTTGCTGTTTTTGCAACTAGCAGAGAAAGGCGATGCGAACCAGCGCTCGGCAATCCAGCACAACTTGGGCAATATTTTCTTTCTGCGTGGCTTGGCTATTAACGGCACCAACATGAAAGTGCGCGATGAAGCTGAATATTTACTGAGGCAGGCTAAAAGCGCCTATCAGCTGTCGTTACGCCTTGACAACAGTCATTGGGATACACGCCACAATCTGGATCGCGTGCTGACCATGTTGCCCGCAACACCCACTCCAGGAGTCGGGGAATCGGATTCGCCCGGCCTGATTATGGGTAGTATTCCAGTGGGTTTGCCTTGAGTTTAATCGATGAATAGAATAGTTAATTATTTACGTCACCGGCGTGATGCTGCTCTGCTGCTAGCGGCTTTCCTGCTGCTGGTGATCGCGATTTTTCGGCCCAGCATACCGCTACAGCGCAATATTTACAGCTATCTGCTGGTAGTGGATATTTCGCAAAGCATGAACGTGGTCGATGCGACGCTTAATGGCAAACCGGCAACGCGTATTGCATTCACGCAAAAAATGCTGCATGAAGTGATAGCGTCCATGCCTTGCGGCACACGCGTCAGCATCGGCCTATTTGCGGGTGTGAGCGTAGCTGCGCTGTATACGCCCATTGAGGTGTGTGAAAACTTTGCCGCCATTCAGGATACGATCGATCACCTGGATTGGCGCACGGCGTGGTCGGGGAATAGCCGCGTGCGCACCAGCATGCTCTCACTGGCGAGAACCTTGCGCTCGTTCCCGGAACCGGCACAGGTCGTCTATTTCACCGATGGCGAAGAAGCGCCGCGCTTGCATGCCTTCAATACCGAAAATTTGACCAACTTCCAGGGCGGTAGCGGCTGGCTGTTGGTCGGTGTGGGCAGCCAAAAAGGCACCCCCATCCCCAAACTGGATGAAAAAAACCAGCTGATCGGCTATTGGGCCGGTGACAGCTTCGCCATGCAGCCCGGTATCGCGCAGATTTCCGAAGCCAATGTCGGCGTACGCAGTGACAACGTAGCAGGCGGCGAGAGCGACCGCTACCTGTCGAAACTGGACGAAGACTATCTTAAATCGCTGGCAAAAGAGGTTGGCGGCCTTTATGTGCGTGGCGACAGCCTGCAGAGCATACTCGCTGCAATGAAACAGCAAAAACCGGCGCGCCGCGATATTGCGCCGTTTGTGCTGGACTGGCTGTTAGCTGGGCTGGCAGGGTTAATACTGATTTCTGCGTATTTGCCGCGCCATCCAATTAAACAATTGCGCGCATCTTTGAATGCTTTAAAGCAGCGTCGGCAAAAGTCTCAATTACCTTCCAGCGCTGAAGCATGATGACCCCAGCGTAGCCATACGCGCAATCGTCGGAAAGCTTCGCCATCCAGCATATCCGGTATGAGCACTACATGCCGCGCCAGCCTGCTGTCTGGGAGCCTGAGATTCAGCATCACCAGATACCAGGCAACAAAACTCGTTGTCAGCACTTCTGCTTTAATTTTCTGTCCATCTCTTTGCGTGACAAAAAACTCGGCCTTGGTAGTTAGCTCAAGCTTGATGATAGACCTGGGCAGTAGTAGCAGAGCATTTTGTGCCATATGCCAAATAGTGGCCAGGCTGATCAGCAGGATTGCCGTCGTTTTTGGCCACAACGCCACGGGCATGCACAGCAAGATCAGACAGGCTGCCAAGCCAGCTGACAGCAATAGCACGGCCAGTGTTGTGGATGGCTGTAGCACCATGGCGATAGGCTTCACGCTATAATTCTCTTAAATGTTTTCCCGATTGTAACCATGAAGCCGCACTTATGAACCCTGAATGGCAGGAATTTCTTAACACGCAAGGTGCCAGCATAGCCGGTGACTGCGTCATGGACTTTGGCGACGCTAGTGCCGAACTGCAAGCGGCTTCAAATGGCGCCATACTGGTAGACCTCTCGCATCTTGGCCTGCTGCAAATCGATGGCACAGACGCCACCACTTTTCTACAAGGCCAGGTCACCAACGATGTCAGCCAACTCAACGGCAGCAATAGCCACTATGCCGGCTATTGCACGCCCAAAGGCCGTTTGCTGGCGTTGTTTCTGGCGTTCGCACATCACGATTATTTACACCTGCAGCTCAATGGCGCGTTGACGGAAAGCGTCATAAAACGCCTCAAGATGTATGTGTTGCGCTCAAAAGTGAGTATCACTGATGTTTCGGACAGCATTATTCGCCTGGGTCTCGCCGGCAAACACAGCACCGAGGCATTGCAGCAACTATTTGCCAGCATTCCGCAACAGGCACATGAGCTGATAAGCCATGAAAATGCCACCCTGTTGCGTTTGCTGGATGCTATGGCCAGCTCAACTCCACGTTACCAGATTTTTACTACGCCAGAACATGCCCCGGCCATCTGGTCGCAGCTAAAGCAACACGCAACGCCAGCCGGAGCAACAAGCTGGGAATGGCTGGAGATCCAGGCAGGCATCCCGGATATCGAGCCTGCAACGCAGGAGGCTTTTGTACCGCAGATGGTTAATCTGGATGCGCTGGGCGGTATCAATTTCAAGAAAGGCTGTTACACCGGTCAGGAAATCGTCGCCCGCACACATTACCTGGGGAAAGTTAAGCGCCGCACCCAGCTTGCCCATATCGCCGCAAGTGAAGCACCAAAGCCTGGAGACAATATTTTCAGCGCCGATGGTAATGAGCCAGTGGGTAAACTGGTAAGAGTTGCCACCGCACCACAGGGCGGGTTTGATGTGCTGGCCGAGATTCGGCTGGAAAGCCTGGAAGCAGGACGTGTGCGTTGGAATAACGCCGAGTTAGAGATTAGCGAACTGCCCTACAGCCTGGCGTCTTAAGGCTTCTTATTCTCTGTTGGCGCTGTCGCCTTAGGGACGCTGGCGCTAGTTGCAGGAATATCCGACTGCAGCACCTGATAAAACACTTCATCCTGCTTCACCATGCCGATTTCGCTGCGTGCGCGTTCCTCAATCGCAGCGTAACCTTGCTTGAGGTCGCGCACTTCGGCATCCAGTGTGTCGTTGCGTGCCTTTAATACATCATTTGCATCTTGTTGCTGGCTGATTTGCCGGTTCAAGTCCCACACCCTCAGCCAACTCCCCTTGCCCAGCCACAGCGGGTACTGCAGCGAAGCGATGAGGATGACAAAAATAAGTGTGAGGGCTCTCACCTGAGCTGTCTAGTGCTTACCCAACAAGATTGTAAAATGCACCCTTACCGGCATAGCTGGTGGCATCGCCCAACTCTTCTTCGATACGCAACAACTGGTTGTATTTGGCGATGCGCTCGGAACGCGATAACGAACCGGTCTTGATCTGCAAGGCATTGGTAGCAACTGCGATATCGGCAATCGTCGTATCTTCGGTTTCACCCGAGCGATGCGAAATCACTGAGGTATAGCCGGCGCGCTTGGCAGTTTCAATGGTCAGAAAAGTCTCGGTCAGCGTACCAATCTGGTTAACCTTGATCAGTATCGAGTTGGCTACGCCGCGCTGTATGCCCTCTTTCAGGATTTTCGCGTTGGTCACAAACAAGTCATCACCCACCAGTTGCACCGTGTCGCCCAAGCGCTGCGTCAGCAAACTCCAGCCATCCCAGTCAAATTCGCTCATGCCGTCCTCAATGCTGATGATGGGGTATTTATCCGCCCAGGTTGCCAGATAATCGGTGAATTGAGCGGAAGTCAGTTGCAGACCTTCGGATTCAAGATGATATTTGCCGTCCTTGTAGAACTCTGAGCTGGCGCAATCCAGACCCAGCAGCACATCACGGCCCGGCTCGTAGCCAGCGGCCGAAATGGCCTCCAGAATGTATTGAATGGCTGACTCGTTGGATGGCAGATTGGGCGCAAAGCCGCCTTCATCCCCTACCGTGGTGGCCAGGCCTTTTTTATGCAGGATTTTATGCAAGGCGTGGAACACTTCAGCGCCGCAGCGCATCGCTTCACGGAAGCTGGGGCGACCGGCCGGGATAATCATGAACTCCTGCATGTCCACACTGTTATCAGCGTGGGCGCCACCATTGACGATGTTCATCATCGGGGTCGGCAACTGCATCTGACCGGAACCGCCCAGATAGCGGTATAACGGCAGGCCACATTCTTCAGCCGCGGCGCGGGCGCAGGCCATGGAAACAGCCAGAATCGCATTTGCTCCCAAGCGTGCTTTGTTTTCCGTGCCGTCCAGTTCAATCAGCGTATTGTCGATAAAGCTTTGTTCTTCAGCATCAAGACCAATGATCGCTTCACAGATTTCGGTATTGACGTTCTCTACCGCCTGTAGCACGCCCTTACCCAGATAGCGCGTCTTGTCGCCATCGCGCAGCTCGACCGCCTCTTTACTGCCGGTGGAAGCACCGGAAGGTACGGCGGCACGACCGATGATGCCGGATTCCAGCAATACATCGGCTTCTACTGTGGGGTTGCCGCGAGAATCGATAATTTCACGGGCGATGATATCTACGATTGCGCTCATTCTTGTTCCTTTATCTGTAAATTAAATTCAACCGCAGCAACTTAAAGCGTTTGTTCAATAAACCCAGCTTTTTTTACCAACTTATCCAACTCCACCAACACTTCCAACAACGCCTTCATTTTGTGCAATGGCCAGGCATTGGGGCCATCGGATAAAGCCTTGGACGGATCAGGATGCGTTTCCATAAAAATCCCTGCTATACCGCTTGCCACTGCGGCACGCGCCAATACTGGCACATGCTCACGCTGGCCGCCGCTCTTGTCTCCTTGGCCTCCGGGCTGTTGTACCGAGTGGGTGGCATCAAACACCACCGGGCAGTTGGTTTCACGCATGATGGCCAGACCGCGCATGTCCGACACCAGGGTATTGTAACCAAACGAGGTGCCACGTTCACACACCATGATGTTGTCCTGGCCACCGTTAGCAGCCTTGGCTTTGTCCACCACGTTTTTCATATCCCACGGCGCCAGGAACTGGCCTTTTTTGATATTAACAGGCTTGCCGGAACGCGCGCAGGCTTCTATAAAATCAGTCTGGCGACACAGAAAGGCCGGCGTTTGCAGCACATCAACCACCGCCGCGACTTCCGGCACCTGTTCCGCGGTGTGCACGTCGGTCAGCACCGGCACACCAATCTGGCGCTTGACCTCATCTAGGATCTTCAAACCCTCAGAGATGCCAAAACCGCGAAAAGTCTTATTGGAGCTGCGATTGGCCTTGTCATAGGAGGATTTGTAAATGAAGGGAATACCCACGGCCGCGCAGATTTCCTTGAGTTGGCCGGCAGTGTCCAGCGCCATCTGCCTGGACTCAATCACGCACGGGCCGGCAATCAGGAACAAGGGCTGGTCAAGTCCGGCTTCAAAACCACACAGTTTCATTATTTGCTTTCCTTTTTACTGCTTTGCTGGCGTTCTAATGCAGCTTCGACATAGGCCTTGAACAAAGGATGGCCGGTGCGCGGGTTGGAAGTGAATTCAGGGTGGAACTGACAAGCCATGAACCACGGGTGGGTGCTTTGCGGCAATTCAATGATCTCGCACAAATTTTCGCTCGGGGTACGCGCAGAAATCACCAGGCCCGCGGCTTGCAGTTGATCCACGTAATGGTTGTTGACTTCATAGCGGTGGCGATGGCGCTCGTTGACTTCCGTACCGTAGATTTGCGCCGCCATCGTGCCAGGCTCAATCGGACAGCGCTGCGCACCCAGCCGCATGGTGCCGCCGAGATCGGAACTCTGGTCGCGTTTTTCCACTTTGCCATCGGCTGTCTGCCACTCGGTAATCAGGCCGACTACCGGATATGGGCTATCGGGATTGAATTCGGTGCTGTTGGCGTCAGCAAGCCCTGCTACGTTACGCGCGAATTCAATCACCGCCAGCTGCATGCCAAGACAGATGCCGAGATAAGGCACTTTGTTGTTACGCGCATAGCCAATCGCGGCAATTTTCCCCTCGGTGCCGCGTTTGCCGAAACCACCAGGCACCAGAATCGCATCCATTTTTTCCAACGCCGCCGTACCATTTTTTTCGACATCTTCCGAATCGATAAAATGGATACGCACTCTGGATTGCGTATGTATGCCTGCGTGGATCAGCGCTTCCGTCAGTGACTTGTAGGATTCGGTGAGGTCAACATATTTGCCGACAAACGCAATATCCACTTCAAATTTCGGGTTGGCCAAGGCATCAACGATCTTGTTCCAGCTGGATAAATCGGCAGCACGCGCAAGAATGCCCAGCTTATGGCAGACTATTTCGTCGATTATCTGGTCATGCAGCAGCCCGGGAATTTTGTAGATGGAATCAGCATCGACCGCCGAAATGACAGCCTCAGGAGAAACGTTGGTGAACAGCGCGATTTTTCTCTTTTCCTCCTCTGGAATACTGCGATCAGCACGGCACAGCAGGATGTCGGGCTGGATACCGATCTCGCGTAACTCTTTCACCGAGTGCTGGGTGGGCTTGGTTTTCAGTTCGCCGGCAGCAGAAATCCACGGCACCAGGGTAAGGTGGATGTAGCAGGTATTGCTGCGGCCTTCTTCAATACCCATCTGGCGGATGGCTTCCAGAAAAGGCAGCGATTCGATATCGCCCACGGTGCCACCGATTTCGACGATGGCCACCTCGGCGCCTTCGGCGCCGCGTTTGATGTGGTTTTTGATCTCGTCGGTGATATGCGGAATCACCTGCACGGTCTTGCCCAGATATTCGCCGCGGCGTTCTTTCTTGATCACGGTTTCGTAAATCTGGCCGGTGGTGAAGTTGTTGCGCTTGCCCATGCGCGCGCTGATAAAGCGTTCGTAGTGCCCAAGGTCGAGGTCAGTCTCTGCGCCGTCATCGGTGACAAACACCTCACCGTGCTGAAACGGGCTCATGGTGCCAGGGTCAACGTTGATGTAGGGATCAAGCTTGAGCATGGTCACTTTGATGCCACGCGACTCAAGGATGGCGCCCAAACTGGCGGCTGCAATGCCCTTACCTAAGGAAGAAACAACCCCGCCGGTGACGAATACATATTTAGTCATGAAAGGCACTTGTGATTTGTTACAGACGGGAGCCTATTTTACGGCAAACGACCCTTTGCCACAATTGAACAAGCCGCACTATGCCACTTAAAAACAAAAATAAGCGGCTTGCAAATCAAGTCTCAGGCTCAGCCCAACTACCGTAGCTTTTAAAGCGCTCGAACACTTCCGCCATTTCCTGCTCCGTCAGCAAATACGGTTCACCGGCCTGTAAAGCTCGCCAGTATTGTTCGCACAGGGTTTCTACTGCCACCGTCACATCCAGTGCCTGATCCAGATCCTTGCCCAGTGCAATCATGCCATGGTTGGCCAGCAGGCAGGCCTTACGGCCTTCCAGCGCCTGCAATGCAACATCCGATAGCTCCTGCGAGCCAAACAGCGCATAAGGCGCGCAACGGATATTGGCCCCGCCCACCAAGGCGATCATGTAGTGAAACGGTGGAATATCGCGGCGCAAACAGGCAAGCGTGGTCGCGAACATGGAATGGGTATGAATCACCGCGCCGACCTCAGCGTGTGCCTGCAGAATATCGCGATGGAAGCGCCATTCGCTGGAAGACTGGCGTTCCCCTTGGGGTTTACCGTCAAAATCCATCCACACCATGTCGTGGGGTGTCATGGCTTCAATTGCCATGCCTGAAGGCGTCACCAGCAAACCATCGCCCGAACGTACGCTCACATTGCCTGAGGTGCCGCGGTTAAGGTCTAGCTCAGACAGCCTGCGCGTGATATGCAGAAGTTGTTCGCGTTGTGCTTGCATCATCTTTGCCCCTCATGTTTTCTCGGTAAAAAGGCTGGCCAACTGGTCAGGCACACAGACGCCGCGTTCGCTGATGATGCCGGTCACCAGCCGCGCCGGCGTTACATCAAATGCCGGGTTGGCGGCCGGGCTTCCCGCAGGCAATAACTGGATGGTAGCGGTAGTGCCGTCGGCCAATTTTCCGCTGATACGTGCAACTTCATCGGCGCTACGCTGTTCAATTGCAATCTCACTAAGACCGTCCTCTATCGCCCAGTCTATGGTAGGGGACGGCACCGCCGCATAAAACGGTATGTGGTTATCAAACGCCGCCAGCGCCTTGAGATAGGTGCCTATCTTGTTGCACACATCACCGGTTCTGGTCACACGATCCGCTCCGACGATCACCATATCCACCTGCCCATGCTGCATCAGATGGCCGCCTGCATTGTCCGCAATCACGGTATGCGGCACGCCGTGCATGCCGAGTTCCCATGCGGTGAGGCTGGCACCCTGGTTGCGTGGGCGGGTTTCATCCACCCACACATGCACGGCAACACCGGCATCATGCGCCGCATAGATAGGCGCCAGCGCGGTGCCCCAATCTACAGTCGCCAGCCAGCCTGCATTGCAGTGGGTCAAAATGTTAAGGGTCTGCGGCGGCGCATGGCCCTTAACTACAGTCTTTGCTACCGCCCGGTTTTTCTCGGCAAGCAAGTCCTGTATTAGCTTGAGCCCATGCTGAGCTATCGTCTGATTCAGTTTCACATCTTCGTCACAAATTTTTACCGCTTCTTTCCATGCATTAACATTTCGTCGCCTCGGCTCCATGGCAATTAAATGTTTGTGCATGCGTTGCAATGCCCATTGCAGATTTACCGCGGTGGGGCGGGTTGCAAGCAAGTCTTTACACGCCGCTGCAAGGCTGGCATTGCTATCGTCATACAGCATGGCCAGCGCTACGCCATACGCCGCCGCCGCCCCTATCAAGGGTGCGCCTCGCACCTGCATGGTTTTAATGGCGTATTGCATGGCCTCCACACTGTGAATCTGCACCGATTCAAAGCGGTGCGGCAATAAGGTTTGATCAATAATATGAACACTCTTAAGGCGCGGGTCAGCCCAGATGGTTCTGAAGTGCTCTCCGTTCACCTTCATTTTCTATCCTAAATAATCCATATGCCTATCCACAATATCTGTGGATAATTCTGTGAACATCTGTGACTTAAAAATGTAACTCTAGCTCCCACAAGGGAATTTTTAAATCGCCTAAAATTTAATCTTATGTATTTTCCCATATAAATCAATAGCTTGTTATATGTCTTTGGATTTGTATGGTTTTTTTACCTTTCTTAATGTTGCACATGAAGTGGTGTGCATAACTGGGCAATTTTTGGCATTACCGCAAGCGCGTTCTGTGTAGTAATTTCGGCCACTTCCGCCAGTTTTAGACCACGTAAATCGGCCAGCACTTGTGCGATTTTTGCCAACTGATCCGGACTATTACGGCCGCCCGAACCTATCCATTCCGGAGCAATATCCGGTGCGTCGGTCTCCAGCACAATGGCTTGTAAAGGCAGCGTGGCGGCCAGTTGGCGTATTTTCAGTGCACGACTGTAGGTCATCGCGCCGCCGAAACCGAGCTTGAACCCGAGCTTGATAAATTCATCCGCCTGCTGGCGGCTACCGTTGAAGGCGTGGGCGATGCCGCCTTTTACGACTATGCGGCGCAAATGCTTGAGGATGTCGTCGATCGCACGGCGCACATGCAGAATTACCGGCAAATCGAAACGGCGCGCGAGCTTTAACTGCTCGCTAAAATAATATTCCTGCCGCTCGCGGTTAAACCCTTGCACAAAAAAATCCAGACCGATTTCGCCCACCGCAACCGGCTGTTTTTTCTCGATTAAATCTGCCAGCAATGCCAAATCTTGCGGCTGCGCCTTATCCACATACATGGGGTGTATGCCCAAGGCCGCCGCACAGTGCGCATGCTGCTCGGCCAACTTGCAAACCGCAGCAAAATTGGCACGCTCCACTGCCGGGATAATAATCCCGGTCACACCGCTGTTATAAGCAGAACGCGCAACTGCGTCACGATCCGCATCAAACTCGGCAGCATCCAGATGGCAATGGGTGTCGATAAAGGTCATGCGCTACCTTTGATTCGAGCACGCATGCGGATATCCTTGCCCACCTGCCGCAGGTCAAAGATCTCAAGCTCGCTGCGCTGGCTCATTTCAGTCAATGCCGGCATGGCAAACATGCCTTTGGCTTCGCTGCCCATCAATATCGGGGCGTAATACAGCAGCAGCTCATCTATCAAGCCATGCTGCAATAGCACGCCATTAAGGCCGCTACCCGCCTCCACCATGACTTCGTTAATTTCGCGCCTTGCAAGCTCCTGCATGAGGCTTTGCAGGCATACTCGCCCATCGTTGTCGGGCAGCATGACGACTTCAGCCCCTGTTGCCTGCAACTGCGTCAGCTTGTTATGCGGATCAATGGCATAGGCAACCAGCGCATTGCCACCCTGCAATATCATGGCCTGCGGCGAGATGCGCAGCCGACTATCCACCACCACGCGCAAAGGCTGGCGGCCAATATCGAAAGCGCGTAGCGTCATCTGCGGATCATCCGCCAGCACGGTACAGACGCCGGTCATGATGGCGCAGCAACGCGCACGCCAGTGCTGCACGTCCTGCCGTGCCGCTTCACCGCTAATCCACTGGCTCACGCCATTGGCCAGCGCAGTACGGCCATCCAGGCTGGCGGCGATTTTGCTGCGGAGCAAAGGACGGTTGCGCGTCATGCGCGAGATAAAGCCCGGGTTGAGTTCGCGTGCCTGGGTTTCCATCAGCCCCGACACCACTTCTATGCCTTGCGCCTTGAGCATGGCTAGGCCGCTGCCTGCAACTTTGGGGTTAGGATCCTGCATGGCTGCCACCACACGCTTCACTCCGGCGGCGATCAGCGCTTCGGCGCAAGGCGGCGTACGCCCGTGATGGCTGCATGGCTCCAGTGTGGCATACACCTCGGCGCCACGTGCATTTTCACCGGCCTGACGCAGGGCCAGCACTTCGGCATGCGGCTCGCCGGCACGCTCATGCCAGCCTTCGCCGATGATTTTGCCGTGTTTTACCAGCACGCAGCCCACGCGCGGATTCGGCATGGTGGTACAAAGCCCACGCTCCGCCAGACGCAGCGCCAGAGTCATGAATGAATAGTCGTCAGGGGTTTCAGTCATGCGGCTTGGCGGCTGGTAAGCGCAGCTTAGGGGAGCCTCTGATTAAGTCCCACATGGCCGCGACAGCGGCTTTGCGGGATGGGATGCAAGGAAGGCTTCTAGGTGAGCCGCATAAGGGCGGAGTAGGCTCCGGTGGTGAGGCAGTATGCCTCGCCATTGGTAGCGACCCCGGTTGCGGCTCAATTGGGCGCTCCCCGCAATCGGCTGGCTCTGCCAGTAACGTGTCCGCGCCCATATGGCCATTCCCTTAACCAGAAGTATGACACCGCAGACCGCCTGCAAAGCCATTGTCCCGAAGGGTTGCATCGAAAATGGGCGCTTGCTTCGTTGCACGCCTTGGCTTCGTAGAGTAGCCACCTCGACCCGGTATCGCGCAGCGCAGGTGCGGGAGAGGTGGCTTTGGCGCACTTCCCGCAAACGGCTGGCTGCGCC
>Ga0137438_1000162_pt1 | contig 12135 bp, 12 predicted proteins | sample EasRivERMGT157_2_FD_102327 | JGI IMG/M metagenome (GOLD analysis project Ga0137438, IMG submission 102327) | Soil microbial communities from meander-bound floodplain in the East River, Colorado, USA - East River MetaG ERMGT157_2 | ecosystem: Environmental > Terrestrial > Soil > Floodplain ... | reverse complement strand
GTCGACGGCGACGGCCATCTGCACGCGTTCTACCTCAGCAACTCCTGATCAGCCGGCCGTTCGCTTGCGCCGCGCGCGAGCGCGTCGCAGCGCTTGAGCAGCGTCGGGATTCGAAACGGCCCGTGCATCGCGCGGACGTGGTCGGCGGCGACCGCGGGGTCGATACCGGCCGCGGTGACGTGGAGCGGATTGCCGCTCGCGCCGCGCAGCACCGGCACCGCCTCGGCGCCGCGATACGCGGTCTTCGCGACGCCGACGACGGGCTCGCGGTTGCCGCGCACTTCGCGCAGCCGCGCGCCTAGCCCGGGCGCCATCGCGGCGAGCCAGACGTAGCCGTCGATCACGATCGCGTCGATCGGATCGGCGACGCGCGCGAGGATCGCCACCAGATACGGCAGCTCGCGCTCGTAGAACCGGCCGGGTTCGTACGGCGCGGCGGGCAATGCGGTGCGGTCGACGAGCTCGAACGCCGGCGCGGCGTCGGTCCACGCCGCGAAGCCGACGCACGCCGTCGTCGTGAACGCGGGCTGGTAGTCGACGTCGACGCAGACGATCATTTGCGGGAGGGTTGGGGTGACGGATCGGAGCCGCTGCGGTCGTCGACCTTCGCGCCGGCGATCTGGAGCTCGTGCTGCGACGCCATCGCGGCCGCGCAGTCGACCTCGCTCGCTCGAGCCGCGCTGGTGCGACGCGGGCTTCGATACCGCGGCGGCAGACTACGGTGACTCATCGTCGGCCCGCGAGATCAGCCCAGGTCGCCGAGGGTTCGAGGCGTGACCATCGCGGCAACTTACCATGCTGCGGAGGTGCCAGCGAAGCGACGCCGCCGACGTCAGTCACAACATCTTCGCGAGATAGACCGCGGCCTCGCCCGGCATGTATGCGCCGTAGTACAGCCGATCGGCGCCGCACAACGTATAACCGAGTCGCTCGTAGGCGGCGACGCCCGGCACGTTGACATTGCTGGTCTCGAGCCAGACGTGCGTCGCACCGGCCTTCTGGCCGTAGGCTTCGACCCGCTCGAGCAGGGCGCGCCCGACGCCGCGGCGGCGGTACGCGGGCGAGATGTAGAGGAACCAGACCACCAGCCGCGCGTGCCATGGCTCGTATTCGACCGTCGCGAAGCCGCGGATCTCACCGTCCACGGCGACCCATCCGGCCTCCCACCGCGCCCAGCGGGCGAACACCTCGCCGATCGAGTACTGCTTGGCCAGCGGCGTGGCCAGCGGGCGCTCGACGAGCTCGATCCGGCGCGGCGTGGTCACCACGTCGAACACCGAGGAGGTCTCGAACGTCGTGTCGATGGCCTCGACCCCGCGGCGGTCGGTGGTGCGGTTCAGCTCGCGAATCGTGATCGCCACCGCAGAACCCTAGCACCCCCGCAATCCGAGCTCGCGACCGCGGACATGTTCCCCGGCAAGACGTTCTACAACGCGTTCGTTCACAACGACATGTACGAACACCTCGTCGCGTTCTCGGGCCTGCTCTATGACCACCAGCGGCTCCCGAAGAACTTGATCTTCACGGTTCGTTACAAGACGTTCCTGCCGATCGACCAGAAGCTGCGTGAGTCGGACGAGTTCAAGAACTTCTGGTCCGAGTATCGATCGATGGCCGACCGGCTCGGGATCGCCAAGGAGTCGCTCTGGGACGTCCTTCCGGTCGCGTACTGGTCGAACCTGCTCTCGATCGACAACATCCGCCGGCAGCTCTCGCTCCGTTCGAAGGGGACAAAGCAGGGCCCGGTCGACGTCGACTCGATGGACGACATGGACGTGATCCACGCCGACGGATCGATGTCGTTCTCCAAGGAGCACAGCGCGTCGTTCCGCCTGCGTCGAGTCGCTGGTGACGCGATCTGGCCGCGAGCTCGGCGTGGCCGTCGCTCGGCCGAGCATCGCTCCGTGCAGCTTCGTGGCGCGCGGCGCGCGGGCCGCGTTCTTCGTGAATTCGCGTCCGGCGACGATCTTCGCGTTCGCGTACGCCGGCCCCGACGACGCGTTCATGGAGGCCGCGCGCGACCTCCTCGCGCACGGAGCCGGCGAGAAGCTCATCGTCAACATCCTCGAGGAGGAGACCCGCGCGCGCTCGCTCGCCGCCGGATGCGAGATGACCGCGACGCCGTTCGGCGTGCTGCAGCGCGTTCCGCACCTCGGAGCATGGTCGCTCGATGGCAGCGCGATGCGTCGGCTTCGCCAGACCTTGCACCACTACGAGCGATCCGGGAGCTGCCGGACGACCGCACGGGCAGCAGCTTCCAGCCCCACAGCGCGTAGAACACGAGCGAGGCGATCGTGTTCGTCTCGTGCTTCGTGTACGTCACCGCGGGCCCGATCTTCGCCATCGCAGCATGGACTCGCTTCGCCTGTGGCATCACCTCACGGCACGCGACGTCGTATGCGCGGTGCGCGCGGGTGGTGTGCGGTTCTCACCCCACTTCTACGTGCCGCTGGCCCAGCTCGCGGACGCGTTCGATGCGATCGACGGGGTTCGGCTAGGCGCGCGGTAGCTCGAGCCCGAAGTCGCGCGGGATCTTCGACGTCATCTGTTCCTTGCGCTCGAGATCGAACTTGAAGCGGAACCGCGTGCCGCGGCCCTGCTCGCTGTCGACCTCGATGGCGCCGCCCAGCCGGCGGCACGCATCGCGCAGCGCCGCGAGCCCGACGCCGCGCCCGGAGGTCTCGGTCACCTCGGTCCGGGTCGTGATCCCGTCGCTCAGGATCGCGGCGACGAGATCCGCGCGGGTCGCGCACGGCCGCGCGGCTTCCTTGGCCCGCGCCCGGACCTTCTCCCAGTCGATGCCGCGGCCGTCGTCGCGGAGCTCGAGACCCGCTGCGAGGGCTTGCCGGCGTCGCGACGCTCCTCGGCCGGCTCGATGCCGTGATCGACCGCGTTGCGCACGACGTGGGAGAACGCGGTCCAGAATGGACGGAACTTGTTCGGATCGAGGCGGACCCCGTGATCGGCGACGGCGACGGCGACCTCGGCCTTGCCGAGCCGGCTGGCGAGGCCCTGGGCTTGCTCGGCGAACCGCTCGAGCCGCGGCCTGGTCCGCTCGAGCGACCAGCTCTTGACGATAAGATCGATCATGCCGAGGGACGCGCCGTGCGCGATCGCGTTGCGTAGCTCCGCGAGGTCTTCGTGTTCGACCTCGGCGACCGATTTGGGCGAGCCGCCGAACACGCGATCGAGCTTGGCCTTGAGGTCGCTCCAGCCGTGGGTGATGGTTCGAACCAGCTCGGCGTCGAGCGCCGCCGCCGCGGCGATGTGGTCCTCGAGCGCGTGGCACCACGCGGCGATCTGGCTGAGCCCGAAGATCGCGCAGTTGCCCTTGAGCGTGTGCAGCTCGCGCTTGAGCTCATCGGTGACCGTGGCGTCGGGCGCGGTGATCCGCGCGATCAGCCGATCGGTCTCGTCGACGAACTCGGCGAACCCGGCGCGGTCGCGCGTCATCCGCTCGATCATCCGGAGCAGGTCGCGCTCGGCGGCCTCGGCGCGCTCGCGCGCGAGCTCGGCGGTCTTGTCGGTGATCACCACCAAGGTGTCGCCCACGGCGTTGTTCTCGATCGTCGGCTTGTACTCGATGCGATACACCCGATCGCCGATCGTGAGCTTGCTCGGCAGCTGGTAGAGCGTGAGCTCGAGCGGGAGCTCGTTCTCGATCACGCTCGCCCACCCGAGGTCGAGCCAGGCGGCGGTCGCCGGGTCATGCGGCGCCAGGGCGTCCCACAGGAGCGCAGCCGCAGGTTGATCGCCTTGGGCCGGTTGGTGTCGTGGTTGTTCTGGATCTCGAGCGGATCTGCCGCTCGCCCGTTGGCGAGCTCGAGGTCGTAGTGGATGCGGTCGTCGCCGAACGCGAACCGGCCGTCGAGGTGGACGCCGATGTTGTGGGCCGGGATCAGGCCGCCGCCGTCCTCGAACTCGACCATCGTGGGGCGGCCCACCGGCACCATGAAGTACGCGCCGTGGTGGAACGCGTCGTTGTAGTAGCCGATCGCGGTGTGGAACCGACCGACCAGGACGCGCAGCCAGTCGCGGTAGAGGTAGCCGACCTCGACGCGCTCGACGTCGAGCTCGAACGAGTTCTCGTCGCCGGCCTCGAACATCGTCTCGGCGAGGAACAACCAGCGCCCCACCGTGGTGGTCGTGAACAGCTCGAGCTTCGCCGCGCTGAACCCGTCGTGTGTGCTCGCCCGGGTGCCCGTGGTCGACATGACGCCGTCGACGTCGCCGTACAGGCTGATCTCGGGCACCGCGTGGGCGGGGCGCGGCGCTGCCGACGCAATGACGAGCGCCAGCGCGCCCTTCCATCCTGACCCTCGAAGAACCGCTGTCGTGCAGGCCGGTTCGACCGGGCGAACCAAAACCTTAGTGGCTGCAGCTACGTGTTTCGGTATCCGCGGAGCCGCGCGCAAAACCTGCGCCGGCGCGTCAACGATCGAGCTTGTTTCTTTGTGAAGACGGTCGGGATCTTGTGGGCGAGGCTCCGGCAGCTCAGAACACCGAGACGCCGAGCGGAGATCCGATGTTGGTGGTCGCGCCTGTGATCGCGCGGGTCGGGAACACGTCGCCATCGGCGCTCGACGGGAACACGCGGACACTTTGCGTGTTGATATCGGAGATATCGAGCTCGCCGCCGAACAGGGCGATCGCCGAGGGGTCGCCGAGGCCCGTCCTGGGGCCTGCGATCGTGCGCAGCGGCGAAACCGATCCGGACGCTGCCTCCGGGAACACGCGTACCCGGCGGCGCACGCATCGGTCAGATAGATCTCGCCGCCTCGCGCGATGAGTCCGCCCGGGCAGAAGCCAACCGTCGGTCGACAGGCCGCTGATCGCGCGGATCGGGGTGACGTTGCCGTTCGCGCCGGCGGCGAGCTCGGTCAGCGCCGGGGGCGTAGCTGATCGTGACGAGCGCCACGATCATCGTCTCGTTGGCGATCACACCATGTTTGTGATGCATCCTCGCTGACGATCCGGATCAAAGACCGGAGACAGCGGCTCACACGCGATGCGTCGGGGTGCAGACCTGCGAGACCCGCGCAGGACGTGTGCAGGCAGCTCCAGCCCGACGACGACGACGGTGCCGGTGGTGAATGCGTTCGGCGGACGCTACGCTCCACGAATTCATGGCATCTGATGACTCCCAGATTTCAGTGCGGATCGATCGTCGACGGAGCCGGCACGAGCACGCGTGGGAGCTGTTCCAGATGCTCGAGCACGTGCCGGTCGGAGTCCTCGTCGTGACCGGCGCCGGCAAGCCGTACTACGCCAACGCCCACGCTCGCGCGCTGCTCGGGATGCGCACGGTCCCCGAGCATGCCAATCAGTTCAGCGAGGTCTACCAGGCCTTCGAGATCGGAACCGATCGGCCCTATCCGATCGAGCGACTGCCTCTGGTCCGCGCGCTGGCCGGTGAGTGCTGCGAGATCAGCGACATCGAGGTCCGTCACCGCGGAACCCCGATCCCGCTGCACGCCAGCGGCGCGCCGATCAAGCTCGGAGGCCAGCTGGCGTTCGCGGTCATGGCGATGCAGGATGTCCGCGAGCTGCGCCGGATCGCGACGAGCGATGCGCTCACCGGCCTGCCGAACCGCCTCGCGTGCGCCGAGGCGTTTGCCCGCGCACGGCGGCAGACCGAGCGCGGCAGGTACTCGCTGTCGCTCGCGCTGATCGACTTCGATCGGTTCAAGGCGATCAACGACACCTTCCGCCACTCCACCGGTGATCTGGTGCTGCGCGAAAGCTCTCGCGCGATCGTCGAGGCGCTCCGACCCAACGACGTCGTCGGGCGATGGGGTGGCGAGGAGTTGCTCGTGGTGCTGCCGGACGCCGAGCTCGACCAGGCCGGTCACGAGCTCGAGCGCGCGCTCGCCGCGGTTCGCGCGCTGGAGTTCCCCGTCAAGGGCACCACGCTGCGGGTCACGTTCTCGGCCGGCGTCGTCGAGACCGCCCCGGGTGAGTCGCTCGAGGACGCCGTGGAGCGGGCCGACGCGGCGCTCTACCAGGCCAAGCAAGCGGGTCGCGATCGCGTGGTGACCGCGGTCGTGCCGCCCGCCGGCTGATCGAATATCGAGGGTGCTGGCGCCTGGCCGATAGAACAGAATGTGCCGCGCAGGCCTGCCAGGTTGGGCGATGTGGTGACCGCGAATGCCCGGGCGAACATCGTCGCGCGGCTTGCCACAGCTCGGATCCTTCGCGATAGCCTCGATGGCTTCCTTCAGGAGCTGGCGGTATTCACGCGCCTGGACGATGCCCCAACGCTGCTTCGTGTACGCGAGGACCTCGAGGATGTCGCGGTTCGCCTGCGCAGAACGGATCACACGCATCGTGCGCGCTACGGAGCTAGCCCCACAGCGGCATCGATCTCGGCCATGAGCTCGTCGATGGAGCTCTCGATGCCTTGGCCGCTGTCGAGCTCGGCGATGCCCAAGTCCAGCGCCTCTCCGAGGTCGTCACGCCTATCGTCGTCGGCGATTTCATCCTCGATATCGCCGGGCTCGAACGTTCCCAGGAGATGCACGACCAGCGCACGCCGCTCTTCGTCAGGCAGCTTCAGGGCCTGCGTGAGAACCGTATCGAACGCATCGGCCATGACCATTGCTACCATACCACGCTCACCACCCGGCGTGGTGCCGTGCCGTGCCATGCTGCAGGGTGGCACCCAGCACGGCTTCGCATCGACGCGAGATGACGGCCTCCAGGTCGCTGTGGATCGGCGCGCCGCGTGCGGCGATCAGCAGAGCCCGAACTCGAGGCGGGTGTCGAGCGTTGCCGCGGCGTCGAGGAAGTTCGGCGTGACCAGCTCGGCCCGGCACTGGAGGGAGAGCCGACCGCGGAAGCCACCCTCGGTGAGTGCACGGAGGATGTCGGTGGCGCTGGATCCGATGTTGGCGGTGACAACAGCGGCGGGCGACCTGAGCGCTACTTCTTGCTCCAGATCGGGAACACGCCAGCCTTGTTGAATTCGTGGACCTCGCGGTATGGCTCGAACAGGCTGACCTCGCAGCGACGCAGGGCCTTGCCGGCGAAGTCCTCGAGCGGCTCGTCGAGGAAGCCCCGCTGCTTCGCGCCGTGGATCATGTTCTCGATATAGTCGGCCGTGGCCGTGATGAAGGTCTTGTCGTAACCCCCCGCCGCGATCCGCTCGGGGTCGCCGTGATTGGGCAGGATGCGATCGAAGTCGTTCCACTTCTTCATCTGCTTCAGGTTGTCGACGTGGATCTTCAGATCGGCGAACTCGACCATGAAGGTCTCGGTGTCCTCGGTGGTGTCGCCGGACAGCAGCAGGCGGTCGTGGGGAAGCACGATCACGGTTTCATCGGGGCTGTGGATGTTGATCTGGTGAAGCTCCAGGCGGATAGAACCCACGTTGAGGACCGTCGAGCCCACATAGGTCCGGGTGGGCAAGATCACCGGGTTGATCGCGGGCGGCCCGAACAGCGTCGTGCCCGCTTCGAGGTCGGCCTCGAGATCGGTCATGAACTGGAGCCCCCGGGCCGTCATGACGATCTCGCTGCCCTGGTAAACCTCATTGCCCGCGATGTGATCATTGTGCCAGTGGCTGGTCACGACGGTGAAGTGGGTGATCCCCATGGCCTCGAGCGTGGCGCGCTGCCACCGCGCCTGGTCGATGGTCGGGAAGGTATCGAACACGATCGCATCGTGGCCTTGATGGATCGCGTAGGTCGCCACACCGAGCTTGTTCGCGGCGTCGTCTACCCAGTTCGGGTCGGGAGATAGCCGCAGGGTATTGCGACCATCGTAGAACGCGGTCAGATGATCGTTGATCTGGATGACTTGCCGCGTCGGCACGTCGACCGGCGGATCCGCCAGACAGATGCCCTGCTTGGCAGCGTCCATCTCGAGGCCGTCGCTGGCTTGCGCGACACCTGCTTGTGATTCACGCGGTGCGACGTCGCATCCGCCGATCGATAACAGGACCAGTCCCATGACACCAGTTTTGCCAAGACAGATTCGCATTATTCCTCTTCTCTCGGATAGTTTCAATTACACAGATAAATGCCTCACAGTAATACACGAGAAGACTCGTGAATGGCAAGACTGGAGCGTATTGGCGCGTGAGCCCGGCCTGACGGCGAAGCCCTCGAACCGTACGCAGTGACCGCACGCGAGAACACGGCGCCGCGGGGCCCCGATGCCGGGTTAGAAATACGAGCCGGTCGTCGGGTGAGCTGACCTGAATCGCGAGCGCAGTCGTTCAACAGCGCACAAGTCAACCGATTGTGTATCTCAGGCGAGAATGTAGGAATCGGTGATGTCAGCAGTATCGCTCTCCGAGCTCGGCTGGTGCTGCCCGGCCGCGTAGGCTCCGGAATTTACAGGCAAACAACGTCGGATCTACGAGACCGCTGGCGCACCGTTGGCTCGTGTACCATCGTTCAACGATGGCGCCTCCATCGACGACTCCGCGCGATCAAACACAACGCCTGATCGATCTCGGCCGCAAGGTGTCGCGACGATGGTGGTTGATCGCCGTGTTCGCGATCCTCGGTGGCGGCCTGTCGCTCGCGTTCGCGTTGACCCGCCCCCGCGTCTACCAGTCGTGGGCGACGCTGTCGTACGACGAGCGGATCCAGTCCCAGCTCGTGCTGCCCAACCGCGAGGAGGTCGCGCAGCGCAGCCTCGGCGACCGCTACCGCGAGCTGTTGCTGTCGCGCCGCCAGCTCGGTCAGATCATCGCCGACCCGCTCCTCGATCCAGATCCAGGCGAGCGCGATCAGGCTCTCAAGATCGACAGGCTGCGGCTCGCGGTTCGGCTCGAATCGCGCGGCGCCAACGTGTTCCGGATCGCGTTCGCCGACAGCGATCCCGAGCGCGCCGAGCGGGTCGTCGACCGGTTGACCACGATGCTGCAGGGCATGGACGCGTCGCTGCGCAACGCGCATGCCGCCGCGACGGTTGCGTTCGCAAACGCTCAGCTGGACCGGGTGCGCACCGAGCTCACGCAGCGCGAGACCGCCTACACCGGCTTCCTCGCCCAGCACCCGGAGTTCGCTCAGGACACCGGCAACGCGAAGGCGCTCCACGGGGTCCACGACAAGCCGACCGCGGGAAGCGATCGGCTGTACGCGCTCCTGCTCCGCCGCCAGCAGATCGCGGCAAAGCTCAACGCCCCGTCCGGGGCGCCACCGCCGCCGATCGGGACGCCCCGGCTGCCGGAGCGGATCGCCGCGGACAAGGCGGTCCAGCAGGCGCAGATCGAGCTCGACGCTGCCATGCGCGACCTCGAAGTCCTGCGGAGCTCCGTCACCGTGCTCCACCCGGCGTGGCTCAAGGCCCAGGACCGGGTCACCGCCGCGACGCAGCGCCTGCGCGACGCCATGGCCACGCTCCCTCCCGAAGTCGAGCCGTCGGTGCGCGTCGCCACGTCGGAGGATCGCGTCAAGCTGCAGGACGAGCTCCGGCAGGTCGAGGCCCAGATCCGCGAGGAGCGGTCCAGGACCGGCAAGCCCGGCGATGATGCCGTCGCCACGGCGGGCCGCGTGGTCGAGCTCGAGGGTGAGTACAACGAGCTGCGCCGCGCGGTGATCGAGCAGCGCGAGGAGGTGGAGTCGCTCGCCGGCATCGCGTTCCGCGCCCGGCTCGATGCCGAGCAGAAGCTCGCCGAGCAGGGCGGTCGCCTGACGGTCGTCGACCCGGCGTTCAAGCCGGCGCGACCGGCCGGGCCCGGCAGGACGATCGTCATGTGTGCGGGCATGATCCTGTTCCTGGTCTTCAGCCTGTCGCTCGTGGTCGGTCTGGCGATGATCGACGACCGGCTGTACCGCCGCGCCGACCTCGATCACGTCGGGCTCGTTGTGCTCGCGGTGATTCCGCCGACCGCGCGTGCGATGCGCAAGACCCAGATCCGGAGCAAGCTGGTGCCGCAGGGAAGCGACGCCTGAGCCCCCGGTCGGTTGCGCTGTGGTGTTCATGCTCCGTAGCGGGTGACGAGGCTGCCAATGCGGTCGATCACTCGGCCGACGGTACAGATCATCGCGTGTGGGACCTTCGTCAGCACCAGGCCACAGCGGCCACGCGCGCGGCATCTCTGCGATCAGTGAGAGTGCGTCGGGACCGAACCGACTGCCGACGAGTTCCTCGTCTTCTTCGCCAGGCAAGACAGCACCTGGGTGGGTATCGGTGACCCGATCTGGCTGGCGACCGTCATCCGGTCGCGCACTGCGCGAGGCGGCGGACGGCGAGCCGCAGCTCGGCCTCGGTGCTGGCGCCGTAGCCGAACCGCGCGGCCGCGAGGCGCCGGGGCGCGAGGCAGAACGCGCTGCCCGGCTGGAACACCACGCCGCGGTCGAGCGCGCGCCTGCACCAGCGATCGACGTCGATCGACGGCGCGACCTCGGCCCACAGCGCGATGCCGCCGGTCGGGGTGTGGAACACCAGGCGATCGCCGAGCTGATCGCGCAGCGCGGCGGCGAGGGCGTCGCGGCGGGCGTGGTAGATCCGCCGCATCTTGCGGGTGTGGCGGCCCAGCTCGTCGTCCTCGATCAGCTCGGCGATCGCGAGCTCGAGCGCCTGGTCGCCCTGGCGGTCGACCAGGAAGCGCTCGCGCGCGAGCCGATCGATCAGCTGGCGCGGCGCGACCACGAAGCCCAGGCGGAGGCCGGGCGCGAGGATCTTCGACAGCGTGCCGATATAGACGACCACACCGTCGGGGTCCATGCTGGCGAGCGGTAGCACCGGGCGGCCCTCGTAGTGGAACTCGTGATCGTAGTCGTCCTCGAGGATCGCGATCTGGTGCTTTCTGGCGAGCGCGAGTAGCTCGACCCGGCGGCCCGCGGTGAGCACCGCGGTCGTCGGATACTGGTGGTGCGGCGTCACGTAGAGCAGCCGGACCTTGGTCCGCTCGCAGATCGCTCGGAGCGCCGCGACGTCGATCCCACCGGCGTCGACCGGGACGCCGGTGAGCCGGGCGCCGGCGCGCTCGAACGCGGCCCACGCGGGCCGGTAGCCGAGCGCCTCGACGCACACCGCGTCGCCCGGCCGGACGATCGCGCGCACGACGAGGTCGAGCGCCATCTGGCTGCCGCGCGTGATCATCACGTCGTCGGCGGTGGCGGCGATCCCGCGCGCGTCGCGCACCAGGTGGGCGAGCGCGCTGCGCAGCCGGACGTGGCCGAGCGCGTGCACCGAGTAGCCGAGCGCGGCCGTGGGGTAGCGCCGCATCGCGCGCCGGTACGCCCGGGCGATCAGCTCGCTGGGGACCAGCCGCAGATCCGGCACGCCGGCGGCGAGCACGATCGCGTTCGGCGGCGCGGGCCTGGCGACAAGCGACGGCGGTCCGGGATCGAGCGCGAACCCGACCTGGCGGGCGAGGCCGCGCCGCGGGCGCACGCTGCGCGGGAGGTCGGCGACCACGGTGCCGCCGCGCGGCACGGTCGTGATGAAGCCCTGCGCCTCGAGATCGGTGTACGCGGCGACCACGGTGTCGCGATCGACGCCGAGCTCCCGGGCGAGCGTGCGCGAGCCGGGCAGGACATCGCCGCGGGCCAGCCGGCCGCCGCGGATGTGGTCGGCGATTTCGTTGGCGATCTGGGCGAACAGCGCGACCGGCACGGCCGGGTCGGGAGCGCGGAGGTGGAGGCTGGTGCGCGGCATCTGGAGGGTCCGGTTTCCTAGATCTGGATGTTGTGGACCCACCAGAGGTCTAGCATGGTCTCGTCATGGACAAGCACATGTACTCGCCGGTGTCCCGGCGATCGACGGTGCGCCGGGTCGCGCGGCGGGCGTCGTACGATCCTGCGGTGGTGTATGCGATCCTCGACGCCGGCCTGGTGGCGCACGTCGCGTTCGTCCACGATGGCCACCCGTTCGTGGTGCCGATGGCGTACGTGCGCCGGGATCGCGAGCTGATGCTGCACGGCGCGGCGGCGAGCCGCATGCTGGAGGTCGGCGCCACGGGCGCCAGGATGTCCGCCTGCGTCACGATCCTCGACGGCCTGGTCTACGCGCGCTCGGCGTTCCACCACTCGGTCAACTACCGCTCGGTCGTCGTGCTCGGCCACGCGCGCGAGGTCTGCGGTGAGGCGGAGAAGCGCGCGTTCCTCGACGCGCTGGTCGACCGGGTCGCGCCGGGCCGCTCGCCGCTGGTCCGCAAGCCGAACGACAAGGAGCTGC